>Ga0163149_10000981_pt1 | contig 37022 bp, 51 predicted proteins | sample OliLakLV19MP5G1_FD_148604 | JGI IMG/M metagenome (GOLD analysis project Ga0163149, IMG submission 148604) | Freshwater microbial mat bacterial communities from Lake Vanda, McMurdo Dry Valleys, Antarctica - Oligotrophic Lake LV.19.MP5.G1 | ecosystem: Environmental > Aquatic > Freshwater > Lake >... | reverse complement strand
GGAAGTCCAGCAGCTGCATTACCAATAGTGTGAATAGTAGTTGTTCCTGTACCAACCAATAACTCATGATCGTTATACGTTGCTGGCGAATTACCAGCAATAACATCAACCCATACAGCTTGGTTTTGAGCCTTACTCATCAAGATCCATTCTTGCTGAGAAGGAGCAATTAAACCTGTAGGTACAACCCACCTGTCACCAATGTTAAATCCTTGATAATCATTAGCAGTTGGCGAACGATCGCTTACTACTTGATTTGGAGGAGTAGGCTGAGCTATTCCCAGATACGATAAAGGTTTACGATTCGCCATAGTTACCCTTTACAGTTTGAAGACAGTTTTGCTTCAAGCTGTTCAATACGTTTAATAGCTTTTTGTAATTCATTTAAAAGTAATATCGGAAGTTCATGATACTTAACAGACTCAACTTCACCATCAATATTATGAACAACAAGATCTGGCATAATCTCTTTAACTTCTTCTGCAATCAAACCAATTTGTTTTTTATATGACGGTTTACCGATAAAATCAAACGATACCGGACGAAGCGATAACACAGGTGAACTTGCATCACCCATATCAACAACGTTCTCCTTGTAGCGAATAGATGATGATACGGTACCAAGTTGACCAGCACTATCTATAAGAACTGCAATCGCATCATTTACACTAGTGGTTATACCACGAATACCATGAATAAATGACCTGTTAAGTTGATCATCACCAGCACCGGTTGCACTACCAATGCGTAATGTGTTAGAGTCTGCAATTATTCCGGCATTATTCAATAAAATATTATTGCTCTCACTAGTGTTATAGTTAAAACCAGCATGGCTTGCACCTATCGCAATATTCCTTCTACCAGTTCTAAGATCAAGTAAAGCGAATGTTCCAATTGCGACGTTGTATTCACCCGAACTAGCAAAATACAATGTCTGATAACCAATTGCGATATTGTTAATTCCAGTGGCACTTGCACCAGTATTACCCATAGCTTGAAATCCAATAGATATACCCTGTCCAGTAGTAAGAGAAACACCTGCTTGAAATCCAATACCTATACTTCCATCTGATCCACCAACAAGTCTAGACAAAGCACTTTGGCCAATAGCTACGTGGACCGATCCTACAGTTTGTTGGGCCAAAGCTTCATATCCAAATGAGCAATTGCCAGTGCCTGAAGTCATAGACTTCGATGAACCAACACCAACAGCAGAATTAAAATTACCCGTCAATACTCCTTCACCCATTGCATTAAAACCGACAGCAACTGAACCACCACCAGTTGTAGCATTTCTTAATGACCAATTTCCAAGGCAAGAATTAATCTGGCCAGTAAGAGTGTAATTGCCCGATAGATGTCCTGCATAAATATTATTAATACCATATGCATGAAGAATAGTATTTCCACCAATTCTAACTTGTCCATTAGTTGAAGTAGTTGCAGGCAACGCAAGAAAGTCAAAACTTTCAGTTACAGTTGAACCAGATCCAGTAAATATAGCACCGGAAGTACCACCAGTTAAAGTAACGTTTGCTCCAGTAGCAGAACCAGTATTACCAGTAATAGTTGTAATTCCACCACCACCACCGCCACCAGCTTGAAACGTTGGAGCATTTCCAGCGCCATTACTCGTCAAAACGTGAGTCGCAGTTCCAACAGCTGTCGTAGCAAGACTTGTTCCATTAAAAAAAACAACGCCATCTGTATTAGTCATTGAAGTAGCGTTAGTACCACCTTCTATGACAGGCATTGGACTAACTCTTTTATAGCTCATATTAAACCTCTATTTTCTAAATATACTCGGTAACAATTACAATACCTGCTGTACCTAAGCCACCACCTACACCAGAGGCACCATTACTCCCGATTCCTCCGCCGCCCGATCCGTACAACGTTCCATCACCCCGATTGACTGCAAGGTACCCTCCGAATCCTCCCGATCCATACATAGTGTTTGCTCCATTGCCACCCATATAAGGAGTACTTGCCCCAGTAGCAGCAAAACCGTTATCTCCTAATTGCCCAGTGACGTTAACATCTCCCCCAGTAGCTGTACCGCCATCTCCACCACGAGCACCTACTCCGCTACTAGTACTTGGAAGACCTCCAAGTCCACGATTTGCAGTAAGTATCGCTCCAAATGTAGTATTACCACCATTACCACCAGTAGTATTAACAACTCCGACTCCACCAGCACCAATAGTAACGACCTGAGAGGCGCCAATATCAGCAGCAGAAATTACTTTTCTGCAATATCCACCAGCTCCACCACCACCAGCTCCATGGTTACCTGCACCAGCTGTTCCACCACCAGCTGCGCCACCACCAAGTGCCTCAACAATACAAAATTTCATACCAGCTGTTGGGGTATACGTTCCACTACTAGTGAAAACTCGAGAGACAATACTCGCAAACCCACCACCAGCAGGAACTTGCCACGTAGGAAGTGATGACGCACCAGTACTCGTAAGAACATTACCACTCGTAGAAATTCCCGTTGAGGCAACCTGTAATGAACCAGTAGCTGTAGTTCCAGCACATACAGGAGCAAATGCAGTCGTCATAGTGGTTACACCAGTACCACCACCAGCAACAACCACTGTTCCATATATTGGATTAGCAGCAGCACCCTGTGATATTAATGGGACTCCAATGGTAACAGATGGAGCAACTGATGAAAGTGCATTACTTGCTCCAGCAATAACTGTGCCAAACTGAGTCACTGTGTTGGCTGTAATGGCACCAGTTCCATTGCCTGTTAAGACACCCGTGAGAGTGGTTACACCAGTACCACCACCAGCAACAACCACTGTTCCATATATTGGATTAGCAGCAGCACCCTGTGATATTAATGGGACTCCAATGGTAACAGACGGAGCAACTGATGAAAGTGCATTACTTGCTCCAGCAATAACTGTGCCAAACTGAGTCACTGCGTTGGCTGTTATAGAACCAGTTCCATTGCCTGTTAAGACACCCGTAAGTGTTTGAGCACCAGTGCCACCCTCTATGACAGGCGTTGGGCTAACTCTTTTATAGCTCATATTAAGCCTCTATTTTCTAAATTATTAAATATTTAGTACCGTTAAATATTACCGTTGCACTTTGATACGCAGAGTTCATAACAAATGTAGCAGCTCCATCAAGTAGCACTACACCACCAACAGTTGTAACAGTTATATTATTTGTACCAGCCGTTCCAGCGCTATCTTTTACAGTAAACCATCTTCCCGTAGCAGGAGCATTAGGCAACTGAACTGTTCTTGCGCCACCAGTTGAATCAACAGATATAACTTGATCAGTAGATAATGCTACATAAGGACTCGTGGATACATTTACCACAGTATAATTTAAACTGGCACCAGCAGTGATAGTTACTGTGCTACCTGCAGCACTTGTGGTAATACCACCAGCGCCTACTATATTGATTACACCAACTACTGGTACAGCTGAACCAGAGTCAGCAGCAATTGAGGCTACCCCACCAATAGGAATAACTGAACTAAGTGGATTTAAAATAAATGACATAATTTATCCTACTTAAATGGGTGTAACAGCAGAGAATTGTACAAATCCAGAAGCAGGAAGTGAACCTCGAGCTTTAACCCAGATAGATTCTCCAACAGCTATCAAAAGTGAATTTGAAATCATATCTCCACAAATTATACCATTAGGCGCTAATGTGAATACTGTCGTTAATCCTTGAAAGCTAATTGAAAAATCCATTAATTGATCAGTAAAGTTCTGAACATAATAAATACTAAATGGTGATTCAAATGCAGTACCAACTTGAGTAAACGAAGAAGTGATTGCTCCAAATGCAGCTTCTCGAGCAGTATCAAACTTACCTCTAACAAATGTATTAGTTATCATAATTTCCCTTTAATTTTAAATCGGGGGCACCAATAAGAATGCCCCCCCACAATATCTAACTGTTTTTAAGCTGTTTTACGCAACCGTAGTTATCGCGGTCCACCCAGTGATTCCATCGATATTGATATACGCTCGAGTAGATACGCTACTACCAGTAGAGTTTAAATATAGAGAACCTTGCGCTGCGGAAATTACCGTATTAGGTGACCCTGCCCCAGAGATTACAAGAAGCCCACCAGGAAGTGACAATCCACGACCAGCAGTTGTAACGCTCAGTCCGTTAGCAGCAACAACGTTTGTTCCAACTGGAGTATTTAATACAATTGTTGTAGAAGCTGTCACGTTTCCGATTGTGATATCACGATCGGATGCCCCTGTGCCGATATTTATTGCAGCAGCAACCGCATCATTACCAATGCCAATAACACCAGCCGAAGAGTTCAATTCCAACACACCAACCGCATCAATTAATACCGTGTCAGCACTAGCTAGAGTAATGTCACCAGTTCCTGCAGATGTAACTTGAACACCAGCAGTACCAGATTGAATAATTGTTTGAGACGCACCAGCTATAGAACCGAAACGAGCTGTCTTGTCTGATGCACCAGTAGCAATGTTTACGATTGCAGCCGTAGAATCTGTAGAGATTGATATCGTTCCTGTACCTGAATTGATACCAAGGGCTCCATTAGCAGAAGTAATATCTAAAGCGCCAGAACCAGATTGAACAGTAGTAGATGAAGTTGTGTTAGTAGACCCTAAAGTGACGGCCTTAACGCCTGCACCCGTAGCCAGCGATACAGTAGTCGCCGCAGCATCAGCAGAAATATTTAAAGCACCAGTTCCTGACTGAACAGAGATCGTAGAGTTATTTGATGCTGCTGTAATTCCAGCAGTACCACTAAGTAAAATAGTACCAGATGCACCAGATGCGCTAATAGTTACAGCTCCAGCAACAGATTCAGTTGCAGTGATAGCTACTGATCCACCAGTTGCATTCAATTGAATATCTTGTCCAGCACCAACAACGTTTATAGCTGAAGTAAGTCCTGCATCAACTGTAAATCCACCAGTACTTGCTATTAAATTAATAGCATCAGTATTAGCTATACCAGAACTAATCTTAATACCACCAGAAGCACTTGCTAAAAGTAAGCTATCAATGCTAGTACCCTGAGTCACTCGGATTTCTAGATCTTCAGTTGTTCCACCATTAGTCTCAAGCAAAATAGAAGGAGACGCGTTAGCAGTAGATATAAATGAAATAGCTGATGCAGAAGACAGATCGAAGTCTCCATTAGCTATAATAGCACCTGCAACTGTTAATGCTCCTGCTAAAACAGTAGCTCCAGCAACATCAAGAGTTCCACCAAGAACAGTGTCTCCACCAGCAGCAACAGTTAAAACATCACCAGCACCACCAGTAATAGCTAGAGAAGCTACAGAAGAAGAAGAAGTACCTTGTGGCTCCCAATTACCAGCAGTTGTAAGGATAAAATATCCATCAGTCAGTGTGTTTACCCAAAGAGTTCCCAATGAACTAACATCAGATGATTTTGGATTTCTTTTTGCAATGATTGGCTGAGGCGCTAATGTTTGCAGCGCATTATCTAAACCATATCCAACATTGTTACTTCTTGAACCCATAAGTATCTCCATAAAGGTTATATAAAAAATTTCTACCCACACTTAAAGACAGCGAGAAGTATAAAGCAAGAAATAGTTGACATTGTATAAATGATTGTATATATTATGTGTATAGGAGATATGAACATGGAAGTTAGAAGTAAAGAAAAAATGTTTATTATGCGGATCAATGAATCACTGCATAACGAGTTAAAGAAACGATCAAACAAGTTCAACATGAATATGACGCAATATGTAGTGTCTATCATAAATGAACAAATACTTAAGGAAAACCAGTATGACAAAAACGAACAAGATCGTACTTAAATGTATGTCTCTATCAATAGGAATAGTAGCAACTTACTTTTTATTTAAACCAATACTTCAATATTAATAATCCTGTAGGAGGAATCATGATCTTATTTAATGCTTATTCAATAAATCTCTTTGTTATTTTACCAGTACTACTTGTTATAGCAGCTATAACTCCTTTTTTATCAGCACTAATCCGTAGAGCTACGATTTTCATTGGTCTACAAATAGGAGTAATCATGATCTTATTCAATGCTTATTCAATAAATCTCTTTGTTATTTTACCAGTACTACTTGTTATAGTAGCTATAGCTCTTTTTTTATCAGCACTAATCAGTAGAGCTACATATTGCATTGATCTACAAAAAACCCTGTCGAAGTACGATGTTGAGGAGCGCAGCAAGGACCTTAAAATGATGCTGATAAAGCTGCACGCATTAAAAATTACTCATTTTTTCAATGATGCAATTAGACTTCTTGTTTTATTACTCGTTGGCGCTACAGTTGCCTTTTGTTTAGGTCAATACATCAGTGAAAATAGTCCCGGATATATTACAATAGGCTTATTCATTGCTTATCTAATAAGCCTTTTCATTGAAGTAAAAAGGTCTAGTATTTTATTAGGAGAAGATGGTGGCGAAATAATTGGAGATCATGGTGATCGAGATCTCAGTACTAAAACCATAAGGCAACTATATTTCTTTTCTTACTAGGACTATTCGGTGGCGCTATAGTTGCCTTAATTCAATTTATAGTATTCATAATCGAGTCAATCTCTGGTAAGAATTAAGCATCTTCCCATCCATTGGAGCTTGGCTGATCAGATTCATATTGATCAGCCATCTTATCATAAGCCTTTTCCCATGCCTTTAAGTCTCGTGAACCTGTTAAACCTGTTAAGCTTGGTGAGCTTGGCTGCTTAGATTCAAATTTATCAGCCATCTTATTAAATGCATTTAAAGATTTTGATAAAGCATTTATATTTCTACCAGCGCTATTTGATACAATGTCCGCAAGAACTTTCTGACCTTCATTGGATTTACTCAAATGATTTAATAATAACGCAGGACGATATCCTTGCTCAATTGCAGCATCTAAGACATCCGTTGTTGTTGACATAAACGCAAGAGCATACTTTCCAACTTTATTATTAAGTAATTTCCCCATTTTTCCTTTACTCGCTATCTTATCTAATCCATAGGATAAACCTGATTGCCAATTTTGAAGAGAATGTAGCTTATCCGCTTCCTTCCAAGCATTACCCCATGCTGTTTTCTTCTCTGAGGCCTTATTCAAAGTACTCGTTACAGCATCGCGAATATCATTAAAATATTTACCCTCAACAGAAGTAGGCCTTAAATAAACGTCATTAAGATCTTTTTGAATTTTATAAAGATCTTTTCCTGTAATGATTTTTGGTTGCAATCTGTTATTCATGGCTTTTATAGTGTTCTCTATATTAGAGGAAGCTTGACCAGGAAATTTATACCTATGGGGAAACTGTGAAGAAAGCTTGTCTCCAATAGATTTCATATCAGCTTTTAACCCTTTCGTTAAAACACCAAACTTTTCTCCAAGTTCTGATTCTTTAGCGTATAGGCTTTCCTTAAAATCATTAATAACTGCTGGGTTCTTTAAAGAGTCCTTAAATAATCCAGCAAATTTACCAAATCCAGCCTGTCCCAAAGAAGAAGCTAAAATTTGACCCATAACTCCGTATCCAAGATCTTTAGCACCATTTTGGAAAAAACTACCAACTAAATCAAATGCAACCTTAGGAGCAGTAAGTCCTCCACCAGTAAGAGCAAGTAATGGTAGATTACCAACTGTTGCCTGAGCAGCCTGGCTAAGCATATTACTTGGCTCAGTAGCTTCTTTTCCAAACATTCTATCAACTGAATCTTGTATTTGTTGAGGAATTCGCTGGATTATCTCATTAGGACCAGGCTGAGGACCTGCTAGATGTTTAAGCTTTTCTGGAAGTGCTGCCCTCGCTCTGTCATTAATTTTTTTACCAAAAGGGTCCTCCTTCGACTTATTACTAAATCCAAGTGATTCTAAAATATTTATAGGCACATTTGCAAGGTTAAATGGAGCCTGAACAGCTTTTGTTCCAAGTCCAAGCAAGAACTCCCCCTCATTGGTCAATCCAGACTTTAAATAACGTGGATCAGGATTTAAACTTTTAACATCTAAGGGATTATTACCTTCAACTTCTTGCCATCCATTCATGATAACTTCTTCTCTTTATCAGGTGTGTCAATAAGATATGTCTTATATACTCTCTTCCATCCATCAGGTGTGTTAATAATAGTTACACCATCTTTTTTAAGTTTTTTATCAATAGGATACGATTCAGGGTCTGGATATCCTTCATCGTTACTTCCAGAACCATTAGGATTAACTGCTTCCAATCCACCTTCAAGTATTCTTTGTCTAATATCAGCAGGAAACTTACCACCATTCTCTCGTCTAATTCTTTCAATGTTTTTATTAGTGTCAAATACTAAATCTGTATCCTTAATAATATCTTCAAGGAGAGCTTTTTGAGTTGCCCACGGTTGATCTAAATTAGGTTTAGAAAGCTGCTCAAATCTTATTTTTGCATTGGTTGGTTGACCTTTACGTGAATTAGCAAGCAACGTTACCAATGTACCACCATCAGCAATGTATTTTCTTACATCAGCATTTCTATGAAAAGTCTCAGGGAATTTTCCACCGACAATACCTGGCCATATAGACTTATTTTTTTTCAGTGTTGCTAGCATGGATTTTGCTTTAGAACTAAGCTTTTTAGACATGTTGAAATCTTCATACTGACCTTTAAGAAACGGTTCAATTCGAGCCTGGTCAGCAATCTCCTTTCTTACATCTTCTTTAGCAGTCTCTTTTTGTGGCATAATTCTGTTAAATCGTTGCTGTGGCTCCTGATTGCCTTGCATCTGTTGTTGATTACCTTGCTCTAAACCTTGACCAATTTGTTGGCCACCCATTTGCTGTTGCGGATCAGAACCACCACCAAGCATTCCTAATATTTTATGAAATCCAGAAGGATTGCTCTCTTGCAGTTGCGAAAGTAGCTCAGCAGTGTTCTCATCAACATTTAAAGCTTTTTGCAATATTTGTTTATTTTTAGAACGATGCATCTCACCCATTTTTTTTTGTGATAAAGCTTGTAAACCTTCGCCCAATGATTGAGCAAACCTACTAGATGCGCTTGGATTTCTCACTATTTGCATTGCCATAATTATTCCTTATTGAGATCGACCTGATAACAGATTTAACATATTTAATCTTGATCCAGGGTCTGACGGGAAATTTAAAGGTGAATTAAAATTGTATTGATTTTGACTTCCTTGTCCTGACAAACTTCTTAACAGTGAAGGCGTAGGAGCATTTCCGAAAGAACTTCTAATATTTGAGCCTCTATTAGCAGGTTGATCATTAAAAGAGCTTTTTACGAGTCCTGCTGATTGATTATCAGGTTGCTGACCACCAATCCCAAGAAGTTTTAACAAATCACTAACTCCTCCAGACAAACCACCAGACAAACCACTACCAAAACCATGAGCCAATAAAGGAAGGAATTGACCAAGATGCCCAGCAAGACCAGGATTTCCTTGTTCAATATAGTTTTCAAACTGTGGGGTTAGCCCCAGACCTAAAAGCTGTTGAAACAATTTTTGCTCTTGCAATCCAAATTGTGATCCCATAGAAGCTAGATTTGTTGATAAATCAGCCCCTGCTTGTCCAAGTTGTTGGCCAAAAGCAGAAGATCTTTGAGCACCAGACTGAGTAAATCTCTCAGCAATCCCAGGCACAGTCCTTTGAGAAAATTGCTCCTGAGCTTGTTGTGCAATTGGATCAAATCTTGAGCTGCCTCCCTGTAGACCCCTAAGACCCATTTGGCCAGCTTGGTTAATTATATTCTCTTGGCCTGGCGTAACTATTTTATTCTGCCTGGTTACATCATTAGTACCTGTCAACCATTCAAACATTACAAACTCCTTAATTATTTAAATTCTCACCATGATAGTATACCAATCATATAGTAAAGCATAAAAAAATAGGAAACTTAAAATGGCAAACAATCAATCATATAACAGCCAAGCTAATCTTGGATCATTTGTTCCCAGCACATTCATATGGGACATGCAGCAACTACAATCAACAAATGTAGATCCAAAACTGAAGGAACTCTTAGTACGACTTTATCAAAACGTAAATAGCATGCAGATTGTACTCAACACAAAAGATACTGCTTACTACAGCTTACAAGAAATCATTAATGGCCAGTTATATTTCCCAACGCCAGGGCTAGACTCAACAAGCTCCCTACAACCTCAACCTAGACAAGTATTTAGAAAAACTATTGATTTTGGCGCACTACCTGGAGGCGCACTCGTTAAAACTGTTCCTCATAACATAGAAGTTGATAATGGATACTCCATAACAAGAATATATGGAGCAGCAACAAACAGTACCCAGACAAGCTTCATTCCATTGCCATTTGCTAGTCCAGTACTCAATGAAAATATAAAGTTAGAAGCAACTAACACGTCTGTAGTTATAACAACCGGTATAGATAGATCAGCTTACACAGTATGCTATGTAGTGCTTGAGTATTTAAAACAAGCATGACATACTAAAAATATCCTTTTTTTTGGATACTTACTACTTTTCCCAGGGACTATTAAGCCCCTGGGATTTTTACTTAATTACTGAATTGCACATCGACAATTAGTATCTTCATCAATACAACATCTTGAATTACAACATTCAGCTTCAGTCTTGACTGCAATAGTAGCAGCAACATTTATTACAGGAGAAGCGTTTGCTATACTGTTATCAGAACTATCATCACTTATAATTCGTGGAACTCCGGGCAAATCTACAGCACCCCTGTCAGTTCTCTGACTAGCTAAAGAAGTAGATGTACTATGTATCAAAGGAGACTCGGGTATATGCTCTCTTCGTTGCTCATTATATGAACGGTTAACATTCAACTGGTTATTAGAACGAGTAAAAGGCCTACAATCAATATCTTCTTTCTGAGAAGAGTAAGCGTAACCACAAAACATGAGACTTAAAAACAAAATGTGCTTCATAGTATCTCCTATTTATTGAAGCCTTCCTGTGCGCGTAGCACTAAAAATCATAGCGTGTAATTCAAAATCAGACCATGCAATAGCAGGATTTCTTAATTGATCATCAGTCATATAGATATTCAATTGAACACATTCACCATTAGCCATTGGATATATTGGATGCCACAAACGTTCCTGTGTTTGCTCAAGAGGTACTAAATCATAAGGACTTGTTTCTAAAATACCTGTTCCAACTAAGGCACCACTCAGTCCACCAAAGAATAATGAAGATTCACCAGAAGAAGAAATCGAATAATCTATTGTAACTTGACCACCAGATGTTTTATCGACTAAGAAATCTACTTTATTAATGGAAGCATTAACTCCTTGATTTGCATAGAAGTTATATTGCTTAGTTACTATATCTATAGACGAGACTCGAGCTATGGTTCCACCACCAAGGTAAGAACCAGTTACTGAACCTGGTGTCACTATAATCTTGAATGTGTTAGCATCAATAACAGTATCTACTGGAAATATGAGTCCATTAAGACCAGCAAGACCTTGAACACTTTCAAAGACTATATAATCACCAAACGAATTAAAACCTGCTTCAAGGTTATGGTTAACAACCGTAAACGTTATTGTTTGGATATCAGTTATAACTGCATTAGTAATTTGAAGAGCTGGCGCATTTCTATTTTTATCTGGATTAACAATAACTACATACCCTTCTTGATTACCAGCAACAACAGATTTAAATCTGCCCTGAACAGTTACTCCCTCAAACCATGTAGAGTTATCAGTTTCCCAGGTCGTTAAATCTGTTGCCCATGTTTCTTGCTGACTAGGCGTTGTATTATAATATCCAAATGCCGTAATAGAATCATCATTCATAGCCCAAGATCCAGTCTTGTAGTTATAAACTAAAACTTTATTATTGAATGGAAATGTATCACTTCTTGTTGGATCAGGAAAACTCCAATAAACCATTTCAACATAATAATCTCGAATACCAGCAACTCGCTCAATACCGTTACTATCATTATGAATTTGGAATACTTCGTCTGGTATTTTATCATCAATACGCTCAACGTTTGATCCGTTACAAGCATGTATACCAACGTTCCCAACTCCTAAAACAACCGTATCAAACGGAACTTGAGAGAATGTTGATTCAGCACCCAATTCAGTATTAATTTGTTGCCATACAAATGGAAGTATTTGGTTAGCAGTATAAGCAAGTTCCCATGTACTTGATTCAAAATAAACAATAAGTCTATCTTTTAGAAATTGAGCTGTAACTATAGCTTCTTTTGTTGGAGCATCTACATAACCACCAAACCCACCAGTAAGTTCTAAAAACGAATTAACATTAACTGGTGATCCGTTTACTGAATAACGACATCTATTCGTATATCGATATGAAGTTCCAACTGTTCCATCAGGAGAAAAGTAAACACCAACTCCACGATTAGTATTGTTACCAGTAATGATTAATTCTGAAGAGGTGTTATTAAAGGTAGCAGAAGCAACTGCACCAGTATTATTTACAGCAGAAACAGTAAGAGGTTGAGCTCCAGGAGTAGCAACATCAGCAATAGTAAATATAGTTGTACCAACTATAAATGATTGACCTATTGCAAATCCACCTGGAGGAGCTGTAATAACTGTTGCACCTAAATTTCCAGTAGTTCCATTAGTTGGTCCATAAGGATTTCCAGTTACAGTTTCTGTAAACTCAGTTGTATTTAAGAAAACTAAACGATCCTTAAATGGAACAATGATTCGAGCTGTATGAATTCTGGAAGTATTGTTAACTATAGGACTCATAGTAGTCCATGTAGTCCCATCCCAATATTTAATTCTGTCAGCTTCAATGTTATTTGTTACAAACAAATAATAATCAGATCTTAAAAGACCATTCCAGTTTGCGCCCCAGAAAAAATCAGCATTATCACCGCTCCAAACCGCTGTTCCTAGACGTTCCCAGCCAGTGACTTCGTATCTATATGCAAATCTTGTATCAAATCCAATCAGTTCTTCATTTGATATAGCTATTACTTCTTTAGTAATCAATCCCATAACTGGAAGAGCTGGGTAAAAATAAACGATAGTTGATACTGCTAAAGTTCCTGCAAATGTATATGCTCCAGTGGTAGTATTATAAGTACCCGTTCCAGCTCCAGTAGATAACATAGCAGCTGGAGTTCCAGTCTGATATACCGTAAACAGTTGAGTACCAATAGAAAATAACTGCCCTATCGCAAAGACATCTCCTGGAACAGTTCCTGGTGCAAAAGCACCAGCACCATCAGTCGATCCAATATTAATTTTAAGTCTTGATTGTAACGTTTCATATCCAGGCGCTGGAGTTGTAGCTTGCATAAGCATAGAACCAAATCGTTTTCGTATTCGTCCACGAAATACATATGCATTATTAAGCAACTGATAAGCATTGTCTGGAATTGCAAAAGGCTTTAAAGATGTGTTTTTACTTGCCCCAGCCTGATCCATACCAATATAAAAACGATCTGTTTGAGCCATGTTAGACCCCTATAACGAAATATTGTACACCCTTACCAGAGCCAGCTCCACTTGTTGAGTTAACCCACATACCGATACTTGCTCCTGTCCATGCGTTTATAGGAAAAAGGACACCAGCAGATAATGGGCTTGATGTAGTTCCAAAATAAGGAGTTACTTGTACATTAAATATTCTAGTGAATGCTGGTCCACCGCTTATTGAGTCAACATTGACGTACACATTGACATTGGATGTCGCAATGTCAATATTGCCCCATTTGATCAATATTCCACTTGGTAAATATGACCAACCAGGCATATTAACTGAAGAAGCAACATTATTTATACTAGATGCAGTCATAGGAACTTGAGCATCTGCGTTATTAGTTCTTTTTTGAATATACATCTCATTTTGAACAGTTGTCGCATTATTGCGTGTATAAAGGCCTGTATCGTTTGCAGCAATAGCTGGAGTAGCTACTTTAACAGTGAAATCTGCAAATCCATTTCCAAAAGGACTTAGTGCTTGAAAATTACCTAGTAAATCTGCTTGAGATTGGCTCTTAACATCTGTTGGCTGGGGCTTTTGCGCCTGGTATGCCATAATTTATCCTTTAATTTTTAAAATGTATTACCGAATCCACCACCAGCAGCACTACCTCCCACACCACCAGATTCATTCTGATAGATTGTAGTAGTTCTTTGAGTAGTGTTTTGAACTATTGTTCTTCTGTTAACTAAATTCATTTGAACTTTGAACTCAGGCATTACCAAGTTTACACTCTCTAAGTCCATTCTGTCTTGGAAAACTTTGATACTTGCGCCGATTGCTATCAACTGCCACCACTCAGACAGCTCAGGAGCTTGCGTTCCTGAAAGCAATTCTGTTGGTCTTACAGCTACTTCCATATTAACTCTATAGGCCTGATCAGGGACTGGTCTCATGGTAAACTTACCATCATAAAAGAGTACTGATTGTGGCAGAGTTGGCTGTACTAAAACTGTCTGACTATTTATTGTCACTCCTGATGCAGGAGCGGCACTAAATGTGATTACAAACTGACCTGTTGTGTAATTAATATAATTAATTGGATCCTGAGTTGTCGTTGAAGTTGGAGCGCTACCAGGAACATACAAATTCCCAATCAATGAGCTTATAGGATAATCAATCAAAGCAAGACTGTTACCGCTCACATCAAGCGAACTAAACAACACATTATTTCTTAAAAGAAGTAAAACTTGAACAAGTCCTGCTGGAATATTTGCCTGACGAGTATTGATATATCCAGAGAATGATGCAATAGCACCATTACCAGCAGTGCCAATAGAAGCAATACTATTAGTCATTGGATAAATACCAAAGAACTGCTCTCTAGACTGCATATACAGTGATTGCCGACCTGCTACATATACAGGAGGCATTATATTTAAATACTTATTCTTAAAGTTATAAAAGACACTGGTCGGAGTATCATTTGATTCATAAACATCAATAAATGGTTCAGTGAAGAATGTAAAAGTCTTTTGAAGGTTGAACAATCTAAGATGCTCAGGAAAGTCATATAATACGAATGTATTTATGTAGTCTTCAAGCTGCTGATTAGTCAGCTGAGAATCAGACATACTTCGAGTAAGTCTACGGACTTTAACTTTGATTTGATCTAATGTTGATAAAATTGAATCAGGTGTTGCCATTACTAATCTCCTTAACTATTGAATGGTAAGATATTTTGAGTAGCGTTCAGTAGCGTATCAGACTTTTCAGCCGTTGGCAGAGTTTGAGGATACTGTTGATTATAGGGAAAGCTAATAGGATTCCATACAATGGAAGTGCTTGCACTTGCACCTGTAAATGTATAAGCACCAGTAGATATATTGTACGTTCCTAATGCTGCACCACTTGTTGTTAAGTCACCACCACCAAAAGGAATATTAAATACCTGAGTGCCAATAGTAAATGTCTGTCCAGCAGCTGGTTGATTAACAACTGTAACCTGAGAATAAATATTCCCACTCGCGTTACCAGATCCATCAGTTGTATCAACAATAAGTGTTGTTATAAACTTATCAAAATATCGAGCATCAACATCAATTGTAAACGTAGTATCACCTGTCACGATAATAGGGGCGTACAATTGATTTGCTTGAGTCATGCCGTATCCTTTAGGAATAATCAAACGGACTACAAGTCCATCTAAATATTGATGGGCAAACGTAGTTGTAACAACAGCAGGATAATCGTTTGTAATGGACGATATAACTCTCATCGCTCGTTGAAAGACAGGATTTTCAATTGCTAGGATAGACACGTAACCTCCATTTAACTTGCTACTATAACGTAGCCTCTTCTGAAAACTCTAAGCTTTGGAAACTTGTACGTCTTACTTTTTCTTGGAAAGACAGTACAGAATCTTTACTTTGATACTTATGAACAGGGTACCAGACATTTGTATTTAAATGTCGAGCAACTCCAAGAGGAATTGTATAAACTTCACCATCAATCATTTGATATTTTTCAAGCGGATCTTCTGCATACTTTTTAAACATAAATCCGAAAGACCCTCCTGGGCACTCGTGATATTTAAATATTCCACGAACAGGCGTACGATCTTTATCTCGCTTAACCTTAAGGTCTTTAGCGATAACTTCTTTTTCTTCTTTTGTTAATTTTTTAGATCGTGTTAAAAAAGGACGTGCTGCTTGTTGAAACTTTAAAGAATCTTTAGACCCTTCTTTGCTTTTTGCAGAGTTCAATTCCAGAGAGTTTAAATTAGACATAAAATCCTTTATATAGTGTGCCCCCTCTATTTCAAGGGGGCACATTGTAATTACTTAATTACGCGTTTGAAACGCTAAATGATTTACCAGCTACCCAGTAAACAACGTCAGAAGCAGCTCCACCAGGGTTATTTATACCACCAGCAAGAACCATTCCAATAAACGCAGTGTTCAATGTAGCATCGCTTAAGATATCTACACCAGCACTTAATGCGAATGCAGTATCTTCACCAACTGGAACTACTTCAGCAGCTGTAAATGGAACAGCAGCAGAAAGAGGCCAAGCAAATGCAGTAAATGTTGAAGAATCAACATCTAAAGTAATTGAGTTGCCAGATGTAGTTGTTGTATTGATTGCCGTAATTGTTGCCAATAGTCCGTCCATTTGGATCATGCCAAATGCAGCAGGAACAACCATACGAACTTGTTGTCCAACTTTGTAACCGTGAGTTACAGACATAGTTACAACAGCATTTTGAGCTGCAGTAATTTTTGTAATATAACGACGACGTGGATAGAAAATTGGATCAAAGTTAATTTTTCTCCAAGAACCAGTAGTACCTGCAACAATAGTAGGCATATAGTCTAGAGAGAAAGTAGTAGCACTTAATGTGTTATAACCAACTGTGAAATCAAATCCACCAACTTGTTGCGCAGAAGCAACATTAAATAGACGAACTATATCACCAGCAGATAAACCGTTTGTTCCACTATTAGTAACAACTGGAATAGCTGCAGCAGAAATAGCTGTAATTGTAGCGTTCAAAACTCCAGGAGTTTGAACAGAACTATCAACTAAAGTAAATCCGCTTGAAGTAATATACTGATCTAAGTTAGCTGCGTTAGCTGCGTTAGATTTAAATGTAGTCCATTTAGCAGCAGCAGGAAAACCGCGCTGCCAGTAGTATTTAACACCAACAGCTGTAGTTTGAGAAGCAGCAGCTTGAGTGACGTTATAAACCGCCATCCAATCTACATCTGAACGAATCTCTAAAGTTACTGCAGATCCAGTAGCTGTAAATCGACCTTGTTGAACGATTGTATTATCCATAATATTCCTTTCTCGATTACGCTAATGTACAACGTAGATTCAATACCCAAAGGTCATTGAGAATACGTGGTACTTCTGCGAACTTGTAACCAACAGAAGCATTAAGAGCTAAAGGTCCATCATACATTGGTGCACGATAGATAAAGCTTGCGCTGTAACCATCTTGCTCGATACAAGCATAAGCTTCCATACCTACGCAGAAAATGTTATACACATTCGCGCCTAAGTTTGAAGCACTAGCAGTGATTGATCCAATAGATGAAACTAAGAATCTTAAGTTACCAATTGCACCCCACTCAGAACGCAATGCATTCATAGGAGATGGATACTGGTTCTTTTGGATAAAGCCATCAACTGAATCCATATCTTTAGTAAGATCTGTATGGCAAAGCGCAAAATACGCATCACGAACAGGAGCTGTACCAAATTTATCTTCACCTTCGATGTTATCCATGATTGTGTAAGCATCGTTACCAAGTAACGCACGAACTACATCATCAACATCTGAACGAGTAAGCTCAGTTGGATTGTCACCATTTACACCAGCTGTACAGTTGATAAATGCTGCTGTTGAAGCAAGCATATCACGTGTCAACTCATCTTCAGTTTGACGTAAACTTACGCCAAGTCTAGCTGCCGCTTCATTCAAGACTGGATCTTGCGACTGTAGCGTTACTTGCTCGTTTAATATGACGTAACTTCCATAAAATGAAATCTTAGCGTCAATATCAACAGCTGTTAATTGCTGAGCTGGTGGAGTAACGCCAGTGTTTCCTAATGGAACAAGTGCTGTTGCAAGTGGATTGTATCTACGCATACGCAGAGTTGTACCACCATTACGAGGCATTTGTTTAAGCATCGCAGGGATCTTCAATCTGTTACTTTAATGACCTATTGCTAGGCGGGGAAACCTCTTCGGATCTCCCTCTCTACCTTCATATATTCGTAGAGTTCAGACTTTCGCATACTCTTTCGAGCCCCATCCGCTAAGTCGTTCAGGCTGTATTTAAACTTGCCCCTTGTTAGCCCGTCGGCCGTCCAAGTCAATCAGGATAGGTTTTAAATTCACAATATTACTAATGAATCATGTTTGGAACTGGAACTGAAAGCAACTTATAGCTAAAGCTTTGTTGCACTGGAGCCGGTCATTTCTGTTACTTCGATCTAATAGATCTACTGACTGATTTCTCAGCGAGGAAACTTCTTCGAATCTCCTTCACGAATTTCATTTTATAGTTCGTGTTCTGACTATCGCATCCCTTTCGGGTCTCTGGGTTTAGTCGATCAGGCTACCATTACGCTTGCCCCCTGTCACCCCATCGGGCTTCCAAGTCAATTACCAAAGATTTTAATTCCTCACTACTTTAAGGAACTCGTTGTCGTAATAGACATATTTTGTCCTTATGATTTACTACACATAACTATTTTGTCCTTTAGATTGACGAAATCTTAATACGTCTAGAATGATCTGGCGAGAATCTTTACGCCGAAGTTTTTGAGATAAGCGACTTCTCGAATTACGCTTAACAACATTATTAGGGATATTTTTATGGAAGGCAAGAATTTTGGAAAATGGTTTACAACAAATCAACATAAAAAGAGTAGAGCGCCGAATCATAAGCGCTCTACAATAAAAAGGAGGGAGTCCTTAATGAAACGTTTTACTTATCTTGCATCTCAAAATGATTCGAGTCGTCTATCTTACCGCCAAGCTTAATGAAGTCACCACCCCATCTATTAGCAGGATTTAAACTTTTCCAGTAGATTCCAAATGGCTCATAATCACTTTTTTTGATTAAATATTTTCTGCCTGAATTAAAAAGATTTAAATCAATAGCCAATCTTTTACAATGAAGACTATTGCGTATACCTTTACCAGACTTTGCATTAAGTGCTGCTTGTTCAGGAGTACGATACGCTTCTGAAAACGTAACTGAATGATTACTCTCAAAGATATGGTTTATTAACAAGGCTACATTGAAAGCAAAGGTTGCTTGTCTTTGCTGAAGAGTCATCTAATGACCTTTTCTAGCTTCATTCATTTCTTTTAGCATTTGTTCTTTTAGTTCTTTAGTTAAACCATTGGCAAATGCATTAGCTTTTGACAAAGGGCTGTCGCCTTGTTGTGGATTAACTGATGTTAATGGTCTAGGTTTAGATGCGTTAACTTTAGCTTTTAAAACATCTGATTCATAAGCAGGCTTTTTCACTTCATTTCCTTTATATATTCCAAGATTTTTAATCATAGTATATGCAGCAGTCGCCTTATTATAATCATCAGGCATAACACGTAAAGCATTGGCAACATCTGGGTACATTTCATTTAAACTAGTAATAGTACCTGAATTAAACACTTGATCAAAATCAGGGTACTGAGATCGTATCTTTGCTTCAGTAGCAAGTTGTTGAGATTGAGCTTGTTGCTGTTGTAATTGTTTTTTCATTGCTTTAAAGTCTTGGGCAACTTTTTGTAGTTGCTTACCTTCAACTAAAGATTCTGGATCAAGGTCATCAAACCACTCTCTCTCTTCAACTATTGGTTGTTTGACTTGTTGGTTATTTTGCTGGTTCGCTTGTAATTTAGACTGCATGTCGAGCATCTGAGACATAAGTGCATCACGCTCGCGTTCTGCCCGCTCCTTAGCCATTCGAACTTCTTTAAAGTTTTCTTGCTGCGTCTTCTGTTTTTTAATATCAGGAGTAGATCTGGGATCTAATTCAACTTCTTGTTCTACTTCTGAATAAACTTCTTGCGTCTCTTCTGGCTCTTCTTGCTCCATTGATTGATCTTGCGCGTAATCATGCACTTGTTGTATTTCTTGCGGCGTTTCAATCACACCTGATCCGCCTAAGTCTTTAGGCATTACGTAATCTAATGGTGGCATTTCAATATCACCACGTTGTTCAACCGAAGGTCCTCTTTTTTTATTGCTCATTTATCATGCTCCTATAAACAGTATATAAACTGTGATAATAAATTTATAGCACTTACCAGCACTACTCCAAAAGTAACAATACTAACAGTCTGCAAAATACATTTAATTTTTAAACGTAACGATTCTAGCTTATCTAGTGACACTGGAAAATCTGTAACTACTCTTACTGGAACTCCTGTAGCTACTTTAAATGGTCTTCCAGGCTTTCTTCTAACATCCATTTACTCTACTCCTATAATAATAACGATCCAGGATTCATAGTCTCTCCATTTTGGGTCTTACAAACCTTATGCAGATTACCATTATAATAATCTAATATAAATTGCAATAGTCCACGCTCTGCAGGAACTATAATATGTTTATTTTCTTTAAACGTAAGGCATGTTTCCTGATCTGGAACAACCCACAAAAACTGAATGCTTTCTTTCTTAGAGTCGTACTTATAAACCGTTTGATCGAAGTGCGGAGTTGGACAAGATATTGAAGCAACAAAGTAATTGCGCAAAACATTTTCCAGCAGCTTCTCTTTTTTAAGTAAGACCGAAACAAAGAAATCTCCTATAAGTGCTTCTCTGATTGAGCACCCATCATGACCTTTAACAGCAGAGCAATCAACCTTCTTTAAAGCATGATTAACGCACAACTCTAAATTAGCTAGATATTCATTCTCAGTTGCACGTTGTATCTCAATTGGATCTATGCTATCTGTTGATTTTAAAAGTAAATCCCTAGCTATTTTACCTACTGTTTGACTCACATTAACTCCTACTCTTACTACAATCTATTTCTATATTATTGGGAGTCAGGAAAAATATCCCCAACTCCCAGAAAAAGGAACCGTGCCGACTAAGCAACTGTCACGAGTATTATAGTCATGAATAAAAAAATCCCCAAGTATAGAGTAGAATTATACTTGGGGAAGCAGCGTTACTATGAAGTGCACGATCTGCACGAGTAGTACGACTCTTATTTATCGTTCATAACTTTTTTTACAGCTTTTTTAGAAGCAACAGCTTTCTTAACATCAGCCTTTTTAGAAGCAACAGCTTTCTTAACATCAGCTTTCTTAGAAGCAACATTTTTTTTAACGCTAGCTACTTTTGAAGCAACAGTTTTTTTAACATCAGCTTTCTCAGAAGCAACATCTTTTAAAGACATAGCAATTTGTTTTTTCATAACTTTATGTTTAGCCATTATATTTTCCTTATTATTTTAAAATAGGGAGAGATTTTACCCTCCCCCATTGATCTATTATCGAACTCGTTGTGTCTCTTGAAAAAGAAGTCTTCGATCTATCTCTCGTTGAATCTTCGTCTTCTTTGATCTCAAGTTAGCAGGAATACCTAAAATAGAAAAAGCTATATCAACAGGCTTACCTTTTATTCTAGGAGCAGCTGGCATAATTTATCCTAGACTTTAGTTAGCACCATCTTTTTTATCAGACTGATAATACACAGTCTTTTGAAATCCTTTTGGGTCAAGATTAGCAATAGAATTAACACCGCTAGGCATTAATGAAAAATCCGCATACTCTTTTTGTCTTCTAGGATCTATGTAGAAATCATCGCGTCTGATGTATCTAACTTTTATAGCATTATCTTCCATAATAACTCCTAAAAGTTAGTATTTTTCAGGCTGTAAATGTTTTTTCATTTTAGCGACATCTTTAGATATCTGCTCATCAATACCTTTAATAGTATCGTCTAAATCAAAATCTACATACTCGCCAGACTTAGGCCACGGCTTGTATACTGATTCCTGTGGCAAATTAGCAACAGCTGATTTGTTTTCAGAAATTTCTGAATTGTAATGACGTTTTTTCGCCATAATAGGACCTTTCAAGAAACTGTAGTCTTAGTTAAAACTTAACTACAAGGGTTAAATATATACCTCTATCTTATTTAGAGACACTCTAGTTTTAAGATAGCTAAACAATTAAGTAAAGCGCTTATTTATTCAATCGCTTGCGGCTCCTGTTGTTGACCCAGTTGTTGACTTGGATCTGGCTGCTGCTGACCTTGTTGCTGACTTGGAACTGGGGTACTAACTGTTTCAGCTACACCAGACTCAGACTGATTAACTTCGGACTGCTTTAACATTTGAGCCATTCCTAATAATCTTTCTAAGTGACCCAAGTCCATCTCTTCAAGTTCTTTAAGAGCTTTAACCTTGTTAAGCAATGCTATCTCATCATCTTTATTTGCTTCATGGAGTCGTTCAACAGCCATTGCACGATTCTCATCAACCCTAGAAGTACGTTCATTGTAAAGCCCAATATCAGCTTGAGACTTAGCATGAAGCCCCTCAAGTTGTGCTTGCTGAAGTTGCATCTGAGATTGCATCTGAGCTTGTTGCGCTTGAGCTTGTTGCTCTTCTTGCTTCTTAGCATTATCAATGATCTTCTTCTTACCTTGAATTGTCGCAGCTTCAAGCAGATCTTCTGTCGTTATAGGAACTCCAGCTTCACGTAACTGTAACATCTGAGCAAATTGCATCTGCTTCTGAGTCGAAGTATTTAAACCTTGCTCTACTACACAATTATACTTACCAAAAGCCTTATTATAAAACTGATCAGTCGGCTCTTCGTTAGATAAAATTCTTTTAACTTTTCCAGGAGTAAAGTTAGTCTGAACAATATCAAGTATTATTTCACCCAGTAACTTTTGAGACCTATCAAGTTGATCAAATAATGTTTGGAGTGTTGTTAGACCTGCTCCTTGACGAAGCATAGATAGCACGCCAGATTTATCGTCCATTGCGGAACCTAAAAGTTCTTCATTGACGCCAGAAATTTCCATAATTTCTTTAGCGAGTAACTCTGATAGCTGGATCATTGATGGTGGAACTTGAGGTGCAACTATTTGTTGAACGTCTGTCATCTGAGCATCTTCTTTAAGAGCAAGCCCACGTCCTTGACCAGACATAAACACATCTTTAGGATTAACCAAAGCATTTTCTTTATAGATCCAACCTGAGTTAATTTGCGATTCAAGTATATCAAGTTCAATAATACGACGACGATTATAAAGATACTGAGCGTCCCTAAGTCCACGTACCATTCCCTGAATCCTGTTTGGAAAGTAAGGAGACTGTGGATTGTAATATCCTAAAACTGGAACAAATGGATATTTGTCGGTCCCTATTGGATTCGGACCATCATACATGACCTTACCTTGCACAACAATTGCAAGATTTACCGTAGGAATTTCAGACTCTATAACAGTAATAGATGGATACTCACCAAGAAAAGCTTCTAACCCTTCTTTGTTATCACTCTTCCATTCCATGGTCTCACCAGTTTGCGAATCAACAAGCAACTTTTGGTTTCTATAGTCTTTGTAGTAAAACTCATCGTACGTTAGTAAATTCTTATACCCATAATTGTAACTCTCTGGCATAAACTGAAACTTACCATCTCTACCAGTCCCTGAATTACTACCAGAAAGACCTAATATCTCTTCAGAGTTAGCAGGAAGAAGTGATATGCATTCTCTTTTTGTTAAGAAAGATCTTTTCCATAAAGCATTGCAATCAGAAAGATCAGACTTCCTGAAATAAGGATCAATAAGAAAACTGTTATAACTACAATTATCTACTTTTATATTACCCGACACTGGATCGCTTCTGTAATCAACCCACACCTGTAGTAAATTCATACCAGTAACTAAGGCACCATGGAATGATTCACTTATCGTTTCTAAGATACCTTCTTGGTTATTAACCCACATCATAATCTTAGTAAACTGATCCGCTGTTTCTGCGTCACCGTTCTCTACTGGAGTTACAATGGTTGAATTTCTGTTACGTCTTTGATGACCAGACACCATATTAATAACACGACGAATACGATTAAAGTTAAACTGTTTTCCCCTGTTTGCTGGTAAATTACCATACAAATCAGACCATAGCGTTTGATCACCAGTCTCAAAACGAGTGTCGGTATCAGCCTCTGACCAAAATGATTGGTTAATAGTTATAGATTCAGCATAGAAAGCTTCCATGCGTGACAATATGCCTTGATGACGTTCATTGTAATACTGGACGCCAAGCTGGGGAAACAACATTTCTAATCTCCTTAAATTTTCTTAGTTCTTTTTCTTTTAATGGAAGAAGTTTCTTTAGTTGCTACTATTATGTCAGGTTCCCAAGTAAAACAAGAAACTTTTGTACACGAAAGCACATCACAATCAGAATTATGAGCAATCTTAGCTCTGGATTGCATCTGTTGTTGCTGCTGATCAAATATTTTATTCACTCGAGCTCTAGTTGCAGCATCACGAGAATCTTCCTGATGTACTGGATGAAGCGTAGACCCAATACCTACATTATCAATATTTCTAAGCAGTCTTTTACTCTTGAGCCAGTTCAACAATCTGATTATCATTTCTTGCATCCTGCATTTTGACATAAATACTTTTTTGATTCAATGGTAAAGAAGTTACTTTATCACCTTCTTCGTCAGCAACAGCAAAAACTTCATCAAGCTTTATTTTATAAAACTGAAAATGCTTTGGATCTGGTCCCATAGCAAAAGACAAGATATCATTCCAGTCAGTAGATTTTTTCAAGATATTACGCGATACAACACCTGCAACCACTCTCTTGATAAACTTCACACGCATATTATTCATATGAGTCGCTTCTTCAAGCGTAACGCTTGGGTGAAAATCATATAACTGACCTTTATATTTAACAGTAAAGGTTTTATTTTCTCGCGATAATATATCACCAAGTGTACTTATCACGCCATCAATTGAACTCTCTAGACTTTTAAGACTAGACTGAAGTACTAAAAAATCTGATTCCATTTTTAACCATATCCTTAAAATCTAAAATTATTGTTACTACCACCTTGAAACATTGGAGGCAGGTTAGAGTCTCCTCCGTACCTCACATCATTATATCTATCTTCTAAAGCTCGTGAATCCGAGTTACTCATCAACTTAGGTAATGCACAGCAAAGATATCTCATTGCGTCACAGAAATGCGAAAATTGATCATGGAGAGGATTTAAATTATAAACCTTACGCTTATGATCATATTCTTGTCGGTAATTCTCAAGTGACTTTAACAACGACGAGCATGATCTTTCATCTATCCACATCTTTGGCATATGTCTACGCACAGCCTCGATACCATCCATCACTCCAATAGCTTTGTCAGTATACCTCACAAACGAAACACCAATATCATGCATCATTTTCCAGCGACTAATACCTGTGCCAAGATCATGAACAGCAATATCAAATGGAGCGATATGCTTGCCGTAAGTATATTCTTTCTCTTTAATAATCTTGGCATAATGATCTAACCCTTTTTTGTTGTTTTCATAACTATCTATAATGCGTATTTGCCCATCTTTTGAGACCTGACAAAATATAATACACGTTGAATCGTTATAACCAAGATCCCATGCAGTATGTACTGGCATATACGGATCCCACATAACTGAAGTAATCTGACCCTTATGTCGAAGATTATCTAATGCCTTACCATAAAAAGATCCATCAACACCTAGCTCAAAGCTTGTCCAGAACTCCTGAAGTGCAAGATCTCTTGATATAGATCCCTCTTCAATCTCTTTTTCAATCTCTCCAATTAAAATATGCTTAGTATCATCAATAGATAATTTCTCACAAAACCAATCTTTAGATTTACGAGCGACATTATACAGCTCCCACAAAGCATTCTTACCACGTGGAGTTGATACCATAAGGACCCAACCATTAGAAGCCTTTAAAATAGGTATAGAGAATGCATAAGCCCTACTGTCAGATAATGCGTACTCACTAAACACCATGCCGATAGCGTTAGTACCAACCAAAGTATTATCAAAGTTGTCTGAACCAAGAATTTGTATTTGACTACCATTAACCAAACGAATACGCATTTGTTGTTCATTGCGAGATTCTATCATTTCTTCTGGTATATAATGAGACAGTATTCTATTGCCTGATATATCTATAGCATCCCATAATATCCGACGGCCCATTTGAAAGGTCGGAAAAATATAAAAATATGTGCCTACTTTACGACAAGCAGCTCTTAGCATTAAATTAAGTGCACATATGTCTTTGCCTGCGCGCCTCGGCCATATCACTAGGAACTTCTTATATAACCCAGACTCAAAAGCATCGCATACATTATATTGGTATGGCCTTGGGACAAATCTATCAAACGTAACAACTTCGTTCATAGTTATTTACCACGATCATTGTAGCCAAGACACAAATCAATATTAATCTGCCTAACCCTATTACGCTCTTTGATTCTACAACGGAAACATTGCTTAGTTCTTTGATAAATAAGCATGTGTCCTTTTTTCACAGACTGAAACCCACAGGCACATTCAACTGCGTACGTTCCGCCTTCAAGTTTAACAAGCACCTTCCACTTACCAAACTCAAGGCCAACTAAATTGTTTTTATCAGTAATTATAGTAGTTTTATCAGCTAACAATTTCTCCTGATCTTGCATCGCTACTTTCCTTTATTTTTTTTAACTCTTCATACTTCGCTTTAGCTTTTTCTTTTAATGGATCACATTCCTTGCAATAACAAGCAGGAAGTAAATTCTTCTCCATGGCTTGCTTATGATTAGAAATCAAGACGTTAAAATACTCTTCGTAGTTTTCACCAGAGAATAATTGAAACAATAATTTATGTGCTGGGTGAATTATATCGTTGATGCATGTCAGAGTTAGATGCATAACCTTTGATCGAGCCACTAGATTAGGATCGGATTCTTGCGTTATTGGTCCTATTTTACCAATTTCTTTTTTTATTGCTTCTATGTGCTCTAAAGCACCGCATGTAACATCTCGCAACACCTGCTCATATTGCTTAGCTGTATACTTTTTACTCATACCTACTCCTGTAAATAAATAGTCTTTCTTCTTACTACAAATGCAGAAACAACCCTTGGTCTCCCCTGGATATATATTATACTTTTCCCGTAAGGATCATATGTATACTTAGTAACCTTTCTATAAGAACTAAAACTACAGGTAGCTATAAACAAGATAAACATAAACCTATAAAGCATAAACCATCCTTAGCTAATCATTGAAAAAATTTTTTTATTAACGATTTTTTCTTGGTATATGCTGAAAACAAAAACACTTTAATACACCGTTAGTTACCTCTATCTGACACGGCTGACCTTTACAGACTTGGCATACCACTGGCACACCATCCAATAAAAATAACGGAGTTTCATAGAGAATTGTGCTGTCAGATATCATGATATCAAATGACACTGTCATTACAGGCAGAAATATAGTTCTAGAAGGTATCTTTGGTTTTTCTAAGACTGCTCGAGATTGACCCATCTTTTGTAGTTCAAGTTCAGAGAATTGATCTGAGTCAAGGCATGAATACAATGGACAACAAAGTAAAAGACTTAATATGATTCGGTTCATTACAGCTCCTAAATAAAGTTGGACAGTAAGATTAAAGCTGGAGACCTTTACTTACATAACCCGCAGGTATCTTATGTATAACACTCACGATTTTCGTTATACATTATTAGATCATGTCCAACACACACACACCAAAATAATTATGCACCAACAGAATCTATCCAATCACGGATAAATTCATCTTTAACTGAAGTATCAAGCTTAGCTATATCATCAGATGATAATGACGATGTAGAGGCAAACAAACGATTAAAGTTTCCAGGATTTAATCTTTTGACAAAGCTAACACAAGTACGGGCAGAAGAAGCAACATAGTCGACATCATTAACTGCAGATGAAAATACTTTTTTACACTGCATACTTAACAACATGAAACTTATTGCAAAAGCCTTTAAACGCATTGCTGTAAGTATTGCTTAAAACAAGATTCCTTATCTTTAATCGATGACAAGTTAGCAGCTTTCCATAGCTCAAACTCTTGAACCTGTTCAACAATGTCCATAGTAGTTGGATTTTTACCACAATACTTAATGCAATCAGAGATCTCTTCTATAGTCAGGAGTGGATAATACTTATTGATATTAATAAGTAACTTACCAAAATACTTATCAGGTTTACCATTGTCATAAATATCACAAACAAACAATGGTGGTCCATCATGCTTTTTAATTTTATGAATAGAAGAACCATAAGAATTGAAACTAAAAAAAAGAATACACAAGAATATATGATGCATTACTACTCCCTCTTAATTATTTGCTTGGTCTTGGAGTCGACGGAGCACTCTTAATATCTTTAACTTCTTTTTCTTCAGGAGTTGGTTTATCAGGAACCTCAGTCTTACACGGAATAGCATTAATAGTCATTGCACCAAGCAATGTAATAACTGCACACAGTTTTAGTAACTTAGTCATTTTTGGGCCCTTTGTTTTGATTGGAAATATACTCTTTAACACACGACTCTATCATCTGAGCCATCACATCTTTAATGGATACATTATGAGCCGCACACATAACTTTAAAATTAGTATGCAAACTAGAATCTATTTCAACAGTCAACTTAGTCTTATTCATTATTGTCCCTCTCTATAAGTATACAGGAATACAGGAAAATGTACCACTTATTCCCACAAAGAGTTTGCTTATTTAGTCTTTACTTCTTGAAGTAGTATGATCATTGGTTGCTATCTTCTTATACTCTTCTAAGCCTTGTAGTTGGCCCATAATAATAGTGGTAGGTTTGCTTTGCTCAGCTATACTTGCAATTTCTTTTCTCACGTCAATATCATCTTGTCTGATCTCTGCATACATTGGGTCAAACTTATAAAGAGACTTTAAAACAAGGGAATCTGATATGTCTCTTGTGAGTGCCATCTGTTCTCTTCTCATCCCTATTATAAACTGAGCTGATTTATATGCTTCTCCAAACCTTTCATAACGCTTAGCCCAATTACGTCCACTCAGCGGAAGCATTCTTTTCTTAGTGAAGAACCATTCAATACGAAGCACTTCTGTTGTCTCCGCATAGTTTATAAGCTCTTCTGCTAGCTTATCTAAGAAGGCTTCAGGAACTGGTTGCATCTTACCTGTAAAGAAGTTTAAATACTCTTCAACCCATACTGCAGTGTTTGAATCCATAGGTTTTCGATAGTTCTTTGACTGCTTAGTTGCTTTAATTGTATGTTTAATGTCTTTACTGTCCTTTTTCATATATTTCTCAATGTAAATTCGGTCCTTGGATTTTCATCGTATGTTTTCTTAGCGTTTATAACGGATATAATACAATCATCTTCATATGTCACGTTGTTACATATATCGCATATGAATTTTATTAAGTTATCTAGGTCTGGTTTAAATATGTGATTAGTTCCATAGAGTAGTTGTCTTCGTTTGATTGATATTGATGCTGGCGCCTTCATATAGAATGTTACATCTAGTTGAAGAGCTCCTTGAAGAAGCGGATCATTGCTTTGTTGCTGTTGAACATTCAGAGATGCAATGAGTTTTAGATTCTTTTGCGAGTCATATATCTTTTTATGAGAGAATCGTGGCCGAGCAAGTGGTGTGGGGTCCCCAGGTATAATAAATATCTTCATTACTTCCTTAAGCTATTAATTGCATCAAGTAACGTAGTCTTTGATTCATCTATATATAGCAGTGTATCTGGAAGGTCTTGATCCAACAAGGTAGATAATGGAATCTTGCTCATCCAACTCAAATAACCTGGATACGTTAACTCATATCCTTTAGCACACTTCTTTTTCACATCAACAACAGCATTCCAATTAACTACCATGTCATGCCACTGTCGACACTGCTCATTATGGTCAAGAACTATTTCCTTATGCGAATAGAACTTAGTTTGTTGTAATTCCTGCACCACTTGAGGCATCGTTTCATCAATAAGATCTTTAGACGAACTTATATCTATACTAGCTGGCATATTATGCTGTTGTTGTAGGTCATAGCATCGGGTGTAGTTAAGAGATACACCATTTTTAATACAATGCTGACGCGCCTGCGAATGAAAATAGGCAAACTGGTTCTTAGCATCCTTAAATAATTTACATTGGCTAATGCCATATTCTATTGCTTCATTACTAAAAACTGTAATAGCAATCTGGCCCCATAAGTTCAACCGTAGAAACTTCGCTGCATGCTGCTGCGATAATGTCTGATTCATACAACTCCTCTTTCAACCTTTTTAGCGTTTTCATTTCTTCTTTATACCAATCTGATAGCTCCATAACAGTAAACTTGGGAGCTGGATCAAAAATCTCATCCCACTGATCTTCGGTTAATTTTGCATGAGAAGACGTCAAATCACAACCAACCTGCTGCTGAAAGTAATACTTTTCACAATAAGATGACGCAATATCGACTGCAGGTAATACATAAAGCACACCTTGGTTTAAAAAACCGGGGGAAGAGGGAAGAATTGAAGAGTTTTTGTTAATATTCTGTTCTGTTTGGATAGTGTTATTACTTCCTTTAATACTTAGTGTAACCTTTTGAGTTTGATCAGCGTACAAAGGAGTTTTTTTAAGTCCCTTCAACGATGGAAGATAAAAAGAAAGAGCATCCTTAAACCGAGTAAAGATACTTGAGAATTTATACACGTTAGATTTTTTAAAGCTCTTGCAAAAACGACGAAACTTCTGAATCAATCCCATCTCACAAAATAACTTAATATATTCATTAATCGTTTTACGAGATAAGCCAATACAATCTGCTATTGCTTGTTGTGAAACAAAAATACAATTAAAAAAGGTAAACAATTTCACCATGTAATCTAAACAAAGACGCTGCTTCTCAGTGAGCTTTGAAATTATACCTTGCCAAAAGGCTTTTTTGAGCTTATAGTTATTCATGAATGGCTCCTTTTGGGTTGCTCATTGACTTCACTACCAACTCTTTTGGTTTACTCATTGACATCACTAGTTTTTCATTGTTATCACTGATTTTCATTGATTTCATTGATTTCATTGATTTCATTGATATTACTAGTTTTTCATGACTAACTCTTTTGGAGTTTTTTATTGACTTCCATGACTGATTTTTTTTAGGGCTGCTCATTAATTCCTTGTGGGGATTTACAATCGATTATCTAAGAATTGTTGCTCTTAGATGATCAAAGGGGTTGATTAGTTAAAACTTTCAATCAAAGAATAGCTCTAGCTAACGCTGGGGCTTTTTCTTTATACAACCGTAAGGTTACGCTTCCAATGGGTTCTTAGCAAGAACTATCGAATATCCTCGCTACTCCTTTAACTGTAAATATTCTTCTATTCTTGCAATCGTTTTTGTTTGAGGCAATCTAGCACCAGTCATAAACGTTCGTAACGCCGTAATGGATATACCAATACCCTTTGCTACCGACTCTAAACTACCCTTGTCTCTCTTGATCACAGCTTTTAATCGATCCCACAATGAATCGCTCACATCTCTAAAATTCAACATATTTTCCTCGCTTAAGTTAATTCACTACAAATATCATACACTGTTTTAAATAGTTTACAATCACATCAATACATGTTATGATTATATTAGTAAGTAAACCCAATAAAAAGAGAACGACTATGCAACCATCAACAATAACATCTCATTGTCTAACATGTTCATCACCAATAGATGAACAACGTCTATTTTGCTCAGCTGTTTGTCTAGAATTAGACCTACTAAAAAGAAGGCGTAAATTTAGACCTACTAAAAAGAAGGCGTAAATAATGCATACAAAAATATACTCAGCTACCATATCCGGAATGAACGCGCACCTTGTAACTGTAGAAGTAGATTTTGATGAAAGTAGCTCAAGAAGTGAGTTTACTATCGTTGGACTACCAGATACTGCTATAAGAGAGAGTCGCAAACGAATCACAACAGCACTTAAGAATAATGGCTTCATATTACCCAACCATAAAATAACAGTTAATCTTAGCCCAGCATCACTGCGAAAAGAAGGTACTCTTTTCGACCTACCAATTGCTCTTGGAATACTCAAATCTATTGGCGCACTAGGACTATCTGACTCTTACCTCAATAGCTCTATTATTATTGGAGAACTATCCCTTGATGGATCCATTAACCCCATCAAAGGAGTACTAGCTATTTCTAGTGACGCATTAAAACTTGGTAAACAACGAATCATTCTACCAGTCGGAAACAGCCAAGAAGCAGCACTCATTAAAGATGTTGAAGTTATCGGCTTATCTCACTTAAAAGAAATATTTGAAACGGTCACTGGAAAACTTACTACAAAGCCAACTAAAGTTGATCTAAACGCATTCATCAAAAAACAAAAAGACAACTCCCTTTCATTTGATAGCATCAAAGGCCAAAACTATGCCAAAAGAGCAGCTCAAATAGCAGCAGCCGGTAAACATAATATTATATTTAGTGGATCTCCAGGATCAGGTAAAACTATGCTGGCTAAATGCATAATAACTATCATGCCAGATATGAGATTTGATGAAATTATACAGACTACAAAAATATATTCCGTTGGCGGAAAACTAGATGGTAAAGACATCATAGCAGATAGACCTTTTAGAAGCCCTCATCACTCCACTACACGAACAGCTCTTATCGGGGGCGGAGCATACATAGTTCCCGGGGAAATAAGCCTCGCTCACAACGGTATATTGTTCCTTGATGAAATTACTGAGTTCTCAAAAGAGTCACTAGAATCCTTAAGAGAACCTATCGAAAATAAACACATCAATATCGCACGAGCCAAAGAATCAATTCAATTCCCAACAGACATCTTACTTGTGGCTGCATACAATCCATGCCCATGCGGTTTTTATGGAGAAAAACTTAAACAGTGCAAGTGCTCACCATCCAAGGTCAACTTATATCAAAGTAAATTATCAGGACCATTGCTTGATCGTATTGATATGCGTATTGGCGTTAAAACCCTGGACTATACAGAAGCAACCAACAAAGTAATCTCATCATCCATTAGCGCTACAGAACTAAAAGCTGGCGTCGACAAAGCAATCTTGACCCAGAACAAGAGATTTGGTTACGCCAAGAGCAATAGCAACATGAATATCAACGACATAGAACAGTTCTGCACACTAACACCAGAAGCAGAAATAATCATTCAGAAAGCATTTACTCGACTAAACTTATCAATGCGTGCTTACCATAAAGTGTTAAAGCTATCACGCACCATAGCTGATATAGATGGATCAGATAAAATAGAAGTAAAACATATCACCGAAGCCATTATGTATAAGTATGAGAAATAAATGGAAAGTGAAACCAAATGCTTAATGTGTGGCAATGCCATAACCAGTGGAAGTTCAAATAAAAAATATTGCTCAATATCATGCAGAAGAAAGTCGACATACAGAAAGAAGTGTAGAGCTCCAGTATTATTACCATGCTTAATGTGTGGCAATGTCATAACCAGTGGAAGTTCAAATAAAAAATATTGCTCAATATCATGCAGAAAAAAGTCGGAACGCAGAAAGAAGTGTAGAGCTCCAGTATTATTATGCTTAATGTGTGGCAATGCCATGACCAATGGAAGAGCAGATAAAAAATATTGCTCAAGATCATGCAGAAAAAAGTCGTACCAAGATGCAACAACAATTGTTAACTGCGACATTTGTAACAAAATTTGCGAAGGTTCATCAAGGAGAGTTTTAAAAGCTTGTTCCACTGTGTGTAGATTTAAAAAATATTGCGCAAATGATACAGAAAGCAACTGCCTTATATGGAATGGTACATTTGACAAAAAATACAAACGCCCAGTTTTTCATGAAAAAAGATTAAAAACAGTATTAGCATTTAAGTTTAATTACGAACTGCATAAAAAATTTGAAGATAATATTTATCAAAACAAGTATACCTACATCAATAAATGTAATCCTAAATGCATTAGCATAGACAGCGATCACAATGAATTAGTAGTCAGAAAAATAAAAGACTTTTCTTTAACAAAAGAAGAAATGATGGAGATTAGTCACCTTATAAAAAACTCAAAACTATCAAGACGAGAAATAGCAGAAAAATTTAAAACCTCTACTAATGTAATAAGTTTTATAGCAGCTGGGATAAAAAAATTAGGAATTGATAGAGTTTCCATGCCTCGTTTTGATCAAAGCAAAGTTGATGAAGCAATAAAACTATTTAAATTACATTGGTCATATGTTGATATCGCAAAAAAACTTGGGATGTCAGCATCCTCAGTTGCACTGTATGTAAACAAAAAAATGAAACAAAAAGAATATATTGAAGAATCATCAAAAAACTTAGACAGCGATGAAGCAATGCTTAAGATGTTAGATGAAATTAACAAGTCTCTAGGACTATAGGAACAATATGTCACAATTAATGTCAGAAAATATAAACGAATTAGCTACAGCATTATCTAAAGCCCAAGGCGAAATGACAGTAGCAGGGAAGAACCAAAAGAATCCATTCTTCAAAAGCTCTTATGCAGACTTTGAAGCAATCATAGCCGCATCAAGACCAGCACTTAGTAAGTACGGACTCAGCGTGATTCAATCACCAGTAGTCGATGAACATAATGTTTCATTCTTAATTACCATGCTGCTCCATTCCAGTGGCCAATGGATCAAATCAAAAGCAATGCACAACCCACAAAAGCAAGACGTACAATCATTAAGCAGCTATAACACTTACCTAAAACGTATGTGCTACACATCCCTTATTGGCGTTGTAGTTGGCGAAGATGATGATGGTAATGCCGCTAGCGAACCAGCACGACACATTGCACAACAACCATACACTCAAAATGTTATTGCAGAAAAAATATCCAAAGAACAACTTGAACAACTAGAATACGAACTAGAAAAACACCCAAGCATCAAACAACGTATCCTAACAAGCGTTAACATAGACAATTTAAGCGAAATGCCAAAATCATCATTCCTTAGAGGAATGGCACGAATCAGAGAACTTATTAACCTAGAACCAAAATAAAAAAGAAGTGAAACCTATGAGTAATGACGAAGCGATAATTTTAAGGCATAGCGCACCATCTTCATTTGATGAATGTTCATATGGTACCGCATGTAAAGTTTCAATAGGCGATGATTTTGAACTATATGTGCAGATAAATAAACATGAAGACGAACAACCAAAGTGGCTATTCATTGGAACATTTACTAATTGCGTTGGAAGTGATGTTATTAAAGAAGAAGTAGACAATATATTGGGTAGATAATGATATCAATTAGAGAGATGCTTAAAAAGCTATTTAGAATTCAATATTCTATACTAACCATATTCATAATATTTAACCTTCCTTTTATTGGTTTATTGCATAAAAAAGAACTTGCAAAAAAACCTACAAAAAAACTTATAAAAGAAAGCAAAGTGTATGAAACATTTGCTATTACCGACAACTAAAAAACGTATACAACGTACTTACTGAAACTAAAAAGCTTGCATAGTTTGGCTTTTTAGACGTGCCCTTAAAAGATACTGGTAATATCTCTTAAGGGCTTTTTATTAACTAGTTTTTAACCTTAGCTGGAGAGAAAAACATTATTAGTTAACTATCACCATAAATATGCATCTAATCAATAGATCCGTCAATTTCTGCAGACAAATCAACAGTAAGTCCAGTCTGATCCTTAATGACTTTCTCAGCCACTTGCTCAATAGGATTATCATTTGGCATCTTAAGAGCATACTTTGCTCCACCAGCAGACAAAAGAGCAATTATAATAAGTACAATCTTAAAAAAAACAGATCCCATATAAAATCCATTTATTAAACGTATTCCGTAACAATTACAATACCTGATGTACCATTTGCACCACCAGCAGTAGAAAGACCTAATGAACCAATTCCTCCACCACCAGATCCATATCCAATTCCGACACTAGGAGAAATACCTACAAAACCTCCAACTCCTCCATTGCCATACATAGTGTTTCCACCAGTACCACCCATATAAAGTGAATTTATAGCAGGAGCAGACATACCATTACCTCCTGCTTGTCCAGGAACGTTAACATCTCCACCAGCGGCTGCACCACCAACGCCGCCGACAACAGGGCGACCACTAGCAAGAATACTAGGAGGTCCTCCAAGCCCAGCAGAAGCAGTAAGTATCGCCCCAAATGTAGTATTAGTACCATTACCACCAGTAGAATTAGGAACTCCAACTCCACCAGCACCAATAGTGACGACCTGAGAGGCGCCAATAGTAGCAGCAGAAATTACTTTTCTACAATACCCACCAGCTCCACCACCACCAGCTCCATGATTACCAGCACCATCTGTTCCACCACCAGCACCGCCACCACCAACCGCCTCAACAATACAATATTTCATATTAGCTGTTGGGGTATACGTTCCACTACCAGTAAAAACTTGAGAGACGATACTTGTAAATCCAGTACCAGCTTCATTATTTGCCCAAATTGGCAACAATCCAGCTCCCTGAGAAGTTAAAACTTGATTTGTAGTTCCCAATGAAGCAACAGTCTGCAAAGGATCAACCGATGTGATACCACCCGTAACAACAGCATAAGCAGTAAAGCTCGTATCTCCAGTACCACCACCAGGGACTTGCAAGACACCACTACCAGCAGCTTGGAATGTTGGAGCAACTCCTGCACCATTACTTGTGAGCACTTGACCAGAGACTCCTAAAGATGCAACTGATTGCAAAGCTCCAGTCGCTGTTGTTCCTCCAATTATAGGAGTAAAAGCAGCAAATGAAGAATTAGCAGTTCCACCAGCAGGTACAGCCAGTACACCATAAGATGGGTCAGCCGAAACACCTTGACTCAACAATGGAAGTCCAGCAGCTGCATTACCAATAGTGTGAATAGTAGTTGTTCCTGTACCAACCAATAACTCATGATCGTTATACGTTGCTGGCGAATTACCAGCAATAACATCAACCCATACAGCTTGGTTTT
>Ga0163149_10000977_pt1 | contig 37100 bp, 26 predicted proteins | sample OliLakLV19MP5G1_FD_148604 | JGI IMG/M metagenome (GOLD analysis project Ga0163149, IMG submission 148604) | Freshwater microbial mat bacterial communities from Lake Vanda, McMurdo Dry Valleys, Antarctica - Oligotrophic Lake LV.19.MP5.G1 | ecosystem: Environmental > Aquatic > Freshwater > Lake >... | reverse complement strand
CTGGATGGGACCCTTGCTGACTCCCGGGAGTTTCACTGGCGGTCCTGGCGCGACACCATGGCCGCCGCCGGCTTCGTCGTCACCGACGCGCAGTTTGCCCTGAGCTTCGGTCAACGCAACGACGCGATCATCCCCGCCTGGATTGGTGACCGCGCCACACCCGACCTTGTGCGCGAGCTTGGTGATGCCAAAGAAGCCCTGTACCGAACGCTCATCACCGCCGAAGGCATCGCGCCGCTGCCCGGCGCCGCCGAATGGGTGGGGCGCCTGCACGCTGATGGCTGGCGACAGGCGATCGCGTCGTCGGCCCCGAGGCTGAATGTGGAGCTGATGGCTCGCGTGCTGGGGCTGGCCGACGGCATGGACGCCCTTGTTGGCGCCGAAGATGTGCGCGTGGGCAAGCCCGACCCGGAAGTGTTCCTGAGGGCGGCCGCCGCTCTGGGTGTGCCGCCGGAGCGCTGCATCGTGGTCGAGGACGCGGCTGCGGGAATCGAAGGCGCCTGCCGCGCCGGTATGCGCAGCATCGGCGTCGGCGGAATCGCCACTGCGGAGGCCACGGTGAACGCGGAGTCGCTCGACCGGCTGCCGCCAGACGCGTTTGATCTGCTGATCCCGCAGCAGAGGTTCCGAACATAGCGCGCTTGAAGCCCAGCGCGCGCTACGAGAGCCGCGTACGCTGCTCAAACACGGCGACCGACCTGCAGGTCAGCAGATAGGGCGTGCCGGTTGCCCATACGCGGCCGTGGCGAGCGTGGTCGGCCGTGTCGAGCACGCAGGTCCAAGCGATAGCCGGGGTACTGGGGTCCCGGAGTCCGGGGATCGCGGAGGGCAGTGTGAACGCCACATCCTCTGAGCCGGCGTTCATCAAATAGACCAGGGACGCGTCGCCGCCAAAACACGCGCCCACGCACTTCACATCAGGGTCGGACCATTCCGCTGTGGTCATCTCGTGGGCACTCGGTGCGAGCCAGGCAATGTCTTTCTCGTCGGTACCCGGAATGCGAGCGCCTTGAAGGAATGACAGTCGGCGCAGCACGGGGTGTTCCCTGCGGATGCGGCTGGCGAGGCACACAAACTCGAAGAGCCCGCGCTCTTCGTCGTCCAGCTCCCAGCGATGCCAGCTCAGTTCGTTGTCCTGGCAATACGCATTGTTGTTGCCGAGCTGCGTGCGGCCGATTTCATCGCCGCCGCTCAGCATCGGGACGCCCTGAGAAAGAAACAGCGTGGCGATGAAGTTGCGCTTCTGCTGCGCGCGCCGCGCATGGATGGCCGGATCAGTGGTCTGTCCCTCCACGCCGCAGTTCCAGCTGTTGTTGTGATTTTCGCCGTCAAGGTTGTGCTCGCCGTTGGCCTCGTTGTGTTTTTCGTTGTACGAGACCAGGTCTGTGAGCGTGAAGCCGTCGTGTGCGGTACAAAAATTGATGCTCGCCTGCGGCTGACGCCCGTGGTGCGCGAAGAGGTCCGCGCTGCCGGCCAGTCGCGTGGCCATTTCGGAAACAGTGCCGTCATCGCCACGCCAGAACCGTCGCACGCTGTCGCGGTAGCGTCCGTTCCATTCGCTCCACGGTGGAGGAAACTCGCCCACTTGATAACCGCCCGGCCCGAGATCCCAGGGCTCGGCGATGAGTTTCACCGCCGACACCACGGGGTCCTGGTGGATGGCGTCGAAAAACGCGGCCGACCGTGTGAAGTCAATCGGCTCACGGGCCAACGTGGTCGCCAGGTCGAACCGGAACCCATCCACGTGCATCTCGAGCACCCAGTACCGCAAGCTCTCCAGAATCAGCTGCAACACACGCCGGTGCGGCGCATTGACCGTGTTGCCGCAGCCCGTAAAGTCCACATATCGGCTCGGGTCGCTGCTCGCCAGTCGGTAGTAGACCTGATTGTCGATGCCCCGCAGTGACAGCGTCGGTCCCTCGTGGTCTCCCTCGGCGGTATGGTTGTAGACCACATCGAGGATGACCTCAATGCCGGCCGCGTGGAGCGCGCGCACCATCATCTTGAACTCGCGGACCACGACGCCCGGGGCTTGTGATGAGGCGTATCGGATGTCGGGCGCGAAGAACCCGAGTGTGCTGTAGCCCCAGTAGTTGGGCTGGCCGCGCGCGATCAGGTGCGGCTCTGGCCAGTGCTGATGAATGGGCATCAGCTCCACGGCGGTGACGCCAAGTTGCCGGAAATGGTTGATGACCGGCGCCGCCGCCACAGCGCCAAACGTTCCCCGAAGATGTGGCGAAACCTCCGGGTGCCGCGCGGTCAGTCCCTTGACGTGCGCCTCGTAGATGACCGTCTCGTGCCACGGCGTGCGAGGCGGCCGATCGTCGCCCCACTCGAACGACGGGTCGATCACCACCCCATGCGGTGCGTCTTCGACGTTGTTGGCATGGGCCATGGCCCTTGCGTACGGGTCCACCACCATCCTGTCCGAATCAAAGCGATGCCCCTCTTCCGGTTCGTTCGGCCCCTCAACGCGATAGCCGTAGAGCTGTCCCGGCCTCGCCCCTGGCACGTAGACGTGCCACACGGAATCCTCGGCTCTCGTCAGTCGCACCCGTCCGCACCCACCAGCCTCGCCAATTGAAGCCGCTGCCGCAAACAGACACAGCTCGACGCCGGTGGCATGTTCCGAGAACAGTGCGAAGTGCACCCCGAGGCCGTCCCACGTGGCCCCAAGCGGCACCGGATCGCCTACTCCCACCGAAACACCCGCGACGACAACGCCGTGCAGACAGTGAAGACGACCATGAGACCGGCCACGTCCCATCCGTGCGCCAGCCATCCCTCGCCCAGCCAGATGCCGCGCAGCAGCGACACGGCATACGTCAGCGGCAGTACGTGCGCCACCGCCTGCATCGCCGGCGGCATGGAGTCGATCGCCACGAACAAACCCGACATGCCCAGCATGGGATACAGGACGAGCGTGCCGACCGGTTGGGCAAACCGCGCCGTGGGTACCAGGCTGGCCACGAGAAACCCCAGGGACATGATGCTGACGCTGCTGACGATAAGCGCCGCCGCGAAGCTGAACCACGACACGTCGAGGGCGACGGGATAGAACCGGCGGCCTGCTGCGGCCAGCAGTGCCAGTGTGATGGACGTGAAGATGAGCTTCACCAACACGTGCGCCGTCAGGATCGTGTGCGGCCGAAGGGGCGTGGCACGCAGGCGCTTGAGGATGCCGCTCTCACGGTAGATCGCGATGATTGTGACCAGCGACAACACCGCGTTCAGCGCAATGAGCATGACGGCAAACACGGGCAGGTCAGCGCTGACGAACGCCTGCAGCCGTTCGCTGGGGTCGGCGCGTCCACCAAGCGCCCGACCCATCACCACGAACATGATCACGGGAATGACAATGGTCCCGATGAATCCGAGTGGCTCGCGCGCGAAGATCTTGATCTCCAGCCAGGTCAGATTCCATAGTCCGTGCATGGCTGTCTCCTACGACCGAATGGTGTGGCCCGTGAGCTTCAGGAACACGTCCTCAAGCGTCGGCACCACCGTCTGGAAATCCGTGACCCTGATGCGATGGTCGGCCAGACACTGAATGACGCCGGTCATGAGATCCGCAGCGTCCCCTCGTACGATGACAGACCCCGTGTCGTCTCGCGAGACCCTGGCGCCGGCGAGCGCCCCGAGTGTGGCCTCGGCCGTGGCATCGTCTGTCGTCAGAATCACCGTGCGCTCGGGACAATGCCGCCGAATCAGGCCGGACGGCGAATTGATGTCCACGATGCGCCCGTGGTCGATGATCGCCACGCGGTCGCACAGCCGTTCGGCTTCTTCCATCAGGTGCGTGGTCAGGAAGATCGTCTTGCCGCGCGCGCGAATGCCTCTGATCAGATCCCAGATGGCGTGACGCGCCTGAGGATCGAGCCCGGTAGTCAGTTCGTCGAGGAACACCAGCTCCGGGTCATTGATGAGCGCCAGCGCAATGAACAGACGCTGTTTCTGGCCGCCAGACAACGTCATGAACCACGCGTGGCGTTTGTCCTGCAGGCCGAGTTGGCCCAGCAGCTTTTCGTGATCGACCTTGGTCCGATAGAGCGACGCCCACAACTCCACCGCTTCGCGCACTTTGATGCGCTTTTGCAGGTGCGCCTCCTGCAACTGCACTCCCACGCGCTGCTGCAGCGCATAGACGTCCTTGATCGGATCCAGTCCCAGCACCGAGATCCTGCCGCTGTCCGACTTGCGCACACCCTCCACGCACTCCATCGTCGTCGTCTTGCCCGCGCCGTTCGGTCCGATGAGGCCAAAGATCTCCCCGTCGTACACCTCGAACGAGACGTCGTCAACCGCCACGGTGGAGCCGTAGCGTTTCCGGAGACCGGCGACCTGAATGACGGGCTGGGCTGGCATGGGACGACGCGTTCAGCGCCGCGTCTGGAGGCTGGGCGCAAAGGATGGCGCAGCGGCGGTCGGCGTGTTGTCGAGCTGCGCACGGACGGCCGCAAAGAACGTGTCGCCGATGAGCCGCAGGCCTTCACTCGTGGGATGCAGGTCGTCGCCCACGTAGTAACGCGCGATGTCGGCATTGAGCGCGGCGTAGACATCAACCACAGGGACGCCCTTTCGCCCGGCCAGCCCGCGGATGTTGGCGTTGAAAATGGGCACCAGCGGAACCGAGTCGTTGTTCGGTCCGCCCGGCGCAATGGGCGCGATGGTCGCAATGAAGACCGTGATGCCGCGCGCTCTGGCGATGTCGATCATGTCCTCCAGAGACTCAAGTGCTTCAGCCTGATCCGGAGGCACGGCGGTCAGGTCATTGGTGCCCTCCATCAGGAGCAGCACTTCAGGGTTGTAGGTATTGAGTTCCTGGACCAGGCGATCTTCGCCTGCGGGCGCCTTCTCACCTGAAATGCCCCGGTTTGTCACGACGAACGTCTGATTCGTATACCGTCCGCGAAGGAGTTCGTCGAAACGTAGCGTCCACGGTGGGCAGGTGTTCGGCCTCGGCCCGCAGCGGCCCTCCGTGATGCTGTCGCCCAACGCCAGGAACTTCGTCTTCGAAATCCGCGGCGTGGCAGTCACCGTCACCGCAAAATTGCACGACGCCTGGCGCGCCAACGCGTCCACGGCAGTGCAGGTGACGATGGTGGAGCCGAGAGGGAAGGTGGACCCGGGCTGCTTTGAGCAGGTGACCGGCACCGGGAGTTGGCCGCCAACGGCGGCCGGCACAGTGAACGTCAAGGGCACGGCAGCGCCATCCTGGGACACGAGGGACGCGGACGCCGGACAGGAAAGTATCGGCGCATCGGGAGGAGGCGGTGGTGTGATCGGGTTCTCGCCGCAGGCGGCCGCGCTCAGCAGAGCACCCAAGGCAACGGCGCGGAGGAGATTGCGCAAGGCCAACCGGGGAAATGCTACTTCATCCAACGGCGGACCTGGTCCAGCAGCTCGACCGAGATGGGCTTGCCGCGGCCAGCCACGAGTGAGTGGTCGCCGCCCTCGACAAATGTGAGAGAAGACGTGGGCAGCTCGTCGATCAGCTCACGCATTTCCTCGCGTGAGCCAAACGGATCCTTGGTGCCGTGCAGAAACAACATCGGGATGGTGATGTCGGGCAGGTGCCGGTCGCGCCGCATTTCCGGTTTGCCCGGCGGGTGCAGGGGATAGCCGAAAAAGACCAGCCCGGCCGGCACAGGCGAGAAGCCGCCCTTGGCCGCCACCTGAGAAGCGATGCGGCCGCCCATCGATTTGCCGCCAGCGTAGATGGGCCCGGTGGTCGTGGCCGCGACCCTGGCCCACTGTTCGGCAAACGCCGCTTCGAGCACCTGGCCCTTGTCCGGAATCTTGCGGCCTTCGGCCATGTACGGAAAATCAAACGTGACCACGCGCACGCCGTGAGCCTCAAGCTCCGACGCCACATGGCGCATCCACGGGTGAGAAGAGCCAGCGCCCGCTCCGTGGGCCAGAACGAGCACCGGCGACTGATCAGACACGCGCTACGACCTCGGTTTGGCGAAGAACTCCCGCTGCAACTTCAGCAACAACGGAATGGACATCAGCACGGCGAACAGGTTGGGAATGGCCATCAGGCCGTTGAGCGTGTCGGCCACGTCCCACACAAGGTGCAGCGAACCGACGGCACCAAGGTAGATGAACACCAACCAGAGGATGCGATACGGCATGGCCGCTTTCGCGCCAAACAGGTAGACCGCACCCGTCTCGCCGTAGTAGCTCCAGCCCACAAGCGTGGAGAACGAAAACAGCATCACGCCGGCCGTGACAATGAGCGAACCCCAGGTGCCGGGCAAGCCCGTCTCGAAGGCTTTGGCCGAAAGAGCCGCGCCGCTCAGGCCCTGGTCCCAGGTGCCAGTCAGCAGGATGACCAGGCCCGTGGTCGTGCAGATCAGGATGGTGTCGACGAACACCTCGAAGATGCCGTACAGCGCCTGGCGGATCGGATGGTCCGTGACGGCTGCCGCGTGCACCATCGGTGCGCTGCCGAGGCCGGCCTCGTTTGAGAACAGGCCGCGCGCGATGCCGTAACGCATCGCCATCATGATCGTGCTGCCGGCGAATCCGCCCGTGGCTGCCGTCCCCGAGAACGCCCCGTCGAACACCTGCCCGAAGATGCGGGGAATGTCACCCGCGTGCATGGCCACGATGGTCAGGCCGCCGGCCAGGTACAGGATGGCCATGAAGGGCACCAGGTACTCGGTGAACTGCCCGATGCGTTTGATGCCGCCAAGAATGACAGCCGCGGTGATGACCACCATGAAGATGCCCGTGTAACTGGGCGCGATGCCGAACGACGCGTCGAGCGCGCCGGCCACCGAGTTGGCCTGCACCATGTTGCCGATGCCGAACGCGGCCACCGCCGTGAGCAGCGCGAACACCGTGCCCAGCCACGGCATGCCGAGGCCGTTTTTCAGGATATACATCGCGCCGCCGCGCATGATGCCCGTCGAGTCTTTCTCGCGGTAGTGCATGGCGATGGCGATTTCGGCGTATTTGGTGCACATACCGAGCACGCCCGAGACCCAGAGCCAGAAGAGCGCCCCTGGGCCGCCGATGCCGATGGCCGTGGCCACGCCGGCAATATTGCCCACGCCGACCGTGGAAGCCAGGGCCGTGGAGACGGCCTGGAAGGGGCTGACGCTGCCGTCCCCCTTGCTCTTTTGTGTGATCTTGCCGAGCACCTCTGAAAGCGCCCGTCCGAGGTAGCGGACCTGCGCCACTCCCGTCAGCAGGGTCAGCAGGACGCCCGTGCCAATCAGGAGGATGATCATCGGCCATCCCCACACGTACCCGTTCAGCCAGCCGTTCCAGTCTGCAATCTGTTGCATGGTGTCTCCGGCCGGGGATTGTACCGGGGCCGGGTTGCTTTCTCTACATCTGTTTATGTAGATTAGTAGATATGAAAACGGCTTCCGCCCTGATGCGGCTGCTCGGCGACGAGGCCCGGCTGCGCCTGCTCCGGCTGTTGGCGCGCGAGGCGCTTAACGTGACCGAGCTCACCGCCGTCATGGGGCTGGCCCAGTCCGGGGTGTCCCGGCACCTCGGGCTGCTCAAAGACGCCAAACTCGTCACCGAGGAGCGCACCGGCAACTTCACTTGGTACCGGCTGAATGCCGACGTGGCCGCTGGTGCTGGTCCCTACGCCACCATCTGGCCCTGGCTCAGCGAGACCTTCGAGGCCGCAAACGTGGCCACCCGGGCCGATGATGCCCGGCTGGAGGAAGTGCGGCGCGTACGGCGCGAGAACTTCGACCAGCATGGTGGGGGCGAGGAAAAGACCCAGCTGGTGCCAGGCCGGAGCTGGGCGGCCTGGTCGCGTGCGCTTGGGCTGTTGCTGCCTTCAGTGGACGTGGCCGACCTGGGGTGTGGCGAGGGCTACCTGACCATCGAAGCCGCCCACTGGGCGAAGCGGGTGTACGCCATCGACCGATCAGCCGAGGTGCTGGACCGGGCCAAGCAGATGGCGTTGCGCCGCCGCGTGAAGAACATCACCTGGAAGCGCGGCGAGCTGGAAAGAGTCCCGCTGGCCGACGCGTCGGTGGATATCGCCGTCGCCTCGCAGGCCCTGCATCACGCGACAGACCCGGCAAAGGCGCTCGCTGAGGCGTACCGCATCCTTCGCCCCGGCGGACGGGTGCTGGTGCTCGATCTTCGCCAGCATGACGAAGCGTGGGTGCAGGACACGCTGGGCGACCAGTGGCTGGGTTTCAGCGTTGCCCAGTTGGAGGCGCTGATTGCCGGCGCCGGATTTGACCGCGTCACCGTGCGCACGGGTGCGCGCAAAAGCGGCGATCCCTTTGCGGTGCTCATCGCCACAGGAACCCGAACGAAATGACGACGAAATTGGACACGCTTCTGCGGGAACGCATCCTCGTGCTCGATGGCGCGATGGGGACGATGATTCAGCGCCACAAGCTGACGGAAGCTGACTTCCGCGGCGAGCGCTGGGCGGCGCATACTCGCGACCTAAGGGGCAATAACGACATTCTGACCCTCACCCGTCCCGACGTGATTGGCCAGATCCATCGGCAGTACCTGGAAGCCGGCGCGGACATCATCGAGACGAATACGTTCAGTTCCAACGTGGTCTCGCAGCGGGACTACGGTCTGGAGTCGGCCGTGTACGACCTCAACCTGGCCGGCGCACGCGTGGCGCGCGAGGCCGCAGACGAATACACCGCGAAGAATCCAGACAAACCGCGGTTTGTGGCCGGGTCCATCGGACCTACCACCTGCACGCTGTCGATCTCTCCCGATGTGAACAACCCGTCGTTCCGGACGCTGACGTTTGATCAGCTCAAGGACGCCTATCTCGACCAGATCCGCGGCCTGATTGACGGCGGCGTGGACATGCTCCTGGCCGAGACCATCATTGACACCCTCTCAGTCAAAGCCTGCATCGTCGCCATCGAAGAAGTGCAGGCGGAGAAGGGCGTGCGGCTGCCGCTGATGATTTCGGTGACCGTGACCGACCGGAGCGGCCGGACGCTGTCGGGGCAGACCATTGACGCGTTCTATGTGTCGGTTGAGCATGCGCGGCCGTGGTGTATCGGTATCAACTGCGCGCTCGGCGCCGCCGACATGCGGCCGTATCTCGAGGAACTCTCGCGCCAGGCCGAGTGCTGGGTGCATGCGTATCCCAACGCCGGCCTGCCGAACGCTTTCGGCGAGTACGACGAGCAGCCCGAAGAGACCGGGCGGCTGCTCAAAGACTTCGCCGCGTCGGGCTTCGCGAACATCCTGGGAGGATGTTGCGGGACAACCCCCGAGCACATTGGCGCGATAGCCCGGGCAGTAGCCGGGTTGCCCCCGCGGAAGGTCGCGGCGGGGGCGCGTGGTCCGGAGGGGACGGGTGTCGATCTGTTGGAAACGCCAGGCGATCAAGCGAAAGCGCAACCTCCGGCGTTTTCAACAGATCGACACCCGTCCCCCTATGTGGATCCCCCCCAACCTGCCGCTCCGCACCTCACAAGACTCGCCGGCCTGGAGCCCTTGACCATCAGGCCGGACTCAAACTTCCAGATGATCGGCGAGCGGACCAACGTGACCGGCTCGAAGAAGTTCATGCGGCTGGTGAAGGACGACAACTGGACGGAAGCCGCAGCCGTGGCGATGGAGCAGGTGCGCGGTGGCGCGAACATCGTTGACGTGAACATGGACGAGGGCATGCTGGACTCGGAAAGCGCCATGACCACGTTCCTCAACTACATCGCCACCGAGCCCGAGATCGCCCGCGTGCCGATCATGGTGGACAGCTCGAAGTGGTCTGTCATCGAGGCTGGTCTCAAGTGTGTGCAGGGCAAGTCGGTGGTCAATTCCATTTCGCTGAAGGAAGGCGAAGCAGACTTTCTCCACAAGGCGATGCTCGTGCGGCGCTACGGCGCGGCGTGTGTCGTGATGGCGTTCGACGAAACCGGTCAGGCCGACACGGTGGAGCGCAAGGTGTCGATCTGTCAGCGCGCGTACACAATGCTCACCGAGAGGGCCGGCTTCGATCCGTCGGACATCATCTTCGACCCCAACATCCTGGCCATCGCCACTGGCCTCGAGGAACATAACCGGTACGCCATCAACTTCATCGAGGCCACGCGCATCATCAAGGCTTCGTGTCCTGGCGTGAAGATCAGCGGCGGCATCAGCAATCTGTCGTTCTCCTTCCGCGGCAACGACGTGGTTCGCGAGGCCATTCACTCGGCCTTCCTCTACCACGCCATCAAGGCCGGTCTCGACATGGGCATTGTGAATGCCGGCCAATTGGTGGTGTATGAGGACATTCCGGCCGACCTGCTCGAGCACGTGGAAGACATCCTGTTCGACCGGCGGCCCGACGCCACCGAGCGGATGGTGACGTTTGCGGACAAGGTGAAGGGCTCGGGCAAGAAGCGCGAGTTGGACCTCACGTGGCGCGAGAAGCCGGTGGAGGCGCGCCTGGCGTTCGCGCTGGTGCACGGCGTGGTGGATTTCATCGAGGTGGATACCGAGGAAGCTCGGCTGAAGTTCGCCCGGCCGCTGGAAGTCATCGAGGGGCCGTTGATGGACGGCATGAAGACCGTCGGCGACCTCTTCGGTGCGGGCAAGATGTTCCTGCCGCAGGTGGTGAAGAGCGCGCGCGCGATGAAACGCGCGGTGGCCTACCTCGAGCCGTTCATGGAGGCCGAGAAGGCCGCGCAAATTGCCGCCGGCATCGACCAGAAGCCGCAGGGCAAGGTGCTCATGGCCACCGTCAAAGGCGACGTGCACGACATCGGCAAGAACATCGTAGGCGTCGTGCTCGGATGCAACAACTACGAGGTGGTGGACCTGGGCGTGATGGTGTCGCTCGACAAGATTCTCACGACTGCCGTCGAGCAGAAGGTGGACATCGTTGGGCTGAGCGGCCTCATTACGCCGTCGCTGGATGAGATGGTGTTTGTGGCGAAGGAGATGGAGCACCGAGGCATGACGTTGCCACTGCTCATTGGCGGCGCCACCACCAGCAAGCAGCACACGGCCGTGAAGATTGCGCCGATGTATTCGGGCCCGACGGCGCATGTGTTGGATGCGTCGAGGGCTGTGGACGTGGTGTCGAGCCTCCTCAGCGATGAGAAGCGCGATGCCTACGTTGCGAGGACGCGCGTGGATCAAGCGGAGTTGCGTGAGAAGTACGCGTCACGATCCCAGCGCGCGCTGCTGACGTACGAGGCCGCGAAGGCCAATCACCTCGTGACGGATTGGGACACGCAGGAGATTGCGGTCCCCTGGTTCGTCGGCAAGCGGATTCTGGAAGACGAACCGCTCGAGAAGATCGTGCCGCTCATCGACTGGACGTTTTTCTTCTCCGCGTGGGAACTCAAGGGTCGGTTCCCGGCTATCTTCGACCACCCCGAGTACGGCCATGCCGCGCGTGAGCTATACGACCACGCCCAGACGCTGTTGAAGCGCATCGTTAAGGAGAAGCGCTTCAAGGCGCGTGGCGTCTACGGCTTCTGGCCGGCGAATTCGGTGGGCGACGACATCGTGGTGTACAAGGACGATGCGAGGAATGTGGAGTTGGCGCGGTTCCATATGTTGCGGCAGCAGGAGCCCATTGCTGATAAGCGGCCCAACCGATCGCTCGCGGATTTCGTCGCGCCCAAAGAGAGCATGGCGCCCGATTACATCGGCGCGTTTGCAGTCACCGCGGGAATCGGCGTGGACGAACTTGTGAAGGAGTTCGAGGCCCAGCACGACGATTACAACGCGATCATCGCAAAAGCTCTTGCCGACCGTTTGGCCGAGGCGTTCGCGGAGTATCTGCACGCGCAGGCGCGGCACGACTGGGGTTATGGCAAGAGCGAGCACTTCACGTCCGAGGATCTGGCGGCGGAGCGGTATCGCGGCATCCGTCCGGCGTTCGGCTACCCCGCGTGTCCCGACCACACGGAGAAGGCCACGCTGTTCGAGCTCCTCGACGCGCCGGCCGTCGGCATCACGCTGACTGAGAACTTCGCCATGTGGCCCGCTGCGTCAGTGAGCGGCCTCTACTTCAGCCACCCGCAGGCGAAGTACTTCATCGTCGGCCGCATCGGCAGAGACCAGCTCGAGGACTACGCGAAGCGTAAAGACATGCCGCTCGCCGACGCCGAGCGCTGGCTCGGGCCGAACCTCTGACGTCGGGCGTCGCCGTCTGCCGATCCACGTGTAGGTTGAAGACTCTCCTCGCTGGGCGGTGAGATCACTGCCAGTGAGCGGCGGGAGCAGGTATTGTCAGAGGCGTGGGCCAGGGAGACGTCCCTTGCAGTCGGGGTCCTGGAAACCCGGCGGATCGCAGATGTAATCTGGCTGCGCGTGGCCATTGGGGTGGGCGAAGCCTGTGAGTTCCTGACTGGTCCTCCGATCGCGGTGGGCTGGGTCAAGGCACACAACAAGGACGGCCAATCGATCGTCTGGTTCGACACATTCTACGACTAGTGCATCTTGTCGGAGGCCTGGGGTGCCGACCCGGCGACAAGTACGTAGGGCGGCCTGGGTTTCAAGGCCGCCGTGTCTCGCGGGCTTGAGACCCAGCCCGCGCTACGTGGTTCACGCGAAAAAGACACCCAACCAGGCCACTGCTCACTCGTGCCTCAATGCCGTCGTGACCGGCACGCGTGTCGCTCGACGAGCCGGCACGTAGCACGACCACAACGCCAGCGCGGCCAGGCCGCCCGCGACGGCCGCGAACGCGCCCCAGTCCGCACCGTTGACGAGCGGGATGTTGCTTGCCAGCGTGCGACTGATCGCGATCGCAATGCCGAGCCCGAGCACGATCCCGGCACCCACCAGTTGGAGGCCCTGACCCAGGATGAGCCGCAATACGTCGCGCGGCACTAAATGACACCACGCCGTAGACACCGATGAGCGCCAGCACCAGACCGAGAATGCCCATCCCGCCCGCCTGAATCGATCCGATGCGGAAGATCAGGAATCCAAACAACCCCGCCAGCGACTGCTGCATCGTCTGCAACTCCGCAATGGGAAGGTCGGGCGCGAGATCCTTGATCTCCTTCTCGATGAGCGGAGCGAGCGCGGCGGGGTTGCCGTACGCGCGGACGTGGAGCAACGCAGCGAGATGGGGCGATCGATCGGCAGGTAGAAATACGGCCGCGGCTGCTCGAAGATGAGCACGTACTTGGAGTCGCGCGCGACACCCACCACCTCCAGGAACGGCGCCTCGGGATCGAAGATGCGAACGCGCGTCCCAATGGGATCCTCGCCCGGCCAGTACTTCGCCGCCATCAACTCGTTGACGATGGCCACCCGGCGCGTGAGGGGCGTGTATGCCATTCCAGAACACCCGCGATCTATTGCACCAGGCGCGGCAGGGCGAGACGATGTCACCGGCCTACAGGTCCACGACTTTCCCCGGGTTCATGCGGTTGTCTGGGTCGAGGGCGCGTTTGATGGCGCGCATGACGTCCACGCCATGGCCGTGCTCCTTTTCGAGCGAGGCCTTCTTGCCGTAGCCGATGCCGTGTTCGCCGGTGCAGGTGCCGTCCATGGCAAGCGCGCGTTCCACCAGGCGGTCGTTGAGGCGCCTGGCAGCCTCGAGCTCAGACGCGCTGTTGGGGTCGAGCACATACAGAAGATGAAAATTCCCGTCGCCGGCGTGGCCGACGAGGCACACGGGGAACGGTGCGTCCTTGTTGTCCTCATTGCTGGCGATGATGCACTCAGCGAGCCGCGAGATCGGAACACACACATCCGTAGTCCACGCGCGTGACCCTGGTCGAAGCGCGAGCGAGGCGTACAGCGCATTGTGACGGGCCTGCCACAGCCGATCGCGATCCTCCAACTTTGTGGCCCACGCGAATCCATGGCCGCCATGTTCGGTGGCCAGCCCCTGCACGGTTTCCGCCTGCTCGGCCACGTGCCGCTCGTGGTCGCCGTGAAACTCGAAAAACAACGTCGGCGCCAGCGGGTAGTGTGTCTTCGAATACTTGTTGATCGCGTCCAGTTGCTGCGCGTCGAGCAGCTCGATGCGGGCCACCCGCAGACCAAGTTGAATGACGGCGATGACCGTGTCCACCGCGCCCTGAAGCGAATCGAACGCGCACACGGCGGCCGACACCGCCTCGGGCACCGGATGCAGGCGCAGGGTCACCTCGGTGATGACGCCCAGTGTGCCCTCTGACCCCACGAACAGCCGCGTCAGGTCGTAGCCTGCCGACGACTTTCTCGCGCGCGTGCCGGTGGAGGTGACCGTGCCGTCAGGCAGCACTACGCGCAGGGCCAGCACGTTCTCGCGCATCGTGCCGTACCGCACCGCGGTGGTGCCCGACGCGCGCGTAGCCGCCATGCCGCCAATAGTGGCGTCGGCGCCCGGGTCTACCGGGAACATCAGACCGGTACTGCGCAGCGCTTTGCCGAGTTGCAGGCGGGTCACGCCGGCCTCAACGGTCACGTCCATGTCTTCCTGGCTCACCCGGATGATGCGATTCATCTGCGTGAGATCAATCGAGAGTCCCCCTCGCAGCGCGTGTACGTGTCCCTCAAGCGACGACCCCGCCCCGAACGGCACCACCGGCACGCCGAAGGCCTTGCTCGCCTTCATGATCTCCACCACGTCCTCGGTGGTGCGGGGGAAACAGACGGCATCAGGCGAGGCGGGGGCGTGATACGACTCGCCGTGACTGTGATTCTCGCGAACGGTGACGTTCTCGGTGATCGCCGGCCCGAGCAAGGCCTTGAGATGCGCGATAGCGCCGGCGATGTCGCCGGTGGACACAGAATCCGCTGACACGCCGCACAGTATATCGGCACGGGCTCAAGCAGTTTTCACAAGTCTGCGGTACCTGCCGCCGGGCTGCCGACGGGCGCGGCTTTCAGCCGCGCCACCTTTGGCCATTGATTGAGCAGAGCCGCGGCCTTGAGACCCAGGCCGCGCTACGCCCGGACGCCGCGCTCCGCACGGACGCCGCGCCACGCACGGACGCCGCGCTCCGCACGGACGCCGCGCTACGCCCGGACGCCGCGCTCCGCCCGGACGCCGCGCTCCGCACGGACGCCGCGCCACGCACGGACGCCGCGCTCCGCACGGACGCCGCGCTCCGCACGGACGCCGCGCTACGCCCGGACGCCGCGCTCCGCACGGACGCCGCGCCACGCACGGACGCCGCGCTCCGCACGGACGCCGCGCTCCGCACGGACGCCGCGCCCCGCACGGACGCCGCGCCACGCACGGACGCCGCGCTCCGCCCGGACGCCGCGCTCCGCCCGGACGCCCCGCCACCTTTGGCCATTGATTGAGCAGAGCCGCGGCCTTGAGACCCAGGCCGCGCCACGCTGGCGCCTTCCGTACGTAGCGCGCGCTGGGTCTCAAGCGCGCGGATCTTCCACCCGTCAACTTTCTGCCGTCGACTGCGTATGGGCATGGTGGGAGACGACTGATGAGTGGCTGGCTGCAAGACCTTCGGTACGCCGCGCGGATGATTGCGAAACACCCCGGCACCTCGGCGCTCGCCGTCGTTGCGCTCGCGCTCGGCATCGGATTGCCGACGACGATGTTCAGTATTGTGCAGGGGGCCGTGTTGCGTGGGCTGCCGTTCCCGGAATCAGGCCGGATTCAGCACATGGCGATCGCCAGGCCGGCCAGTCCCGGTGACGACGCACCGGTGCCGTACCACGACCTGGTGGATTGGCGCAGCCGACAGCAGTCGTTCGAATCGCTGGAGGCCTACAACGAAACGAACATCACCATCACAGGCGCCAGCGGGTACCCGGAGCGGCTGCGCGGATCGCACCTGACGCCAGGGGTGCTCCGCGCCCTGCGCATGTCGCCCGCGCTTGGTCGTGGGTTTACCGATGCCGACGCCGCAGCCGGTGCGCCAGCCGTGATCATCATTGGGCATCGCGTCTGGGAATCGCGGTTCCAGTCGCGTCAGGACGCGATCGGACAGACCCTGCTCGTCAATGGAGTGCCCACCACCGTGATCGGCGTCATGCCGCCGAAGTTCGGGTTCCCGCAGGAGCAAAACGCCTGGCAGCCGCTCTCGTTCACCCTTGCGCCCAAGCGGGGCACCGGCGGCCGCGCAGACGTCATCGGCCGGCTGAAGAATGGCGTCTCAGAGTCGCGTGGGGCGGCAGACATCGAAGCCATTTCGCAACAACTTGCCGCAACCTATCCGGAAAACAAGGACACCCGTGCTCGTGTGGGTCCGTACGTTCGCCATGTCATTGGCAGCGAAGTCACGAACACCCTCTTCACCATGCTGGGCGCTGTCTTCGGCGTGATGATCATCGCGTGCGTCAACGTGACGAATCTTCAGCTCGCTCGCGCGGCTGAACGGACGAAGGAAGTGGCCATTCGTGTCGCCATCGGTGCAGGACGATGGCGCATCGTGCGACAGACGCTCGTGGAAGGCCTGGTGCTCTCGGGCGCCGGCGCCCTGCTGGGTCTGGGTCTGGCGTGGGGAGGCACCGTCCTCTTCAGCCGCGCGATCGTCGACACCGATCCGCCGTTCTGGATCGATGTGCGCCTCGATCCGGTCGTGCTCACCTTCGTGATGGCCGTCACTGTCACGGCCGCGCTCGTGTCCAGTCTGGTGCCGGGATGGAGGCTCGCACGGACCGACGTCAACAGTTCACTGAAAGACGAAGGGCGCGGGACGACGAGTCTGCGCATGGGCCGCTTTGCCCGATGGCTCGTGGTGGTGGAAGTGGCGGTGTCGTGCGTGTTGCTCGTGGTGTCGGGCCTGATGATTCGAAGCATCGTTCAGAACAGCCGCACCGACGTGCCGTTCGCCACCGAGGACGTGTTTGTTGGACGTGTGTCGCTGGCTGACCGACTTTTCGCGGAACCGGCGGACATTACGCGCGCCAACGTGCTCGTCGAGGATCTGCTTTCGAAGGTCTCCGGTGTGAGAGCCGTGGCGCTGGCGGCCGACTATCCGCGTGGTGGTGGCGGCACGCAAGTGGCGATTGACGGCAAGACCTTCGAGTCTGCGGACGCCCATCCGCGTGTGCAGGTCATCACCTCGTCCGAGAAGTACTTCGATGTGCTGCGCGTGAAGCCGCTGATGGGCCGACTCCTCGAGCCCACCGATGTCAGTGGCGGGCTCCTGGTGGCGGTGGTGGACGAGTCGTTTGCGCGGCGACACCTGCCCGAGGGGGCGATTGGGCGACGGATCCGATTCGGCACAAACTCCGAGAAGGGCGTTACCTTCGACTCGTCGCCGTGGTTGACCGTGGTGGGTGTGACGCCGAGCCTGGTCGAGCCGAGTCCTTCCAACAACCAGAATGGCGGGCTGGTGTTCCGCCCGCTCGCGCAGTTTCCCAGACGCGACTTCTTTGTCTTCGCGTCAACGCCCGGCGACCCGCTGGCCATCAGCGCGGGTGTGCGTCAGGCACTTGCGCAGGTGGGTGAGGGGACGCCGGTCGCCGACGTCAACACTTTGGCCGGCGAACTCTGGCGCCAGGGATGGGCCGTGCGAGTCTTCGGCGGGCTGTTCATGACGTTCGGTGTGGCCGCGCTGGTGCTGGCCTCAGCCGGGCTGTACGGTGTGATGGCATTCGGCGTCAGCCAACGCACGCAGGAGATTGGCGTGCGCATGGCGATGGGCGCCGACCGGGGCCGCGTGCTTCGCATGGTCTTGTGGCAGGGGACCTGGCGCGTGGCGGTCGCCATCATCGTTGGCATGGTTCCCGGCTGGGTTGTGGGCGGGCTGATGGGGGAACTGCTCGACGGTGTCTCACCGGGTGACCCGCTGGTGCTGTTGGTGACGGCCGTCACGCTGCTGGTCAGCGGCGCGCTCGCCAGCCTGGCGCCAGCCTTGCGCGCGGCGTCGGTCAATCCGATCGTGGCGCTTCGGGGGGAATAACCCATTGCGCATTACCCCATTGGCTCATTTCAGATGCTTCTCCCAGAACTTCCAAACCAGATTCCATGAGTCGACCTGCTCGGGCGAATCGTCGCGCTGCAACGTCGTGGTGTTCGTGCGCCGGTTGAACGTGTGGCCCACACTGGCTGGGCCTGGCGTCGGGTTCACATAGACCTTGGTCTCAGATAGTGTGGGCTTCCTGGCGCGCAGGGCGTCGATAATCTGCTCGTTCTCTTCGAAGTTGACGTCCGTGTCGTTGGTGGCCACGTGCACGAGCAGCGGCACCTGCAGTTTGTCGACGTGATAGATCGGCGACCGCTCCTTGTAGAGTTCACGCTTCTCGAAAGGCAGGCCCAGGATGCGTGGCTGAGTTGCGAACTGGCGCTGATAGCTCGGGCCCTTGTACGACAGGCGGAAAAACAGGTTCGTGACAGGCACCATAGCCACCGACGCCTTGAAGGGGTGTTTCTCTCGGAACACCGAGTGCAGGGCAATAAACCCGCCGTGACTCCAGCCCATGATGCCCAGTCGGTCAGGATTCACGTGAGGCAGCGTCTTCAGGTAGTCCACCGCGCTCAGCACGTCGTCGATTTCGTAGCCGCCGTAGTCGATCGCCATGTGATGCGCCTCGCCGTATCCGGTACTGCCGCGATACTCGGGCGCGATGATGACGTAGCCCTTCTGAATCGCCTCACGCACAAATGGCAAGTAGGAAATGGACCAGTTGCCGTGCACGCCGCCATGTACCCAGATCATCGCGGCCCGGCTTCGCGGTCCACCCGTCTCGAGCGGCTGGAACACATACGCGGGAATGTCCATGTCGCCCACGCTGCTGCGATACGTGACCTTGGTGCACGTCATGACTCCCTTGCAGGCATCGGCGTACCGCGCGTCCTCGGCTGCCTTCGCGTCGACTGCCGCCTGGAAGTTGGGCTTCGTATGATCTTCGAACTTGTCGCTGACGTAGAGTTGACGCGCCCGCGCCTCGTCAAACGGCTGCGGCGCGCCGGCCCGACCGCGTCCAGCCTGCGCAGGTTGCGCTTGTTGCGTCGACGAAGCAACTTGATCCGCGCCGACTGGCAACGCGCCGGACAATGCCAACGCACTGAACGCGATCGTCAGAAAACGACCAAACAGCCTGGAATATTTCATGAGGAACCTCGCGCCGAAGTCTAGCACCAGGATCCGAATGTGGTGTGGCGGCAGCCGCTGAACGACCGGGGCGCGCGAGTCGCGCAGTGGGGCTGACCATCGGCAAGTGAGAGCGCGCCATGTTCCGCAGACTTGAGACCCAACCCGCGCGCTGCCGCCCGTGCTGGGCGTCGTCGCGCGCGCAGCGGCGAAGCGCCCTATGATGCTTTCGTGCGCAACCTCACCGCCGAATTCGGCAACATCGACATCTACCTCTTCGACCAACTCCTGAAGGGTCGCATCAGCGACACCGATCGTGTGTTGGATGCAGGTTGCGGTTCAGGGCGTAATTCGTACTATCTACTGACGCAGGACGTGGACGTGTACGGCGTGGACACGAATCCGTCGGCGGTCGCAGGCCTTCGTGAGCTCGCGCTCGAACAGGGCCGGCCGGCTGACGACGATCACTTTCGCGTGGAGCCGCTCGAAGCGCTGACGTTCACGTCACACACGTTCGACGTGGTCATCTGCAGCGCCGTGCTGCACTTCGCAAAAGATGACGCGCACTTTGAAGCGATGATGCGCGAACTCTGGCGCGTGCTGCGCCCAGGTGGCGTCTTCTTCGCCCGCCTCGCGTCGTCTATCGGGATGGAATCACAGGTGCGCCGAATCGTCGGCCGCCGCTTTGCGCTTCCTGATGGGTCAGAGCGCTACCTCGTGGACGAACAGCAGATCATGTCGCTGATGGCCTCCCTCGGAGGGCAGTTGCTTGACCCGCTCAAGACGACGGTGGTGCAAGGCCAGCGCGCCATGACCACCTGGGTGGTGCGGGCGGTTCACGACTGCTGATTCAACGGCCGAGCATCTTGTCCCGGACGGCCCGAAACTCGTTCCCCGCCTTCCATTCCGGATACGTCGCCGCCTGGGCGACGCGGTAGCCGACGACGAAGTAGAGCTTGCCGTCTTCGGCCAAACCGCTGAGGTCCCAGTCGGGTTTCACCTGATCGGAGGGCTTGTGGTAGTCGCGCGCGGTGTACTCGTCGCGCTTCTGTTTGCCATATCCGGCGGGTTTGTTGATGAACGTCGTGCCGTCATCAATGAAGAGCGCGGGCACTCCGGCCTTTGCGAAGTTGAAATGATCCGATCGGTAGTAGAAGCCCTTCTCAGATTCCGGGTCGGCGATGAGCGTGCGGCCCTGCTCCTTCGCTGCCGCCTCGAGGTAGTCGTCCAAATCGGAGGCCCCTTTGCCAATGACCGTCACGTCGCTCGTCCGGCCCCACAGGTTCATGCCATCAATGTTCACGTTCGCCAGCGTGCGGTTGAGCGGGTAGAGCGGGAAGCGCGCGTAGTACTCCGAGCCGAGCAGGCCCTGTTCCTCGGCGGTCACCGCCACGAAGACGATCGTGCGCTTGGGCGCCACAGGCAGCGCTTTGAATGCCCTGGCTATTTCGAGCATCGTGGCCGTGCCGCTCGCATTGTCGCTGGCGCCGTTGTAGATCGTGTCGCCGTCAGGCCCCGGCGTCCCGACGCCGAAGTGATCCCAGTGCGCGGTGTAAACAACGAATTCAGTCGTGAGGTCTCTGTCGCTGCCCGTGAGTTTGGCCACGACGTTCTGGGAGTCGAGCGTGCGAATCTGCTGCGTGAGCGTGACGGCCGCGGTGGCCTTGAGGGGCACGGGCGTGAACTCGCGCGTGGTGGCGTTCGCCTTGGCCTCGGCGAAATCGACGCCAGCGGCCTTGAGCAGGGCCGTGGTCGCTTCCAGTGAAATCCATCCCTCGATTGAAGCCTTGCCCATGTTCTTGTCGGGCGTCGAGAGATTGAAGCGTTCTCCACCCATCCCTTGTGCGACGGCAAACGGATATCCCGCTGGTCCTGTCTCGTGAATCACGAGGACGGCGGCGGCGCCCATTTCAGCGGCCTTCTCAAACTTGTAGGTCCAGCGGCCGTAGTAGGTCATGGCCTTGCCGCCAAACACCGCGGCGTCGAGGTTGCCTGGGCCGCTTCCGGGCATCTGGGGATCGTTGACCAGCATCAGGATCGTCTTGCCCTTCACGTCCACGCCCTTGTAGTCGTCCCACTGGAACTCGGGCGCCTGGATGCCATAGCCCACAAACACCATGTCGGAATTCGCCAGCGTGACGGTCTCCGTCACGTGGCGGCTGAACGGCACGATGTCGCCCGTCACGTTCATCTGCCGCGCCTTGCCGCCCTGCGTGATGGTGAACGGCGCCGACACGGTGGGGCGGATGCCGACAAGCGGCACCTTCTGCACCCACGTGCCGTCGGGGTTCCCCGGCTCGAGGCCGGCGGCTTTGAACTGGTCTGTCAGGTACTGCACGGTCAGGCGTTCGCCCTCGGAGCCCGGCGCGCGGCCCTGGAATTCGTCCGACGCCAGGCGGGTGATGTCCGCCAGGACGCGCGACGTGTCGATGTTCGGCATTTCAGCCACAGTCTGAGGCAGGGCCGGTCCGCCGCAGGCGGCAGCCAGGACAAGGATTCCGCAGGGAAACAATCGGGATCGCAGCATGGACACAATCTAACTCAATCGGTAATCTGAAATCTGGAAACCATCGGGGAATCGGAAAATCGGGTGGCCGTATGTTGTTTGTGCTGATCGCGCTATTTGCCTCGTTCGCATCGTCGGCCGGGCCGCAGAAGTCTGCCGCCAAGCCGGCCCCGTTCACCACCCCGTACTCACTCGCCGAGATGACCGGGAAACAGGCTGTTGTGGAAACCTCGAAGGGCACGTTTGTCTTCGAGTTGCTGCCCAGGGCGGCGCCGAATCACGTCGGCTTTTTCATGAAGCAGGCGCGCGATGGGGCGTTTGCCGGCACCACGTTTCACCGCGTCATTCGCTACGGCATCATCCAGGGCGGCGACCCGCTGTCCAAAGATTCGTCGAAGGCCGCGCAGTACGGCACGGGCGGCATGCACCTGCTCAAACGCGAACTGAGCCAGGAAACGCATAGTCTCGGCACCGTGAGCGCCGTACTGGCGCCGGGCATGCCAGACAGCGGCGGCTGGCAGTTCTTTGTGTGCGCCAGTCCCCAGGCCGCGCTGGACGGCCAGTACTCGATTTTCGGACGCGTCGTTGACGGCCTCGAAGTGGTGCAGGCCATCTCCACGATCGACGCCGACGAGAAGGGCATGGCGACGGAGCGTGTGGTCATCACGTCGGTAACCATTCGCGACACGCCGCCGCCCGTGAAGGCGCCGTTCGTGGACGCGACCGTAGAGGAAATGGCGAAGGCCCGCGCGGTGTTCGACACCACGGCGGGTGAGATCGAGGTGGAGTTCTTTCCCGACAAGGCGCCCGAGACAGTCCGCAACTTTCTTCAACTGGCCGTGGCGGGCGTGTTCGACAACACCCTCTTCCATCGGGTCGTCCCGAATTTCGTGATTCAGACCGGCTCGCCGATGCACCGGCAGACGCCGCTGACCGCGAAGCAGTCGGCGCTCATTCACAACCTGGTGCCCGAGTTCACGAACACACCCAACGTGCCTGGCATCCTCTCAATGGCGCGTGGCGACGACCCAGGCAGCGCGACGACGTCGTTTTTCATTTGCACGGGCGAGTGCCGGGGGCTCGACAATCAGTACGCGGTGTTCGGCCGCGTTGTGCGCGGCATGGACGTGGTGATGGCGATCGGGAAAGTCGAGGTGGACGGGGAGACGCCGAGGACGCCGGTGGTGGTCAGGAACGTCAGGGCCACTGATCGCGATCTGGAGACCGTCGCCGGTGGTTCCGCGCCGCTGCAGTTCTGCAATCCCGGCGTCTTCCCAGATGGGCAGGTCCGGCGCCGAGTGCCATCCGCCGATGTTCGACACCACCAGTCCGGGTTCCCGCGCCTCGCGTCCGAGGATGGCGCATGAGACTTCCGTGTGGAACCCGCAGGCCTCTCCGGGCCATTGGTATCGGTGGATCATCGGACGCCAGTATGGCGCGTCAGGTCCCAACGCCCTACTTCGCCGGGAGTAGCCCGCTCCGCCACGGGCTGCTAGTATGTCCCCGCCACGATGCGCAAAGCGCTCTTCCTGCTGGGAATCCTCGACGACTCGGACCTTGACTGGATGCTCCAGGTGGGCGCCAAGCGAGACGTGCCCGCTGGTACCATCCTGATCCAGGAAGGCCGAAGCATCGCAGACATCTACGTGATCATCGATGGTCTGTTTGCCGTGCGCACCAGCCGCACAGCCTCCACCGATGTCGCCAGATTGCGCAGCGGCGAGATCGTCGGTGAAATGTCGTTTGTTGATACGCGGCCCCCATCTGCCTCGGTCGTCAGCCTCGAGCCCTCGTTGGTGCTTGCCATTCCACGGGCATCGCTCGAAGCGAAGCTCGCTGGCGACGTCGCGTTCGCATCGCGCTTCTATCGCTCGCTCGCGGTCTTTCTCTCCGACCGGCTCCGCAGTACCGTCGGTCGCCTCGGCTATGGCGGTCCCGGGCCGGCCGCGCCGGACGACGCCGGCGCTTCAGACGACGAAGAGATGGATCCGGCCACGCTCGACGCCCTGTCGATCGCCGGCGCGCGTTTTGATTTCCTTCAACGCAAGCTGCGGAGCCTTTGAGTACACGCCGTGGCCACCCCTCCTCCATCGGTCTTTCGTGCCAAAGCGCTTGAGCGGCTCTCGTCGCCCGATCGCCTCGACGAAACGATCCGCATCGTCAGTCCCCGCGACTGGCTGCCCCTGGTGGTGCTGGCGGCGCTGGTCATTCTGACCCTTGTCTGGGGATTCAATGGCCGCATCCCCACCATCGTGAGTGGACGCGGTGTGCTGCTGAAGCCCCGCGGGGTGCTTGACGTGCAGACACTTGGCGCAGGGCGTGTGGACCGGCTCAACGTGCGCGCCGGCGATCGCGTGGCGCAGGGCGATGTGCTGGGTCAGATCGATCAGTTCGACCTGCGCCGTCGGCTCGACGAAGACCGCACATTGCTGGCTGAGCTTGAGAGCCAGGACCGTGCGCAAACGCGGGTGCAGTCCGACCAGACCGTGCGCCAGCAGGCGCAGACCGGACTCACCGGCGCGTACGCGCGTTCGCAGAGCGACAACCTTCGAAAGACTCTGGCTGACGCGCAGGCCCTGGCGCCGCTTCTTGACCAGCGCCTGACCAGTCTCAGGGCCTTGCGCGACAAAGGACTAATCGCCGCACTCGCTCCAGAGCTGCTCGACGCTGAACGCGCCACCCTCGAAAACGCCACTCGCATTACCGACGCGGCCGCGCGCCTCAAGGAGCTCGACATCCAGGTGGCGCAGGCCGAGACTTCCGAGATGAGTCTGTCGCGCGACAACCTCCAGGCCGGATCGGCGCGCCGCAGTGAGATCCACCGCCTGCGGTCCCAGATCGCTATCAACGAGGTTCAGATCGAGAAGAACAGCCAGATCGTGGCCGCCCACTCGGGCCGTATCATCGAACTGCTCTCTGATACGGGTCAAATCGTCACCGCCGGCGCCCGCGTCGCGCGGCTTGAGGTGGACGATGCGAGTGCGACGTTGGTGAATGTGGCGTACCTGGCTGTGGGTGACGGCAAGAAGGTCACGCCTGGGATGCGCGTGATGATTACGCCGGACACGGTGGAGCGCCAGCGGTACGGCGGCATCACCGGCGTCGTGTTGTCGGTGTCCGATCTGGCGGTGACCACTGAAGGCGCCAGGGCCGTGTTGGGGAACGCGGATTTGGCGCAGGCATTGGTCGGCGGCACCACACGCATTGAGGTCACAGCCGCGCTTGATGCCGATGCCAGTACTGCAAGTGGCTATCGGTGGTCTTCGTCTGCGGGGCCCGGGTCGCCCGTGACTGCGGGGCTCACGGGAGACATGCGCGTCATCGTCGAACACCGCGCACCCATCACGTACGTGCTTCCGTTCCTACGGGAGCTTTCGGGAGTGCGGTGACGTCGACGGTTGCACACGGTCTGCGTCGCGGGCGCGTGCGTACGCCCACGATCCTGCAAATGGAGATGGTCGAGTGCGGCGCGGCCTGTCTCGGGATCATTCTGGGGTACTTCGAACGCATCGTGCCGCTCGCGGAGTTGCGGCGGGCGTGTGGCGTATCGCGCGACGGCAGCAAAGCATCGAGCGTCGTGCAGGCCGCGCGCACGTACGGGCTGGACGCGAAAGGCTTCAAGAAAGACCTCAACGATCTCGGATCGCTGCAGTACCCGTACATTGCCTTCTGGAACTTCAACCACTTTGTCGTGGTGGAGGGTTTCATGAAGGGCCGCGTGTTCCTCAACGATCCAGCGACTGGTCCGCGTACCGTGAGTCTCGAAGAGTTCGACGAGAGCTTCACGGGCGTGGTGCTTGCGATGATACCCGGGCCCACGTTTGCGCCTGGTGGCCGGCGTCCGAGCGTGAGCGCAGGGTTATGGGATCGCCTGCGGTCGTCGGTGGGTACGTTCGCGTTGTGTGGAGTGACCGCGTTGCTCCTCGTGCTGCCGGGTCTGGCCGTGCCCGCGTTTTTGCAGGTGTTCGTCGATCAGGTGCTGGTGCAACGGCTGGACGACTGGGTGCGCCCCATCATCATCGGTGTGCTGCTTGCGGCCGCGTTGCGCACGGCGTTGACTGCCATTCAGCAGCGCCTGTTGCGGCGCCTGCAGTTGAAACTGGCCGTCACGATGTCGAGCAAGTTCGTGTGGCACCTGCTCCGGCTTCCCGCGGAATTTTACGCGCAGCGTTTCAGCGGCGAAATTGCCGGCCGAATCTCTCTGAACGATCGCGTGGCCGATCAACTCTCGGGCCCTCTGGCCTCGACGGCTGTGGACCTGATCATGCTGGTCTTCTACGCCCTCGTGATGTGGCAGTTCGATGCCGTGCTCACGATGATCGCGGTTGTCCTCGCGGTGGTGAATTTCATGATTCTGCGATGGATGTCGCGCCGGCGCATCGACGCCAATCGCCGCCTGGCCCAGGAGGCAGGCGCGCTGGCGGGCGTGGGGGTGGCGGGGTTGCAGGCGATTCGCAACATCAAGGCGTCAGCGCTTGAATCCGAGTTGTTCGGGCGGGTCGCCGGCCACTACGCGAAGTACGTCAACTCCCAGCAGGCGCTGATTCAGGCCGGTCTGGTGCTGGGTCTGTTGCCGCGGTTCGTCTCGTCGCTGATGTCGCTCCTGATTCTTGTGGTCGGCGGCCTGCGCGTGATGGACGGGCTGCTGACGATCGGCATGCTCGTGGCGTTTCAAAGCCTGGTGGCAAGTTTCCTCCAGCCGGTGAACAGCCTGCTGAGCCTGGGAAGCACCCTTCAGGACCTGGAAGGCGACATCACGCGGTTGGATGACGTGTTGCGGAATCCGCAGGTGCCGGCCCCCGAGACCGACGCGGATTCAACGGCGCCGGTACGGTTGCGGGGAGAGGTGGAATTGCGGAACCTGCAGTTTGGCTACAACCCGCTGCAGCCGCCGCTCATCGACGGGTTGTCGCTCACTCTGAAACCGGGCCAGCGCATCGCGTTTGTCGGCGGAAGCGGATCGGGCAAGTCCACCGTCGCCAGACTGGTGGCAGGGCTGTTCCAGCCAAGCGGCGGCGAGATCCTGTTCGACGGCAAGCCACGCGCGTCGATTCCTGCGCCGGTGCTGGCCAATTCCCTGGCGATGGTGGATCAGGAGATTCTGCTGTTCAAGGCGAGCGTGCGCGACAACCTGACGTTATGGGACCCAACCGTCCCCGACGATCAGATCGTTCGGGCGTGTCGCGATGCGGCCATTCATGATGACCTGGTCGCGTTGCCCGATGGCTATGACAGCCTGCTGGCCGAGTCGGCGTCGAACCTGAGTGGCGGCCAACGGCAGCGTCTTGAGATCGCGCGTGCGCTAACCGGCGACCCGTCGTTCCTGATCCTGGATGAAGCCACGAGTGCGCTGGACCCGGAAACCGAGCAGCGGATCGACGTGAATCTTCGACGGCGCGGATGTGCCTGCCTCATCATCGCGCATCGGCTGAGTACGATTCGCGACGCTGACGAGATCATCGTGCTCGACCACGGCAAGATCGTGCAGCGCGGCACTCACGCTGCGATGATGGCTGCGGGGGGAGCGTACGCGTCGCTCGTACACGCCGGTGATGCCGGCATCGAGGCAGGCCATGCGGCGCCTTGAGGGCAACACGCCGCTGGTGCTGGACGGTCGCGATGCGTGGGTCGTCACGTCGGGCACGCTGGCGGTGTTTCGTGTGGTCGGGCCGCCCGACAGCGGTCATCGCCAGCACGCGTTCAATGTAGAAACGGGCGGCGCGCTTCTCTGGCAATCCGGCGCGGCGCAAGCGCACCTCATCGCAGTGGCCATGGAACCCGCCTCGCTCGTGCCGTCGTCGATGGAAGAGGCGCTGGATGCGGTGGCGGCCGGTCATGACGAGGCCGTCGCGCGTCTGCGCGGCTGGTTCGCCGTGCTCGGGCAGGACGTGCCGAACGAATCGCTGGCAAGTCGAGTGGCGATCGAGAGGGCGCTTGTCAGCGCGCAGGGGGCATTCCTGAGCGCTGCGGTCGTCGCCGATCAGGAACGGGAGCGCGCCACGCGCCTGCGGTTTGAAGAACGCCAGCGCATGAACGAGCGCATGGCGACCGAGACACTCGGCGGGCTCAGTCAGATCGGCGCGCCCGAGGTGACCGGTCCGGTGACGAGTTGGACGGATTCGCCGCTGGCGGCCGTGCTCAAGCAGGTTGGCGTCACGTGCGGCCTCGACATACGGGTGCCGGCGTCGATTGGCCCAGAGCCCCCGACGCTTGAGGCCATCCTTGATGCATCGGGCGCCCGCGCGCGTACGGTGATGCTCAAGGGTCAATGGTGGCTGCAGGATGGCGAGCCCTACCTGGCCACCCGCGTCAGCACCGGCGAACCGATGGGTCTGGTGGCGTTTCGCCGGCCGTGGTTCAGAGGGATGGCGTACCGCGCGCTGTTTGCGAACGCGCCCGCGCGTGAGGTGGATGCGGAACTTGCAGAGGACCTGGCGCCACAAGTGCACGCGTTGCATCCGCCACTGACCGGCCGCCTGTCGGCGATGGCGGTGACCCGATGGGCGCTGCGCGGCACCGGCCGTGAGTTCATCACGGCCGTGCTGACCGGCATCGGGGTCGTGCTGCTTGGCATGGTCGGGCCGCAGGCGATGAAGATCCTGTTTGAGTCAGCCATACCCGACGCCGACCGCCGCACCCTGCTCGAATTGGGCGCTGCGCTGGTGGCGGCCACCGCTGGTGCACTGGTGTTCGACCTGGCGCGCGCGCTGGCGCTGCTGCGCCTGGCGACAGGGGCTGCGGCGCGGCTGCAACTGGGCGTCTGGGACCGCTTGCTCGACCAGGGTCCGCGATTTTTTCGCGCGTTCACGGCCGGCGACCTCGAGAGCCGCGTGGGCGCGGTGACGCAGATTCGCAACACACTCACCGTCACCACACTCGGTACCGTGATTGGCGCCGTGGCGTCGGTGCTCAACGTCGGCCTCCTGTTGTCGCTCAGCCCGTCGCTGACCGTGGCAGCGCTTCTGATTGCCGCCGCGACTCTGATTATCAACGCCTCGGCCAGCGTCATGATGCGCGGCGCGCTGCTGCAACTTCATGATCGCGACGGCCAATTACGCGGCCTCGTCATCCAGATCATCGGGGCCGTGCCGAAGTTGCGCACCGCGGGCGCCGAGGTGCGGGCCTTTGCGCAATGGGGCCGCGCCTATGCAGCAAAGATGCAGACGATGCAGCGCCTGCGGATCCTGAACGATCGCGTGCGGCTGGCCGGTGTGGTGATGGCGCCCCTCTCAACCGCCATCTTGTTCTGGTTGGCCAGCGCCGACGTGTTCGGCGATCGGCCTACGCTGTCGGTCGGCGCGTTCATCGCGTTCAGCGCCGCGTTCGGCGCCTTCCTGGCCGGCGTCACAACGCTTGGCGACAGCGCACAGTTGCTGCTTGGCGTTTCGGCGTTGTGGGCACGCCTCGCACCCATCCTCGACACCGAGCCGGAGCTTCAGGGCCAGAAGAACCCGCCGGGGCGCTTGACCGGCCGCATCCGGCTGGACCACGTGACGTTCCGCTACCGCGACGACGGACCCATGACGCTCGACAACGTCTCGATTGCCGCTGAGCCCGGCGAGTGCATTGCCCTTGTGGGACCCTCGGGCAGCGGCAAGTCCACCATCGTCGGCCTGCTGCTCCGCTTCGAAGCGCCGCTATCTGGCGGCGTGTATTTCGACGACCACGACCTCAAAGGCCTGGACATTCTCGCGGTGCGCCAGCAACTCGGCGTGGTCTCGCAAGAGACCAAGATCCTGGCCGGATCGATTTTCGACAACATCTCGAGCGGTTCGAAAGCGACGCACGACCAGGTGTGGGAGGCGGCGCGCGCCGCCGGCATCGAAGACGAGATCCGGCAGATGCCGATGGGCCTGCATACCTTTGTCTCGGAGGGCGGCACCAACCTCTCGGGCGGCCAGCGCCAGCGACTGCTCATTGCGCGCGTGCTGCTCCGCAAGCCGGCGATCATGATTCTGGATGAAGCCACGAGCGCGCTCGACAACCGGTCGCAGGCCATCGTGACCAACAGCCTCAATCAACTGAACGTGACACGCATCCTCATCGCACACCGCATGAGCACCATCCGGCAGGCCGATCGGATCTACGTCATCGAAGCCGGCCGCGTCGTGCAGCACGGATCGTTTGATGGCTTGATGCGCGAAGAGGGCCTGTTTGCCCGCCTGATGCAGCGTCAGGTCGCGTAGAGCCGAGCTAAGTACTTCCGCCCCCGCCCCCCGCGATGCCCGGGATCTTCGACAGCGCAGCTCTCATCTCGGTCATGATGCCCTGCTCGGCCTGCGACGCCGCGAGGTTCGTGCTTTCGTCCGCGTCCTCGATCCGATACAACTCCTCGGCGCCTTCGACGTTGACGATGTAGCGATAGCCCTTGTAGACGATCGAATAGAGAGGGCCGTCATGCACAGGGAACGTTTCTGGTTGCGACCGCATGCCCTCAAGGCTTGAGAACACCGGTTCACCCGCTGTCTCGTCCGCCATGATGTCGAAGAGGCTGGGGCCGGGGAAGAGGTCGGGTCCCAGTCCGGGCACCATCTGGGAGAGACTGGCGGCGATGGACCTCAGACTGACGGGGGTCGAAATGACTCGGCCGCCCTCAAGGTGATTCGGAAACGAGATTACCAGCGGGACATGGACCGAGGCCCGATACAGCGAATTGCCGTGCCGCATGACACCGTGTTCGCCAAACTCCTCGCCGTGATCTGATGTGACGATGACGAGCGTGTTGGCCAGCGTGCCGCGTGTCTCCAATTCAGCAAACAACTGTTTCAGCTGATCGTCCTGATACGCGATCGCCGCCTCGTAGGTGCGCTGCGCCACCGCCCTCTGGGCGTCGGTGTACTCCATCCAGTCGAGAGGCGTCACATCGGTGGGGCGCGGTGTGCGAAACACTCCGAACCGTGCTTCAAATGCCGACGGGGCCTCATACGGGTTGTGGGCGTCGAAGTAGTTGAGGAAGGCAAAAAAGGGCCGGTCCTGCTGATCGTGCTGATCGTCGAGCCAGGAAAGAAACTCTGCCGAGGCCTGTGGGCTTCGCTTCCGGTCGGGACTGCTGTGGCGTCCCAGGAGATCGCGCAGCCAGAGGCTTGAGGTGATCTCGTCGCCAATCTTCGAACCCCGCAGGACGTTCCAGGTCGAAATCGGGTAGTCCTCAAAGTGCGTGAATCCCCGCGCAATCCCCGAGCTCACACCCGCGCTGCCCATGTTGGCCACAAAACCGGCCGTGGCGTAGCCGGCCTTGCTCAGGACCTCGGCCACCGTGGGCTTGCCGTCGTCAAGGCTGCGCTTCCAGCCCAGCGCGAGTTCAGAGGGCCAGAGACCCGTCATGATGCTGGCGTGCGACGGGGTCGTCCATGGGGCCGTTGAAAATGCCTGCGCAAAACGAACGCCCGTCTTCGCCAGTTGATCCAGGAAGGGGGAGGTGGCGCGGTCGTGGCCGTAGGCGCCGAGGCTCTTCGCGCGCACGGTGTCGAGCACAATCAGGAGCACGTTGGGCGCCTCGGCCTGCGGTGGGGACACCCGGGCGGTTTTCCATGTTTCGATCGCAGGCATGGCCATCACCATGGTGATGAACGCGACCGACGTGAGGAACATTCCGGCGAGCGCCACCCGTCGGCCAAGTTGCACGACGAGCTTCGGGGCACGAGTCGCGATGCGCATGGCCACGGTGGCCACGCCAGCCGCGCACACCGCCGCCGCTGCCGGGTGCAGACCATTCAGGTTGAGGAGCAGACCTGCCGACGGCAACCAGACGGCGGCCGCAATGAACGCCGACGGCCGACGCAGGACAGGCACGAACGCGCCGATCACCCACACCAGGGTGCCCCATGCGACCGTGAGGATCGTGGTGCCGACCGGACCAGTCCACGCGAGGTTGACGCCCTGGGGGACAAAGTGGCCCAACTGGATGCTGGCCAGACCCAATCCCAGTGCGGTCAGAACTCCGGTCCCAGTGCCGATGGCCACCAGAAGCCACAACGCTTGCGGGCCGGTCAGCGTGTCCCAACGATCATTCATGCCAGAGAACTTTGACCGGGACATTTGCCTGCAGATTTGAGGGAATCACGGCCGTGAACCATGCATGGTCTGTTCCAGGCGCCGATGCAAAACTGTGCAGCCCATTCACGAGGTCGTCCAGCGGGTAGCCCCCATAAGTGCTCACACATTTACATTTTTGCACGAACAGTGAATCGACTGTCGTACCATTCGCCGGACTCCCCTATGGCCTGGGGATGTTGCCGGGGTTGAGCGAGAGCAGCAGTTGCAGGCTCACCACCGCCACGCCGAGCCCGAGCACCGTGCCGGCGGTGGTCAGCACCAGCGTTTCCACGAGGAGCTGTTGGACCAGTCGCCAGCGATTGGCGCCCAGCGCGCTGCGCACCGCCAGCTCCCGGGGCCGCGAGGCACCGCGCGCGAGCATGAGGTTTGCCACGTTGGTGCACGCGATGAGCAGCACACAGACGACGGCACCGAACAACACGATCAAACCAAGCCGGACGTCACCAATCATCTGCTCGGTCAGCGACAGGGAACCGAGCCGCCAACTGACCTTCGGCTCCGCATACCGATCGGGAAAGCGGGCCTTGAATCCTTCGCCCACGCGGTCGAGATTGCGTTGCTGCTGGTCGGCCCGAGGGCCTCTGGCAAGACCACGACTGCGGCTCGTCACGCGAAATCCGTGGTCCGGCTCGACACTGATGCGGAGGCGCAGGCCTTCAGGGCCGATCCGGACGCCGCGCTCCGAGGACTTCAGGAACCGGTGCTGATCGACGAGTGGCAGATGGTGCCAGGTGTGCTTGGCGCCGTGAAACGCGCCGTGGACGCCAGGCCCGACCCTGCGCGGTTCATCATCACCGGATCGGTTCGGGCTGAACTCGATGGCGAGTGGTGTCCTGGGACCGGGCGGGTCACCAGGCTACCGATGTTCGGCATGACGGTTCGCGAGCAGGTGGGGACCATCCGCAGACCGTCGTTCGTCGATCGGGTTGTGTCAGGCGCACCCCTTGAACCGGCCCACCCGACGCCCGACCTGCGCGGATATGTGGACCTCATCTTTCAGAGTGGATTTCCGGAACCCGCTCTACGCCTGAACGGTACGGCTCGCCAGCATTGGCTGGACAGTTACCTCGAGCACCTGCTGACCCGCGACGCACAGTTGGTGGAAGCGGGTCGCGACCCGCTTCGCCTCCGTCGCTACCTCGAGGCGTATGCGCTCAATACGGCGGGCGTCGTGGATGAAAAGACGCTGTTTGATGCGGCCGGGATCAATCGCAAGACTGCGCTCGCCTACGACCGACTCCTGAGCAACCTGTTTGTCACCGAGAGTCTGCCCGCGTGGACCTCGAATCGGCTCAAGCGTCTCGTACTCGGTCCGAAGCGCCACCTGGTGGACCCCGCACTCGCCGGCGCGGCGTTGAGACTCGACACCAACGGCGCCCTGCGCCAGGGTGATCTATTCGGCCGGTTCCTCGAGACGTTCGTGGTCTCGCAAATTCGCGCCGAGGTGCCCGTCAGTGAGACGCGGCCCCGCCTGTTTCACGTGCGGCAGCAGGAGGGACGGCTCGAGGTGGACATCCTGGTCGAACTGGGGGGCGGCCGGCTCATTGCCTTTGAGGTGAAGGCCGATGCCGCGCCCACCACCGCCGCGGCGCGCCATCTGATGACCATGCGCGATCGGTTCGACAAGGAATTCATCGCCGGCATCGTCCTGCACACCGGGCCCCGTACGTTCTGGCTCTCGGACCGCATCATCGCGGCGCCGATATCAACCCTCTGGGGGTGAATTCGATTACGGATGAGACCGTCATTTCTTTCTGGTCAGGGCCGGCCAGTTGAAGACCACGCTCAATGAAGGCGGATCGGTGGACGGAACCGTCGAGTTGATCAGAAAGCGCTGCCCATCGGGCGAGACCACAAACGGCGTTCCCGGTCCGGCAGTGACGCTGGTCTGAAAGAGCACCGTCGCGGTCTCCACCTGAAATCCTGACGCGGCCGGCACGACTGCAGCCACCATCATCTTGCCGTCGGGACTGAGGTAGTACATCTCCCTGCCGTCTCTTCGCCAGCGCGGGAACAGACCTCCATCGGAAGACACACGGGTCTTGCCCTGCCCCGACGGAAACGCCGTGACATAGACCTCCTGGGCGCCTGATTCGTCAGAGACGTACGCCACCCAACGTCCGTCGGGAGAGAACTCGCCGTACGCCTCACCGAACGGCGTGGCGATAAACGGATACGGCGCCGCTTCGGGAACCGCCGGTTTCACCCAGAGGTCATTGCCATTGCCCGTGGCGCGATACAGGAAGAACCGGCCATCCGCAGACCAGCCCCGCGGATCCTTGCTGCGTTTGTCGACGACGAACGGCCGCTCCTCACCACCGCCCACAGGTCGTGTGAACAGTTCGCCTTCGCGACCACGATAGATAATCGACCGGCCATCCGGCGACCATGCGGCGCTGCGCTCGTCGGCCTCATCGAACGTCAGCCGGGTCGGCACTCCGCGAGTCATGTCCAACACCCAGATGTCCCTGGCGCGTCCGCCGTCAGGCAACGAGACCAAGAGGCGCGTGCCCTCGGGCGATGCCTCCAGGTTCGAATAGTCCGCGTCCACGCCAAGTTGCGAGAGGCGTTTGCCTGCGCGGCTGAACCACACCAGACTCGAGCGATTGTCGTTTACTGCCGTCTGATAGACGAGCACGCCGGTCTGTGAAATGGAGAATGCCGCGGTGCCACGCGGCTGTCCGTCAACCGGACCCGCGAGCACCACTGGCTCAGATGCGGGTGTCGCATCGGACTGCTCGGGCCGGGCCAGGATGTTCTGGTCTCGCGTCCACACAATATGTCCGGAGGCACTCAGTGCGTTCACCCGATCGATATCGACGGCGCCCTCGAACGCCAGTGTCGGCTGCGATCCTTCAAGGTCAGTGACATACCAACTGTAACCCGTTCGATTGCCCGGCGTGTACTCGCCGAACATCAGTCGGCGCCCGTCTGACAGGAACATGGGGGAGAAACGGATCAGTCCCGTCTGCGGTGCGATCACCTGCCGCACGGTGCCGTCGTCGGGCGACAACGCGCGCACGCCGTCCCTCACGTCAGCCACCACAATGTGCTGACCGTCTGGACTCCACACGCCATTGCCCTGCGCCGTGCCAATCACGGCGGGACGGCCACCAGCCGCATCCACTTTCATCAACTGCCGGTCCACAAAAAACGCCACGGTCCGGCTGTCGGGTGACCAGAACGGCCCAATCGCTCCCAGCGATCGTTCGATCATGAGCGCGGACCTGTCACGAAGCGACTGAATCCATAACGCGCGACCGTGGCCGATGCCCCCTCCGATGAACGCCAGTTTCTGTCCGTCCGGCGACAGCGCAAATCGAAGTCCGGGGGAGACCGTCGTGGCCAATGAAACACCGTCCGGCAAGAGCAACGTGGCGCGGTACGCCTCGGACGGCCCGCTCCCGGCGGCAGGACGGCCGAACGCCAACCAGGCAGCCAGTCCCGCAAGCGACAGCGTGGCCAGCGCCCACGCCACACGTTCGCGCGATCGCCGCGACGGTGCCGGAGTCGTAGACACAGGCGCGCCCGATGCGGCGGAACCTGGCAGTGCATCAAGGGAAAAACCGACGTCGCGCGCCGTCTGAAAACGCTCCGCAGGATTCTTCTCGAGACAATGGCGGACGATGCGGTCGAGTGCCGGCGGTAATTGCCGGGCTCCCGACGACCATTCCGGCGCATCGTCATTCAGAATCGCCGTCATGGTTTCAGCAGCGGTGCCCCGCGCAAACGCGCGCTGACCTGACAACATTTCGTAGAGCACCACGCCAAGCGCGAACAGGTCCGCCCTCGCATCGGCAGCCTGGCCGCGCACTTGTTCTGGCGCCATGTAGCCGACGGTGCCAAGTACCGCCCCGGCATCAGTGATGGCCGCTCGCGTCTCACTCGTGCCTGATGGCTCGCCCGCGGCCCGTGCCAATCCAAAATCAAGAATCTTCACCTGGCCGTTGTCGGTGAGGAAGATGTTGTCGGGCTTGAGGTCGCGATGCACGATGCCTTTCTCGTGCGCGGCGGCCAGCCCGCGCGCGACCAGTCCTCCAACCTCGCATGCCTTCCGGACTGGCAGGGGTCCTTGCTTGAGTCGATCTCCCAGCGTCTCGCCGGCCAGCAACTCCATCACGACATACAGCGTGTCGCCGACGGTGCCGGTGTCATGAATGGTAAGAATGTTGGGATGCGAGAGAGCCGCCACCGCTTTGGCTTCACGCTCAAACCGGGCAACGCGATCGGGATCCCGGGCGAGCGAAGCGGGGATGACCTTGATTGCCACATCCCGATCCAGGCGCGCATCGCGAGCGCGATACACCTCGCCCATCCCTCCCGCGCCCAGGGGGCCGACAATGACGTACGGGCCCAACCGCGCTCCCGCTTCAAGTGGCATGTGCAGGCTGATTATACGACTCCGTGTCCAACCATCTGCCACGCTCTGGCACTTCCGCGTAAAGGCGCAACGTTCGACCAGCGCCTGGAAGCGAGCGTCAGCGCGGAGTGAATCCATCCTGGGGTCCACCGGCAGAAACACCAGATTCGCGTCGCGGACGGCGTGCGCGTTTTCGAGCGCCCCGATCGCACAATTCGCATCACCGAGGCCGGCCCGGCCAACGCCTGGACCGCGCGCGAACGCGTTGACAGCGGTGGCCTGGGCGGTGGTGCGCGTCGCGCCTGGTCCCCACCCTGTCGCCTTCGATACGTTGATCGTCGGAGAAGGCATGTCTCCGACATGACCGACGTCAAACGGGGGCGCGTGGCTGAAAAAACAGACGACGCGGCCGCCGGACCCGTCAGTGTCCCCGTGCGCGCCTTAATATGTTGACTACCAACACCTACATATGAAGTCTGTCGCTCGGCGCTGATCACACCGTCACTGACCGTCAACTCCAGCCCGCGGGGGAAACTGACAAGAACCCCACGGTCGCCGACGCGCACCCGATCCGAATGTCCTGCCTTCGCCGCCGTCAGTCCGAACGCCTTGATCTTGAGCAGGACGATGTCGCGTCGTTCGTCCACATCAACCACCGACACGTCGTCGCCGTTGCTGAACACGACCGTGGCCTTGCTCTCGCCACGCACGACATGCAGATTGGTCACGATGACGCCTGTCGCCTCGTCCACGACGCCGGAACCTGTGCCGCCGGGCGTCTTGATCATGACGACTGATGGCCGCTACGGCGACCGGTATCGGGCCGCGATCAGCCGCTCATCCTTGAGTCCGGCGAAGCGAACTCGACGAGCAGAGGACAGCCCGTCATATGCGGGACGAGAAAGGCGTCATCGGTCAATACCGGGGAACCGCCGCGTCCACAAGCCGAGACCAGGCCTCGATTCCACCGGCAAGGTTGTACAGGTTGCGAAAGCCATGCTGGAGGAAGTACTCCGCTGCAGCCTGGCTGCGGATGCCGTGGTGACACTGGAAGACGATGAGTGTGTCGGGATCGAGATCGAGCAGATAGTCGTGATACGCCGTGTCGAGGAGGCGAGCCCCATCGATGAGCGCGAGTTCGCGTTCGGACTCCGTTCGAACGTCAACCAGTTCAATGGGCTGTCCGGAGGCAATCAGAGCCTTGAGGTCAGGCGCTGGGAGCTGGCGGATGGCCGGGGGAGTTGCGGGGCTTGAGAGCTTC
>Ga0163149_10000971_pt1 | contig 37161 bp, 25 predicted proteins | sample OliLakLV19MP5G1_FD_148604 | JGI IMG/M metagenome (GOLD analysis project Ga0163149, IMG submission 148604) | Freshwater microbial mat bacterial communities from Lake Vanda, McMurdo Dry Valleys, Antarctica - Oligotrophic Lake LV.19.MP5.G1 | ecosystem: Environmental > Aquatic > Freshwater > Lake >... | reverse complement strand
CATTAAATTTATTTTTTTTTAAATCGCGAAATGCAATAGTGGCATGCGGATGAAAACCGCGCATGTCTTCCACTTCATTATATAGTTTTAAATTTTCCTGCGCATAATATTTTAGCTTTTTATGTAGTTCAAAAAGCAACTCATTTTTTATAACATCCACATAAATTACCCGAGGTGTAAAACAACTAAAATTTTTCAATTCGATTTCAAATTCATTTTCAAATTCAAATTTTTGGAGCGTTTCAATCAACACCTGTTCTTTTTCCTCCTTCCATTCAAAAGGGCGATGCAATGTAATATGAGCAGCACTCCTAAGAGCGCCTCTTAAGTTAAATTCTTTTAAAAGTTCTTGTTTATAGCTCTCTACTTGCCCTAGAATTGGCTCTGGCAGAAGGATGGCGATAAAATACTTTTTGTTCAAAACAGGCAGGTTTTCAACCCCTAAAATCAGTATTTTATTTTAAATTTGTTAGATTATTTTAGCACAATTATGCAGATCATTATTCCCATGGCCGGTAAAGGTAAACGTATGCGACCGCATACCCTTACTACCGCCAAACCCCTTATTCCCGTAGGAGGTAAACCCATTGTTCAGCGCTTGGTTGAAGACATTACTAAGGTTTGCGGTCAAAAAGTTGAAGAAATTGCCTTTGTAATTGGTCCTGATTTCGGTGCAGAAGTAGAGCAAAACCTAATTAAAGTAGCCGAAAGTCAAGGTGCCAAAGGGTCAATTTACTATCAAACCGAAGCGCTTGGAACGGCGCACGCCATTATGTGTGCCAAAGGTGCCATTAAAGGAAAAACCGTGGTAGCATTTGCCGATACCTTGTTTAAAGCTGATTTTATAATGGACACCAACCAAGATGGTGTTATTTGGGTTCAAAAAATTGAAGACCCTCGTCAATTTGGTGTGGTAAAATTAAATAGCAATAACGTGATTACTGATTTTGTAGAGAAGCCGCAAGAATTTGTAAGCAACTTAGCTATTATTGGTATTTACTATTTTAAAGATGGCGATAATCTTAAAAAAGAATTACAGTATTTGCTCGACAATAAAATTATGGAAAAAGGCGAGTATCAGTTAACAAACGCCTTAGAAAATATGAAACAAAAAGGTTTGCAATTAAAACCGGGTCAGGTAACCGAATGGTTAGATTGCGGAAATAAAGATGCAACCGTGTATACAAACCAACGCGTTTTGGAATTTGATAAAGGAAAAAAAGAATTAAAAGGAAAAGACATCAAGAACAATGGAAGCATTATTATTGAACCTTGCTATATTGGAAATAATGTTGAGTTGGTAAATAGTGTTGTTGGACCGCACGTGAGTATTGGAAACAATACCAAAGTAGATAACTCCATTTTAAAAAACTCTATCATACAATCGGATGTTAAACTTAAAAATGCTAATGTTTGTAATAGCATGATAGGAATTGGGGCAGAAGTTACAGGCAAATACATGGATCTTAGCATTAGCGATTATACGCAACTGATTGTATAGTAAATTCACATATTTTGTTTTAGCGTTTGTGATTGCTATTTGTTTTTCAAATTGTAAAGGCAGGCAAGCTTCTGTTCAAAAAGAACCCAAAAACAAAACGAGCAAACTGAGCGACGAGAACGAATTGAAGTTCTCTTTCAATTATATCAATGCTTGCAATGCACGCATGAAAGGTAATGTGAATGAAGCTTTGAAATTATTTAATTTATGTTTGGTCCTCAACCCAAATAGTATTCCTGTAAAATATGAATTGGCATTGGTAAATAAACTTTTGGGTGTAAATGATGTAGCGCTCGGTTTTGCCAAAGAATGTGCTGCTGCTGAGCCAAAAAACGAATGGTATCAATTGATCTTGGTGGAATGTTACAGAACATTAAAGCTGTACAGTAATTCGGTAAAGGTACAAGAGAATCTGGTTAAAAATTTTCCTGAAAATACTGAATTCAAAGAAAATCTCGCTATTGAGTACACCTACCTTGGGCAGTACGAAAAAGCTTACCATTTGTATAATAATCTTGAAAAGCAATTTGGCATAAACGAGCAATTATCCATCAACAAAATAAAATTGTTGCAGCAGGAAAATAAGATGGATGAGATAGAAAAAGAAATAAATAAACTCATTCAGTCCGATAAAAATAATTCGAGATACCTAACATACTTGGCCGATCACTATGAGTATATCAAACAGCCGGAAAGAGCGCGCGACGTATATTCAAAGATATTAGAGATAGATCCGGGAAACCCTACTGTGCATTTAGCCTTAAGTGATTATTATAAGTTAAAGGGCGAGGAGAAATTAGCCTTTGAGGAATTAAAACTCGCCTTCTTAAATCCTGAACTTGATGTGATCACCAAATATAATATTGGTGAGATTTACTATACAACTGCCAAAAAATATTTTAGTAATAGTTTCAAGCGACAGGGATTTGATTTGACGCAGATCATGCTAAAGGTTCATCCTAGCTCTCCTGAATCAAACGCTTTATATGCCGATTATTTAGTAATGGATAGCCTGTATTCTGACGCTATAAAGTATTATCGAATTTCTGCTCTAAAAGATAAAAGCGATTACCGTACGTGGGAAAAACTGTTGGATTGCAATAATATTTTAGGAAGATTTGATTCGCTTGAAAAATTTAGCTACGAAGCTATGGAATTATTTCCGAGCCAACCTTTGGTGTATTATTACAATGGATTAGCTAATCTGCAAATGCGCAATTATAAAAAAGTTACCGAATCGCTTAAGGATGGATTAGAATACATTGTTGATGATAAAGTGATGATGTCGAGTTTTTATAGTTACATGGGTGATGCGTATTTTTATTTAAAAGAGCACGATAAAAGTGATAAAGCACTGGATGATGCCTTGAAAATAAATGCCGATAATTATTATGTGCTAAATAATTATGCTTTTTATCTTTCATTAAGAAAAGAACAATTGGAAAAAGCCGAAAAACTTTCGAAAAAAAGTATTGAATTAAAACCAACCGAAGGCAACTACATGGACACTTATGGTTGGATATTATACCAAGAACAAAAATACACAAAAGCCGAAGAGTGGTTAAAAAAAGCTGCCGACTTAAAACCAAGGAATAGCAATATATTGGAGCACTATGGCGATTGCTTACTTAAATTAAATAAAGTTGAAGATGCTATTAAATATTGGGAATTAGCCATTGGCGCAGGCGGAAATAAAGAACGACTTACACAAAAAATAAAAACAAAAAAACTCATTGACTAATTTTTTACGACATACACTTTTTATCGCACTACTTTCCTTTATTGGTTTTACACTAAGTTGTAAAAGCAAAAAAAAGATGCAACAAAAAAATCCGGTTCTTGCCGTTGAAGCCGATACCTTAGGAAAGTGCAAAATAGATTACAAAAATGGCAAAGCCTTAACAAAATACATCAAAGAGAACGAACTAAAATACAATTGGCTTTATTTAAAATCAAATGTTAACACTTTATTTGAAGGAGGGGATCAAAGTTTCGATGCTAAAGTTCGTTTACGAAAAGATAGCTTGATGCTGATCACAATTGAACTTTTAACCATTGATTTTGCCAAAGTATTGATCTCAAAAGATTCTATTAAAATGGTGGATTACCATCATAAAAAATATTTTAAGGGCGATTTTAATTATATAAACGATCTTTTGAATGCCGATCTTGATTTTAACGTGATCCAATCGATTATTATTGGAAATAGTGCCGAATTTACCGACGATGATTCAAAATTAAGTCCTGTAACCGATCGCACTAATTGTTGTTATAAGTTAAGCACCGAACGTAAGAAACACCTCAAGCGCATCGAAAAAGGAACCGAAGATCTTAAAAAAGCTGTTCAGATCATGACGCTTGACCCTAACACATTCAAAATAACTAAGAATGAATTTATTGATCCAGCCGCCAATAGAAGCTTTATTGCTACCTATACGGATTTTAAGACTAAAGACAGTGTTTATGCACCGTACAATGTTAATATTGACATAAAGGCCGAGCGGAATATGAACATCAAAATTGAGTATGTTCGTATTGAGAAAAACAAGCCGCAAAAGTTCCAGTTCAATATACCATCCAAGTATGAAAAAATTACGATACAGAAAAAATAATGTCAGCAGAATTATCTGTTTGCTACTATTTTTTTTGTGTCTTAGTTTAACTCTTCCCGCTCAAACAAAAACCACAAAAGATCCTAAAAAAGATCTCGAGAACAAAAAGAAAAAGATCAACGAGGAGATCAATGAGATCAACGCGATGTTGAATGCCACAAAGGCCAACAAAAAGAATTCGTTAGGCAATTTACTCACGCTTAATATGAAACTGGATAAACGCCAGGAATTAATTGCGGCTATTAATGCAGAAATTGCACAACTTAACAAAAAAATAAATTTTACGGAAGCCGAAATTGATCATTTAAGATCCAATTTAGAAAAATTAAAAGCAGAGTACGCCCGCATGATCATTTCGGCGCAAAGGCAACAAGATGCTCATAGTCGATTGATGTTCTTATTTTCATCGGGGAGTTTTAATCAGGCCCTCATGCGCTTAAAATATTTGCAGCAATATTCGGTTTATCGTAAAAAACAAGCCGATGAAATTGTTGCTACACAAAGCCAATTACAAACCATGCTAATTGCACTTAAAGAAAGTAAACATGAAAAAAATGTATTGCTTGGAAATGAAGAAGCCGAGAAAGACAGCTTAAATGAGGAAAAAGCTGAGCAGGAAATTGTTTTGAATGGCCTTCAACAAAAAGAAAAAGACCTTAAAACAAAACTAGAACGTAAAAAACAAGAGAGTGTTGAATTGCAATTGGCCATTAAAAAATTAATTGCTGATGAGATAAGACGTAAAGCCGAAGAAGCTTCTAAAGAAGCCTTAGTTGCTAAAAAAGCCAAAGAAGAAAAAGATAAACTGGAAAAAGGCAAGAACAAAGAAAAAAATGTAAAGGTTAAGGAAATAGCAAAGACCAACGACTCAAAAGAAAAAATTAAAGAAACTCCAACCTATCCTGAATTAAACGAAGAAGCAGAGGCCCTTAGTAATGACTTTGCCAATAACCGCGGTAAATTACCTTGGCCAATGACCAAAGGAATTATTTGCGAACCTTATGGCGAACATGAGCACCCGGCCATTAAAGGATTTATGATGATGAACAATGGCGTAGAAATTTGCAGCGGCAAAGGTGCAACAGCCCGCGCCATTTTTGATGGAGAAGTAACCAGTGTAGCGGTTTCTCCTACCGGTGGAAAATTAGTTATTATACGCCACGGTGAATACCTCAGCGTTTATACAAACTTAAGTGATGTGCAAGTAAAGGTTGGCGAAAAAGTAAAGTTAAAACAGTCATTAGGCACTGTAATGATGGACGATGACGAAACCAAAGCCGCCATGAATTTCCAGATCTGGAAAGGCCAAAAAACCATGGATCCGAGTGGTTGGTTGTATAAGGGAGGTTAGATTGTTTTCAATTTAGATAAAAAACCATCTTTATAATTCTTACCTACATCTGCTTTTGATTTGTCACTCATTAAAGCAAAATAGCCGTCGGAACTTAGGAGTTTAACAACTTCATTTAAATTTATAATGTGCGATTGATGACAACGGTAAAAGCCCGCAAGATCCAAAATAGCCTCAAAATATTTCAGATTTTTTGAGGCTATGTGTTTAATTCCATCCTTTAAAAATATATTCGTGTAACTTCCCGAAGCTTCCAAACGAATAATATTACTTTGCTTTATCATAATAATACCATCGTTAACAGCTAATTCAATAATACTTCTGGGTTTTTGATCTAACTCCGTTTTTCTTGATCCGTTTATGATCGTTTCAATACACGCTTTTAGTTCGTCAGAATCAATTGGTTTTAGTAGGTAATCACTCGCATTGTTTTTAATAGCCTTTATAGCATGTTCTCTATGGGCTGTTGTAAACACCAATTTAAAATCCCTGTACACCAATTTTTCCAATAGCTCAAATCCACTTAACGTTGGCATGTTCACATCCAAAAAAACCGCATCGGGTCTGTAAGATTCAATCAGTTGAATTCCTTTTTCAGGGTCGTTTGTAGTAGCAACCACAAGAACCTCCAAAGCCAACCTTTCTATTAAAACCTTTAAAGTATTAAGCCCTAATGGTTCGTCGTCAATTAGTATTACTCTTATCATAGTTGCTTTTTGAGCATTGGCATTATTATTTCAACTCTAGTACCTAAACTTTCGTTCTTTTCATTCACTCTATCTATCAACTCCAAACTATAGTTTGCATTATACTTCTTATTCATTAGCTCTAATCTTTGTTCAATAAAATTAATAGCTAAGGATGAATTATCTTCTCTTCTTCTTGAAAGGCGACTTTTCATTCTTCCTACTCCATTATCCTCTATTGCGCAAAGTAAAGTTTTTTCATCCCTCTTTTCGAATTCCAATTTCAATATTTTTTCCCCTTTTTTTGCCAACAATCCATGCCATATTGAATTCTCTACAAAGGGCTGTATCATCATATGAGGTATAAACGTATTTTCTACATCAATGTTTGCTCCAATATGAATATCAGAAATAATGAACTCACTAAATCTTAAGGCTTCAATGTCCAAATATTTTTTCAAGATCTCTAACTCATCCGCCAAACTAATTGTTTCATGTGTATTGCTTTCAAGAAGTTTTCTAATAAGTTTAGAGAATTTTGTAAGGTAGATCTCGGCTTTATCATTTTGTTTTGTGATAATAAATTGCAAAATGGTGTTTAAAGAGTTGAAAATAAAGTGCGGGTCCATTTGCGCCTTCAACATTTTTATTTCTTGTTCCATAGCATGATAAATCAATTGATTGCGTTCTTTTTCTTTATCCACTACAATCTTAATTCTTCTTTTTATAAAATAAAGAGAAATCAACACAACCAGTAAGCTAAGAAGGCCAATCCAGAACCATTGCCATAACACGGCGTTTTTGTTAGGGTTTGGTGCGTTGTATAATTCCTTTATCTCTAGCTTGGTTAAAACTCTATTATATATTTCAATATCATCTATAGAGCCATTAAAAAAACGTTGATTCTTTTCGCCATTTCTATACCCGATCATTACCGAATCGCTCTCTAAGAATTTACTTTCAAAATTTTTGGTCATGGCGCCCACTTCCTTTCCATCCAAATAAAAACTCATCATGTAATCGTTATAACAAAGCACTGCGTGATGCCAAGTTCTTAGCGACAAGGAATCTTTAGTGTAAGCCGCTCTTGCTTTACTTTAGATTCGCTAACCCATGCGGCCACATTATCGGTATTTAAAACATATGCAATTCCGTAAGCTTCATTAAAATCATCACCCTCTGCGCATCTTGCCAATAAAATTTGATTGACCTCTGAGCCTTTCCCGGCCTCAACCGGAAAATCAACTTTAAACCATAAAGAGATGGTAGCCACTCGAGGTTTTAAAACTTTGCTTGTTCCTAAATTTATATAGCTTGAATAATTTCCATGTAGGTAGTAGGCTGAATTAGTATTTCCAAATCTATCATATGTAAGCAAAGCACCTCGGGCTTTTGCGGGTAGTTTGCCAATTTCATCATCGGTACTTCCATCATTAAATAAATACTTAGCAACCGCATCTTCTTTTTGCGAAAAAGAGAAAGTGGAGATCAAGCAAATAAACAGAGTAGCAAAGAGTTTCACAGGTAAAAGCAATTCAGGCTTTAATTTAAGGAATTAATATTTAACATATCCTACTGCTTGCAAACTAAGGTCAATGTTCTACAAAGTGAATCATCAAGCCTACAAATTCAACCCCAGTACTGGCAAATTACCATCTCTAAATCGCAAATTAGCTTATAGAAATCTACAAAAAATGAACGATATTTACTAAAAATAAAAATATGTCAAAAAGTATAATTCTTTCTATTTCATTGGTATGCCTATTATCATTTAATACCAATGCCCAAAGCTGTTTGGTAGCAGAGTATTTATTTTCGGGTAATGCAAATGATAATGTAGGAAACAATCATGGTACTGTATTTAATGCAGCGCTTTGTGCAGATCGTTTTAACAATCCAAATAGTGCTTATAATTTTAATGGGTCAACTTCCACTTATATATCACTACCAACTACTAACTTTGTCAATAATCAATTCTCATACTCCATGTGGGTAAACGTTAATTCTCTCCCCGCATCAGGAAGTATTGGTTTTATGTTAAGCATTGGCAGCGCAAATTCTTCGCCATGTCAAAATTTAAATGTTCAAAACCAATATTTTTCAACAACCAATACGTGGGGTGGAGGAGGATATAATGTAACCACTCCACATTTCGGCTTAGAGACAAATAGTGCAATTACGCTTGGCCAGTGGTACCACATTGCGAGTGTTAGAGGCAGCAATTATGCTAAATACTTTGTAAATGGGGTAATGGTTGATTCTATTGGTAATGCTACACCCTTACTGCCTGATTATGGAAGCATTGTGAATGCTTTCATTGGTAAGCGCTCTAACAATAGCACACCCATAGATGCGAAAATAGATGATGTTCAAATTTATAATTGCGCCTTAACCAATTCACAAGTAGCTACTCTTTATACCGTTCAGGCTCAACCAACAGCAACTGCGCCCGCAAGCGCTTTACATTTAAATGGTTCATCTGATAATGTGATCGTTAATCACCATGCTAGTCTTAATATGTCGATCACTGATGCATTTACTGTAGAAACATGGTTTAAAACTACGCATACCGGACAAGAAAGTGTGATCTCAAAAATGGCTGATATACCACCTTACACAGGCTACGATATTTCTGTACAATTTGGAAAACTCACTTTTGCATACATTAGTGCTTATAGTTCAAGTTGCATTTTTTTCGACATTAACCCAATTATTAACGATGGCAATTGGCATCATGTAGCTGTTGTTTATAAGGGGATTCCGAGTGCATCAACCATCGCCGTTTATTTAGATGGCGTTAGCCAAACCAAAAACATAATAGTTGATAATCTCTCTTCGTCTATTAATACTACGTTGCCATTTACTATAGGTTCGAGAAATAATACGGCGTTTTATTTTAGCGGTAGTTTAGATGAAACGCGTGTATGGCGACGAGCACTTTGTCAATCGGAAATTTTAGCACATAAAAATTGTGAGTTAGTTGGCAACGAACCTAATTTGGTGGCTTACTATAAATATAACCAAGGTATAGCAGCAGGAAATAATACTACTATTAGCATTTTAAACGATGTTACAGCTACCAACAGCGGTACATTAACCAACTTTACTTTAAACGGACCAAGCTCAAATTTTATTGTTGGCACTACTTCTATTACCGGAACTTGTGGCAATTATGGAGGCTTATCAGTAGTAGGAACCTCAACTTTATGCAGAGGACAAAATACAACACTTACTGCTAACGGCGCAATAACATATACGTGGAATACAAACTCAACCAATACTACCATTGCGGTATCGCCAACAGTAACCACTACTTATACCGTTTACGGAACAGACGCAGGTAATTGTGTGAGTAGAACAAGTTATACGGTTTCGGTTTTTGATTGTACGGGTTTAAATAACTTAAATACAAATGGTGCTAACATAAGTATTTACCCTAACCCAACACAAAATGGTTTACTTACAATTAAAGGCGCTCATAAATGCGATGTTGTTATAACTAACGCTGTTGGTCAAATTGTTGATGTACTCAAAAATAGTAACGAAACTGTAGAGATAGATCTTTCGGAAAAAGCAGCAGGAATATATTTTATTCAATTAAGATCTGAAAACAATACCTCTACCTTTAAAGTTATTAAAGAGTAAAGGCCTTTCATTTTATTTATAAAGAATATAGATCCCCTTTTTTGGGGATCTTTTTTTGCACCAATAGTTTCTTGCGTCGTTTATTCGCTATAAATTTTCTCCGCAAACTCTCCTTCACAAACCACAAATCTAAAATGCATTTAGGTAAAACGGCTCTGAAAATAATTTAAATGATGTTGATGTTTGCGGAAACAAAAATAAAAATTATGAAAAAACAGATTATTCTAATGGGCTTGATGGCGCTTATAAAAATTGGAGCATCACAAAACTGGTTACCAAACACTGGTAATGTAGGGATAGGCACATTACTTCCCAGTGCAGGGTTACACGTGGTTGGAACAACAAGATTTCAAGGTGGTTTAAGCATGTTTGGAAATGGCAGTAATTCTATTCTTAGTCAACTATACATGGCTAATACTTCCAATACCAAGGCCTTTAATTTTCAATTGAATACTGCAGGTTCTGCATTAGATCTTTGGACTTATACTGGAAGCTGGGGTAATAAATTTTCTTTTACAGATGCTGGTAATCTTGGAATTAATACAAATACACCTGATAAAACGCTTACCTTAAATGGTGAAATGGGTTTTCATAGAACAACAAACCCTACAGGTAGCTCGGTAGGTTACATTAAGTATGTAAATGGTTTTACTTTTGGTACAGCTAGTGCAAATGATCCTTTACTATTTCAAACGAACTCGATGGACCGTATGTTAATTGATAAAGTTGGGAAAGTTGGAATTGGAACAACTGCACCAACTGCTAGCTTAACTGTTAACGGTAATGTATTGATTGGCGATCCGGCAGTAGTAAACAATCTCGTGTTTGGATATAAACTATACGTGCAAACAGGAATAATTACCGAAAAAATAAAAGTTCAACTTGTACAATCGTGGGCCGATTATGTATTCGACAAAAATTACAAACTAAAATCAATTGAAGAAGTGGCAAACTTCATTAAAGAGGAAAAGCATTTGCCTGGCGTGCCTTCAACGGAAGAATTAAAAAAAGATGGGGGATTTGATTTAGCCCAAATGGATGCAAAATTGATGGAGAAAATTGAAGAGTTAACCTTGTATGTTATTCAATTAAATGAAAAAAATAAAGAGTTAAGTAAAAAAGTAGCTGAACTCGAAGCCGTAAATAAATAATTTTTTTATTCAATTAAAATTTAAAATTATGTTTAAGAAAATAAGTTTTATTATTGCTTTCATAATAATGGTAATAATAAATTGTAAGGGGCAAGCTAGTTGGAACTTTGTTGGGCCTAGGTCTACAAATCAGTTGAATAATAACGGATTTGAAACAAGCCAAATGTCAAAAGTAGTCACTAGTCCATTAGCGCCAACGGTAGTTTTTGCAAGTAGTAAATATGGGGGGCTATGGGCAAGTTATACCAATGGGGGTTCTTGGTATAATGTCGACATGGCACCTACTGGACTAGCCATGGCTTCAGCTATTGCCTTTAAAAATGGAAATGAATTATTAGTTGGAAATTATCAAAATTTAGGTAGTGAACTGCTTGGGGTTAGTCTTGCCTTTTCAAATCGGGTTTCCTCGTATAATTTTTGGAATCAAACTTGGACACACTATCCAGAGTTGCCGACAGGTACAAACTCATGTGTAATAAAAAGCGTTATAGTTCATCCTGCTAATCAAGATGTAATTTATGCGGGCACCAGTATAGGATTGTTCCGTTATGATGGAAGCACATGGAATCACATTTTGACAGGATGTAAGATCGAAAGCATAGTTTTTACTGATAACTCAACTTGTTACGTTTCCGGGCAGAATATGGCAGCTGGATATCCAAATTATGAAACTTTAGGTGGCACATGTATGATTTATGTTTCAGAAAATATAGGAAATACCATTTTTCAAAACTTTACACCTAATATTCAACAAGATATTCCGGCTAATACATATCCAAAATCTAATACAGAAATCTGTATAGGAGCTGGGGGAATTTTCGCTTTAACATGGGCAGGGTCACAGCGATTCTTACACAAAATTGTTAAATCTGGTTCGATATACACTAAAACTTACTTGACGGCGTTTGCTGATGATGGAGGAGAAGGCAGAATGGGCATTGCTTATGACGCAACAGATCTAACCAATCCCAAGCTTTGGGTGGGTGATGTGCATTTAAAAAGCTATAATATAAATCTTAATTCATTTTCTAGTTCATATTGTACTTACCGAATGGGCAATGGCTTAGTGCATTATGACATCCATTGTATACATATTAACAATAATGATATCTGGGTGGCTTGTGATGGTGGAATTGCCAATGCTTCATTAGCAAATCCGAATTCAGTTTCGTTCAATGGAAAGAATAACGGAATTCATGTGAGCCTAATTCATTCCTTTTCTGGCTCAGAACAAGAGCCGAATATTTATGCTTTAGGTGGGCAGGACATTGTGAATATCGACATTTATGATGAGTCTATACAGAAGAATAAATATACTCATAAAGGAGGATACCAATCTGGTGCAGAACCAGTATGGGAAAATGATGGAGCCTTCATTTATAAATTTGACGATAATTTAATGATCTTTGATCAAAGTTTTGGTGGAGGCCCTAATTGTAATAACCAAGCATCAGCAATATCAACTTCAAAAGGAAATAATTTTGATGATGCAATATCTCAATTATATAAGCCTATTCCAAATATCAATACATTCCAAGCGGGCGCTTTAAGTCCATTGAGTGCTCGAGGAAGGCAGCAAAAAACCCTTCAGGATCCATTTCGTCCAGGTAGAATTTATCAATTAGGTGTTTTTACTACTACTGAAACCCCCGAAAAGGGCGCAGAAATATTTCAATATGTTTTTAATGAGCAAAAATTTGTGTCTAAATGTAGTCTTGGGCCTTTGTATGATGTTGTTGAAGATATGTCATTTTCCCTAAGCTCGAAGAATTCAGTTTATGCGGTTACTTCCTATGCCGGCCTAGCATCATCATGGGTATTTAAATATATTGGTTTAGATTTTGACGACTATTGGGAAGGACATAATAGTGTTCCTTGGCTTAATATTTCTCCTGATTATTTGAATTTCTCATCAATTATTTCTGGAGCAGATAATTTCACAACATATTCGAAAATTTATATTAAAAAAATTGAGACTAGTCCTTGGCGTGCAAACAGAATTTATATCGCAGGTGTTTTTGGATATCCTGGCGATCCGTTAACCGGAAACAGTTTTAAAAAAGCTAAAGTTCTTACATATGACGGTACAAACTGGACCAACTATAGTGCAGGAATTCCTGAGGACGCTTTTGTGTATTCTATGATTATGGACCATTATAGTAATGATGCTTTGTATCTTTCAACTAGTAAAGGAGTATATTATAAAGACGCGAGTATGCTGAGTTGGGTTGCTTTTACTAATGGGCTTCAGAATTTTGACGTAGTTAAAATGGAAATTAATTACAAAGAAAGCACTGTTAGACTCGGCACTTATGGCTATGGTATATGGAAATCTCCTCTACAATGTCCTACCGATAATAACATCTCTATGGCCTTTCCTGTTCCTCCTGGAATTTACCAGGCCAACACAATTCTAAGCGTTGCCGATCACGCTGTTATTGGAACACCAAATGTTCTCAGAGCTACTAATTATATTGAATTGGCTCCAGGCTTTGATGCAATACCAAGCGCTTCCGGGCAGAATAATTATTTCTTTGCTTTAATTCATGGTTGTAACGGTGGCAGCAGCAGCCCTTATCTATTTCGCTCAGCTACTGATGAAGCGCCTGCATCTTCAGAAATAAAAAAAGAGATTTTGTCAGAAGATCCATTCAAAATATTCCCTAATCCAGGTAGTGGCAAATACACTTTTAAACCATTCACTGATGAGAGTTATAAAATAAATATTTACAATTCAGTTGGCGCTCTCATGAGATCATTAGATGTTAAAGGTTCCGAGCAGGAAATAAATATTGAAGAACTATCTCCTGGAATCTACTTTTTTAATGTAAAATCAATATCTGGTTCACAGAAGGTTATAAAAGTCATCAAAGAATAATTTCTCTTTCAAACAGAAATCCCGCCTCGTGCGGGGTTTTCTTTTTAGTTCGAATAAACGCTGCCTGCCTCTTGCAGCGTTGTATCGCAAACTACCCCAAAAATTCATAAACCTTCCCCGGTTTACTTTTTATCAAATTACTAAATTCCAATTGCAAGAGCAACGTAGAAACCGCACTCACACTCATCTCGCTTACGTAACAAATTTCATCTAAACTCAATTGCTTTTTTTGTGCAAAGGTTTTTGCTATTTTTTGTTCTTCTTCGCTTAAACTAATAAGTAATGGCATTTGTTTCTTCTTGCCTCTCTGGTGGTTGAGCCCTGAGCCTGCCGAAGGATCGAAGCCCCAGTTCATCGCATCTAAAAGGTCAACGGAATTTTCTATTAAGCCTGCTCTATTGCGTTTTATTAATCCATTACAACCTTCACTTAATGCACTTCCTGCTTCCCCCGGAAACGCAAATACATCTTTATTATAACTGTGGGCAATGGTAGCAGTAATTAAACTACCACCCTCGCGTTTGCTTTGCACCACAATTAATGCATCGCATAAGCCTGCTACAATTCTATTTCGCTTCGGAAAATTTACTGCATCAGGATTTGTGCCACTCATAAAATCAGTAAGCAATCCTCCTTGCTTGAGCATCTTTTTTGCCAAAGCGGTGTGCGAACTTGGGTAAACTCTATCCAAACCATGCGCTACAACGCCCACTGTTTGCAAACCATTATCCATAGCATATTTGTGCGCATGCACATCTATACCATAGGCCAAACCACTCACCACTAAAACTCCACTTCCTGCTAAGTCGGCCAATAATTTATTGGTTAAATCTATTCCGTACTCATCTGGCTTTCGTGTTCCAACCACAGCCACAATTTTTTCGGTATTTAAATTGGCATTGCCTTTGTAATATAGTAATACCGGCGAATCGTTACAAAATTTTAAACGCTGAGGGTAATCTTCCTCTGTAAAAAACAATGGCTTTACTTTATATTTCTCTATAAATTTTAACTCCTCCTCTGCCCTTATTAATACATTTTTATTACTTACAATACGTTTAGCATTAACCTGCCCTATCCCGGGGATCTTTTGCAGCAGTTTTTCTTTGGTTTTAAATACCTGACTAGCACTCCCACAATAGGATACAAGGCTCTTGGCGTTCACATCGCCCACATTAGGCAAAAGTGTTAGGCCTATTTGATATAAAAGTTCCTTTTGGTCCATTTAAATTATCTTTATTAAATTAGTGTCTGTTAGAAAACGCCAATTTCAGCGTTACGCTTGTTTAAAAAATTAGTCATTTACCTTAGTAAACTATTAACTTTTTAACCTTCGCAAGCCTTGAACTTGACGCTTTCTTAAATACACAAATTAGGAATATTCCCGATCTATGAACAAATGTACAACCACTTTCCTGCTTTTGATTGCTGTGTTTTGTAGCAATTTTTATGGTCAGCAAAATAATTCGGTTATTATAGGCAAAATAAACGATGCCGCTAGTCAGGAAGCCCTATTTGGCGCCATTGTTAAGGCCGGAAAACTTGGAACCACCACCGATGTGGATGGTAATTACAAATTACGCCTCGAACCCGGAAAATATGCAGTCACCTACTCGTACATAGGATACAAAACCGAAACAAAAGTATTGGAACTAAAAGAAAATGATTCGCTTCAAATTGATATCGCTTTAAAAGATCAAAGTGCCTTGGATGAAGTGGTAGTAAGTGCCGGACGCTACGAACAAAAAATTGGGGAAGTTACCATTAGCATGGAAATTTTAAAACCTGCCCTTTTAGAAAACAAAAATACCACACAATTAGATGCGATCATGAATCAAGTGCCCGGTGTTACTGTTGCTGATGGGCAAGCCAGCATTCGCGGAGGAAGTGGTTTTAGTTACGGCGCCGGAAGTCGAGTTTTAATGTTGGTTGATGAAATGCCCATGCTAAGTGCCGATGCCGGAGATATTAAATGGAACTATTTGCCCCTTGAAAATGTTGAACAAATTGAAGTAATCAAAGGCGCTGCCTCTTCGCTGTATGGATCAAGCGCTTTGAATGGCGTTATTCATTTGCGCACGGCTTATGCAAAAGATAAACCAATAACACATGTATCTTCTTTTATTGGTGCTTACGATGCCCCTCGAAATACTTACAAATGGTGGAAAGGCACAAGCCAAATGCAAAGAGGCATAAATATTTCTCACGCCGAAAAGATCGGGAATTTTGATATTGTTTTGGGCGGGCATATGTTCAACGATGATGGCTACCGTTATTTGGAAACTGAAAATAGAGGGCGCTTGAACGCTAATGTGCGTTATAATTTTAAAAAGATCCCGGGTTTGATTGCAGGTATTAATACCAATATGATGAATACCAAAGGAGGATTGTTCTTTTTATGGCAAACCTACGATTCGGCGTATATTCCGCAAGGCAGAAATATTCAACGTTATAATAATATCCGTTTAAATGTTGATCCTTACGTAACCTATATTTTTGGAAGCAATAAACTAAGTGTAAAAACTCGCTACTTTAAAACAAACAACATCAATGATAAAAATCAAAGTAGTTTAGGCGAATTATTTTATAATGAAGAACAGTACCAACGTAAGTTCAAAAATAATTTCAATCTTTCTTTAGGATATGTTTTCATGCGCAGCGTTACATTATCTGATTCATTGTTTGGAAAACACGAAGGCTTTAATCATGCAGGGTATGTGCAAGCCGATAAAAAATTCTTTGATAAACTCACTGTTTCATTAGGGGCTAGAGGCGAATTTTATAGAATTGACACCGCCAAAACCGTGGGCACTTTATTTGGAAATAAAATTCCTTTTTACCCTGTGTTTAGAGCAGGCGTAAGTTATCAATTAAAAGAGTACACATTTATTCGCGCGTCGTTTGGGCAAGGCTACCGCTTTCCGAGTGTTGCCGAAAAATACGTAAGTACTAATGTTAGTTTACTGAAGATCTTTCCAAACACAAGTTTACAACCCGAGGTAGGAAACAACATGGAAGTTGGCATCAAGCAAGGTTTTAAAATTGGTGAGTTTAAAGGATTTTTAGATGTTGCAGGTTTTTGGACACGCTATAATAACATGGTAGAATTTGTGTTTAATTATTACGGCACCGATCCCAATCTTTCATTCATACAAAAACTAGATTACTATGGATTCCGTTCCGAAAATTTAGGCAAAGCCGACATTAAAGGAATTGATGCGGGCGTAAACGGCACAGGAAAAATTGGTTCGTTAAATATTACGATCATGAGCGGTTATACTTACATGAACCCCATTAAACCCGATTATGATGCTGCAAAAGACACCTTAGGTTTACCGGGATTAAATGTGTTGAAATACCGCAGCAGGCATTTATTTAAAAATGACATTCAAATGGATTATAAAGTGTTTTCCATTGGTTTTAGTACACGCTTTCAAAGTAAGATCGAGAATATAGATAACCGCTTTATTCGCCCGCTATTTGACGAACTCGGAAGCGGTTTTGATGCCGATGATGCGCCAACAATTTTACCGGGCCTAAAACAAAACTTCGATCAGTTTCAAAAAAATGTGTGGGTACACGATATGCGCGTGTCGGTGCAACTAACCCCTGCTCTTAAATTATCTTATATTGTAAATAATTTTACCAATGTAGAATATCAATCGCGCCCCGGAGACATGCGCCCACCTACGTTACATATGCTACAAATAAGCATTAGGCCCAAATACAAGGATAAATAAACCAATTTGGTGTTAAATGCCCCTCTTAAAGTTTGTTTTGGAGCTAAATTTTTATACATTTAATAGAGGTAAATCGTTATGCTTGAAAAAGACATTCATCTTCTAGAGGAGCTAGATAGTGTATCACAAATTCATTTTTTGGATCGTAATGATATTGATCATATCATGACCGATCTTGCCATTCGTATTCTTCCTTCATTGCGAATAGAACGGATGAGTGTTTGGCTTTTTAATTCCGAAAAAACAGCCCTCATTTCTATTGGCGAATACGATACGCGTACTGAAAAATTTAATAAGAATTCTGTTCTTCATCAAAACGCGATACCCATATATTTTGAGGCCTTAAGAAAAAATAAGATCATCATTGCCGAGGATATATACAACCATCCTGCAACAATGGAATTGAATGAAGAATATTCCAAACCAAATTCTATTTGCTCGCTAATGGATATTCCTTTGCGCATTTCGGGTGAATTGATAGGTGTGATATGTTTTGAAAAAGTGGATATTAAACGAGTGTTTACTGCAAATGAACAAAGCTTCTGCCTCAGTCTTTCTTTTGTTTTGGCCTCTACCCTTGAGAGTAGACAAAGACGTGTAGCGCAAGCTAAGTTGGAAGCTTTGTTGACCGAAAAAGAAACGCTTGTAAAAGAGATCAATCATAGAGTGAAGAATAATTTTTCAATCCTTATAAGCTTAATTCGTATCAGTAAGAATAAAGCAAGAACGGAGGAAAGCCGCACTATTTTACAGGAATATGAACAACGACTATTCTCTATGTTAAAGATCCATGATCTTTTGAATCAAAGTTACAATCACTCAGAGATTAATCTTTCAAAATACATCACCGAGCTGGTAAATGAATTTAGAGTGTCGTTTCCGCATTTCAATCATTGCGTAAACACAAGAATAAATAATTACGAGTTCACGCTTTCAAGCAAACGCGTATTATACCTTGGACTCATAGTTACCGAGATCTTATTGAATTCTATAAAACACGCTGCTGCAAACACCCCAAATTATGAATTAACTATTGAACTCTTGGAGATCAACGATCATCATGTTAATCTTACAATTGGAGACAATGGGCCTGGTTTTGATTTTGAAAAAGAAGTATCAAAAGATTCTTTGGGTTTACCTTTAATAAAAGATCTGAGTTCTGCCATTGATGTTGACGCAAAATTCCCTACTCTTAAAAATTCCAATTACACGTTCTTTTTCAAACTGTAAAAAGCGATTTTTTTATAAGAATTTAACCGCAGTTGGTATGATTTCAAATAAACGTCAATGTTCTAGCGTTAAAACCATAATTTTTAGCCAAAAAGGCCATTTTTACTCGCTTAAAAACTTCCTAAGCATTTAAGTAACAGGGGTTCATGCTCTATTAATGAAAATAGCCTTTTTTGAGTGCGATTTGAAGCGTAATTTTACCTTAGTAATTCATTAAAATGCGTGTAGGACTTTTCTTTGGATCATTTAATCCTGTTCATGTTGGGCACTTGGTAATAGCCAATTATATGGCCAGTTTTACCGAATTGGATGAAGTATGGTTTGTAGTATCGCCTCAAAATCCTTTAAAAGAAAAGAGTAGTTTACTAAGTGAAAATGATCGCTTGCACCTTGTGAATATTGCTTTAGATTTTCATAAAAAAATAAAAGCAAGTGACATAGAGTTTAAATTGTCGCAACCATCCTACACCATCAATACCTTAGCGCATTTAGCCGAAAAATTTCCTCAACACGAATTTTGTTTGATCATGGGTAGTGATAATTTAACCGGTTTTCATAAATGGAGAAATTATGAAGAGATCTTACGACGTTACAAGATATTTGTGTACCCACGTCGCGATAAAAAAGAAACAGAATTCGATAAACACCCTTCCATTAACTTTGTAAATGCTCCTATCATGGAGATCTCCTCCACCTTCATCCGACAATCCATCAAAGAAAAAAAAGATGTGCGTTTTTACCTGCATCACAAGGTGTGGGAGTATGTTGATGAGATGAATTTCTACAAAAAATAAGACAATCCCTAGCCAATTTTTTATTCGTATATTTAGACTTTAAATACAGTATATATGGGATGTAGCAGTGGGGGATGTTCGACAGGAACGGGAAATAATAACGGAATACCGGCAGGATGCAATGATAATGGCTCTTGCGGAACAACCGGAGGTTGCAATAAATTAAATGTGTTTGATTGGCTTGGAAATATGCGTATGCCTGATGGACAAAAGGCGTGCGACATGGTAGAAGTACGCTTCAAAAATTCGCGTAAAGATTTTTTCAAGAATGTAAATAACCTTTCGTTAGTTATTGGTGATGTAGTAGCGGTAGAAGCAACGCAAGGACATGATATTGGCGTTATTTCTCTTACAGGCGAATTGGTAAAAGTGCAAATGAAAAAACGCAATGCCAACCCAACCGAAGAAGAGACAAAAAAAATATATCGTAAAGCAAAACAAAACGACGTTGATAAATGGCAGGAAGCTCAAAAACTGGAAGTATCTACCATGTTCAAAGCCCGCACTATTGCCTTGCGTTTAGGTTTGCAAATGAAGTTGAGTGATGTTGAATATCAAGGCGATAGATCAAAAGCTATTTTTTATTATACCGCTGATGAGCGTGTTGATTTTAGAGAGCTTATTAAATTATTAGCAGAAGAATTTAAAGTACGTATTGAAATGCGTCAGATAGGCGCACGCCAAGAAGCGTCTCGCCTTGGAGGAATTGGTTCTTGTGGACGCGAATTATGTTGCAGCACTTGGCTAACCGATTTTAGAACGGTATCTACAAGTGCTGCGCGCTACCAACAACTATCGTTAAACCCATTAAAGCTTGCGGGGCAATGCGGTAAATTAAAATGCTGTCTAAATTATGAATTGGATAGTTATGTTGATGCGTTAAAAGAATTTCCGATCATCGACAATAAATATCTGCAAACTGTAAAAGGCGATGCCTTCCATCAAAAAACAGATATTTTCAAAGGAGTGATGTGGTTCTCGTACAAACACGAACCTTCTGTTTTTATTCCAATGAAAGCTGATCAGGTAAAAGACGTGATCCAAAAAAATGAAAAAGGCGAAAAGCCGGATGATCTTGTGCCGTTTGTTTTAAATTTAAAAACAAAAACAGCAGTAGTTGAACACACCTTTGAAAATGTGGTTGGGCAAGACAGCTTAACCCGTTTTGACAGGAAGGATAACAGAAATAAAAAACCGAATCATAACCATAATAAAAACAAACAACATTCTAAAGTAAATCCAAACAATTCTAATAAAGGTACGCCAAATCCCAATCAACCAAAACCACACCTGCCTACCGGCAAGGCAGGCGTTAAGCACCAAGGACCTAACCCTAATAAACCACACCATAAGCCTAACCCTAATAAACCTAACAACCATAAACCAAATAATAACACACCAAACAACAATGACAAAACTTCATAAAATAGTTTTTGCATTCGTTAGTGTTCTCTCAATACTATTTACCTCTTGTAATAAAAATGTTATTTATACAGAGTATAGAAAATTCAATGAGAACGAATGGTACGCCAATAAAAAAGCGGTGTTTGATGTGGAAGTAAAGGATAATACCTCCCTTAATAATATTTCGCTAATGGTAAGACACGCTGATGCTTACCCATACAGCAATATCTTTCTTTTTCTAGAAACAACTTATCCCGACGGTAAAGTAGAAAAAGATACTTTGGAAGTTATTTTAGCGAATAGCAAAGGCGAATGGATGGGTAGTGGTGCCGGCGATATTTTTGACTTTAAAGTGCCCATTAAGAAAAACGTTAAGTTCCCACTGCTGGGTAAATATAAATTTTCCTTCCAGCAGGCTATGCGTACCGATCCACTTCCACTTGTAATGGACTTTGGTTTTGAGATCGAAAAGTCTAATTAGTTAGTTCCAAAAAGAGGGGAGTCTTTACCCTTTGAATTCCAAAAAAGCATTAAATTTATAGTAGGGTTAACGTTAAGTAAAAAATTACGCCCAAATTTTCATTATCAAAAAATCTGAATGTTATCTAACGTCTAAAAAAGCACATTATTTGTAGAAGTCGTAAAAGAAAAAAGAAAGATCTACGTCCAAAAACGCTGAAGAACACTAATATGTTTTTACTGAATGCCAATGGTTATATAAAAGGAATATATCTTTGTATGGTAAAAGTAAACCAAACAATGCTACCTTTAAAAAGAAGTATTATATCCACTTTAAAATAAGCACAATGACCCATGCAAAAAGATCAAGTTTCCTCATTATTGTACTACTCATTTCCTGCCTATTTTGCCAAGCTCAAAAAAAGAAAGACATTAGAAAAGCAGGGATCAAGACCATCACCACCACCGAAACGCAAGGCACAAAATCTTTCAATGATTCGAAAGTAACCTACGATGCAAATGGCAATATGACTGAAGAGATCAATTACGACAAAGAAGGAAATTTAAAAAGCATTAAAAAGTTCAAATACAATAAAGATGGCCATCTTATTGAAGAAACTGAATATGACGAGAAAAAAGATCTAAAGGAGGTTAGATTGACCAAATATAATTCATTAGGCGAAAAAACAGAAGAACAATACTTAGACAAGGATAAAAAACAGTTTAAAAAATATATTTATACCTTTAGTGCCAAAGGATTTAAAACAGAGAGGAAACATTACGACGCCAATAATACACTGATCTCTACCAAAAAATACGCTTACGGCTATAAATAAAATGTCGCAGATCATTAGTATACTCAATACACTTGATACCATTACCCTAGGCGAAATGGATAAGGTAAAACTTATGAACCGAATGGATTCAAAATATATGTTCACTATGCAAATGCTTCCTCAATTACTTGATAATTGCAGGGCACATTATGTTGTAACTGATATAGGCGGTAATAAATGCTCGAACTATGAAACGCTCTATTATGATACTAACGATTACAAATTATACACGCAGCATCATGCCGGAAAGCTTAATCGCTACAAAATAAGAAAACGCACTTATGTAGAAAGTGCAGTTTCATTCTTAGAGATAAAGTTCAATGACAATAAAGGCCGAACCACTAAAAATCGCATAAAACTTACTGGGAATAACATGGATGCCAGCGCCATTGCATTCATTGAAAAAGAAACACCCTTAAAAGCAAAGGATCTTAAGCCGAGCGTTCAGATAAATTATACACGAATCACCTTGGTAAGTAAAGCACTTACCGAACGCATTACCATTGATTTGAAATTAACCATTGGTAAAGATACTTTTACACGCACATTTAATAATGTGGTGATAGCGGAGGTTAAACAAAATAAAACAAATCATTCTGAGTTCACTCATTTAATGAGAGAGTATCGCATAAAAGAAGGTGCTATAAGTAAGTATTGCTTTGGCATAAGCAATCTTGTAGAAGAGGTAAAGAAAAATAATTTTAAAGAGAAAAACCTAAGAATACTAAAACTAAATCACACTTAATGGAAACAGAAGCAATTACAGAAGGCCTTGATGCCTTATTAAAGATCTCAGGAAAATTTGGAGTCAGATTGTTCATTGACATCATATTTGTGATCTTACTTTTAAAGTTTATTTATATAAAGCATTATAAAAGCAAGGATTATGTATTCACATTCTTTGTTTTCAATATTGTTATTTTTTCGGTAGCATTCTTATTGAACAAGGTGGAACTTTCGTTGGGAGCTGCTTTTGGTTTGTTTGCCGTGTTTGGCATGTTACGTTATAAAACAGAAGAGATCAGCATTAAGGATATGACCTATCTATTTTTGAACATTGCTATTGGACTTCTTTGTGCTGTAACAAAGATCAAAGGCGATGACATGTTCGAATACATATTCCTGATAGGCCTAAACCTCATCATCTTCATTATTATTTACCTTCTAGAAAGCAATGTGTTCATGAAGCGTGAATCGATGAAGCTGGTGAATTACGAAAAAATAGAGCACATAAAAGCTGATGACCATTCGCAATTAATAGCCGACTTAAGAGAGCGTACCGGGATCAATATTCACAGGGTGGTGATACAAAAAGTGGATTTCCTTAAAGATTCAGCTCAAATAAAGATCTATTTCTACGAATAATAGAGCTCTTATATAGCGCTCTGCAACTCTACGCTTACCTTTTCTACATTTCCGTTCATTGGTGGCGAAAGCTTTGTAAGCTTAACTCTTAGCGAAACAATAGTTTTAAATTCGGAAGTTATCTCATCAAAGATACGTTTACACACATGCTCTATTAATTTTGAGCGTTGAGCCATTTGCTTTTTAGATATCTCGTAAATGGTGCAATAATCAATAGTTTCTTTAAGGTCATCTGAAAGGGCCGCTTTGCTAAAGTCGGTAGTTATATAAACATCCACAATATAGTTAGCCCCTATCTTTGCTTCTTCTTCTAAGCATCCGTGAAAAGCATACAGTTTTATTCCTTCTATATTTATGCGATTGATCATAGGAGGTACAAATATAGTCAAAATAAAAAAGGCGTTATATTATGTTGTAACGCCTTTTCAGTGCTTATATCGATCTTTTATTGTTGACGGATCACCGTTACATGTCCTACAAAATATTTTTTGTACCCTTGAAGATCGGTGATCAATATCTTGTAAATATAAACACCTTCTTCTGCTATTACCTCCGTTCCTTTTACACGACCATTCCAGCCTTTATGTAATTCACTTGAAGTAAATATCAATTCGCCCCAACGATCAAAAATCTCTAATTTGTATTTATCCTCGGCCTTTATTCCATAACCTTGAGGATAGAACGATTCATTTAAATTATTATCATCCGGAGTGAATGCGTTTGGAATATAAATACCAACATCATTCAATACTTCAATGTTCTTTTTCAAAGTGTCTTTACAACCATAAATATTGGTAGCTACCAACCATGCAGGATAAACACCAAGGTATTCATACGTATGCACAGGATTGATTACTGTGGTTGAATTAGTTTTAGACGTAAAATCACTGAACTCCCAATAATAAGATACTGCTCCGATAGAAAGATTTGTGAAGGTAACTGTAGGGTCCAACAAGGTAACTGTTTGCGGTATCGCATCGAAATTAGCAATTGGCAAAGGCCATACCTCAATATAATTTAAGTAAGATGTATCGCGCTTACAACCGTATTGATTTGTTATTTGTAAATAGACATTGTAATTTCCATCCGTTCCGTATGTAATAGTTTGGTGTGGATCATTTCCATTAGCTTCGCCAGCATCACCAAAGTTCCAAACATACGTATCGCTCTTAGAAGAATCAGATAAGGCCTGGAACTCTACTGTCCATGGCATACAACCCTTGCGCGGTGATGACGAGAACGAACCAACCGGCAATGGATTTACATTAACCGTAAATTCAGCAGTACCACCTGGAATTGTACAACCATCAGTTATTGTAACCGTGTACATATTTGGTGTATTAACAGAATACGATGCAGTTACCAAAATACTTGATGTAGATTGATTACCCGGTTGCCAGTTAAATGTATATGGACCTCCATTACCCGGACTAGTGATAGCAGGTGTTAGTACAACACTGTCTTTAGCACATTTGGTTACAGAGAATCCTAAACCAGTTAATTTAGGTTTCACGTATACGATTACATCTATAGGGCCATTTAAACAGCCGTTAGCATCTGTTACCATTACTGTATACGTTGAAGAAATATTTGGAGTAACTGTATGTGGTCCGCCCAATGTTGAAGTAATTACACTTCCAGGAGTTGTCCAATTATACGTATAAGGTGTAGTACCTCCACCCGCTGCTGCGTAAATTTGAATGAAGCGTCCGTAACAAATCGTATCCGGTCCACCACCATTTAATATCAATTTATTTGGCTGAGTAACATTTACAACACCAATTGCTTTACATCCATACATATCAGTTACTGTTCCTGAATAAACCGAAGAAACAATTCCGGTAATTGTTCCGGTTGTTAAAGAGCTTGGCGCCCAGTTATAAGTAAATGGTGAGTTGCCTGTTGGTGTCATCCATGCGCTTCCGTTTGGTTGACCATAACATAAAGGAGAAATAAATCCTAAAGTTACTGTAGGTAAAGCAGGAGCAGGCACATCAACCGTTCTTGTAATTATGCAACCATTACCATCCGTGGTAGTTAACATCCAAATACCACCATTTAAATTGATAGCAATATTTGTGTTTTGTGCTGTAGGTGTATTCCAATTATAACCATAAGGCGAAGTTCCACCGCTTACTACAACTGTTGCCGACCCGTTTGCATTACCGCACGTTGCAGGTAGTGTTGCCGTACTTACAATAGAAAGTGCAGTTGGTTGATTAAGTGTGTAAACAGAACTTGTAGCACAACCTTTAACGTCGGTAACTAATATTGTGTATGTTCCCGCCACTAAATTTGTTACCACTTGATTTGCCGGTGGCGTTACCGTAGTTGCAGATGTCCAATTGATTGTATAGAATGGTGTGCCTCCGGTGATATTTGTATTTATCAATCCGTTGCTTCCACCATTACATAAAATTGGAACTACTGTATTGGTATTGATAATAAGTTGTTGTGGTTGCGTTAAAGAAACAGAGCTGCTTGTTACACATCCGTTGTTATCTGTAATTACGCAAGTAAATGTTCCAGCACCTACATTGGTTAAAATTGAATTTGTTTGCGATGATGGTGTCCAACTATACGTATAACCGGGAGTACCGCCATTTACAAGTGCCGGTGCTTGCCCATTAAACGATAAGAAACAACTTGAATTCGTAGGTGTACCAATTGCACTTACCAATTGTAGTGGTTGATTAATGAGGACATTTGTACTTGCTAAACAACCTGCCCCATCGAATACTATGATACTGTGTAAACCGGCAGGTAAATTTGTTACTGCCGATGTTGTTTGTGCGGCAAAGCTCCATAGGTACGTCATTGGTGGCGTTAATACCGAAGAGATAATTGTTGCTGCACCAGTTGCATTTCCAAAGCAATCAACATGTGTTGAGAATGTATTGGCAATTGTTGGTCCTGCAATATTAGGAACGTTTGCAATGGTAGTAGTTGTACAACCATTGGCATCGGTTACCATTACTGTATATGGACCGGCAGTAATTGCTGTTAATCCAGGATTTGTATAAGTTGGGCTACCGCTCCACAAATATGTATAACCTCCTGCTCCTCCCGATGCAGCTACCGAAGCACTACCATTGGCTTGACCACAGTTAGTTGAAACAATACCTAAAATTGTTGTATTTAATTGAGTAGGTTGAGTGATACTTATAGTTTGTGTTTGCTGGCATCCGTTACCATCAGTAATAATTACTGTATGAGTTCCTGGTCCTAGATTATTTGCAACCGGAGTTACATTTAAACTTGGCAACCATAAGAATGTTGGTATACCGGATCCGCCCGAATAAGCAACATTACCCATTCCGTTATTAGAATTAAAACATGTAACGTTACTCGATGTTACTGTTGCGGTTAATCCCGGAGGCTGAGTAATGTTCACATTTCCAACGGCAGTACAACTTTTTGTATCGGTAACTGTAAATGTATATGCACCAGCTATTAAATTACTTGCTGTAGGATTTGTTTGAGCATTACTCCAGTTATATATATAACCCGGAGTACCACCACTTGCATTGATAGTTGCAAAACCATTACTGCCTCCCGAACAACTTACAGTTCCAACAGCACTAATAGTTCCAACCAATAACGGAGGTTGAGAAATACTGAATGTTACTTGAGCTGTACAGTTATTAGCATCGGTTGCTGTCATGGTATAATTAACCGGACAAAGATTACTTATACTTTGTGTTGCCAAAGCAGAGGCACCACCCACATAAAAGTAGGAAACCGGACCAACGTTATTTGTACTTGTTCCGAATGCCATACCATTACAAGCGTTAAAGCACGTAACATTTGTTTTAGAAACACTTGCTAATAGCTGAAGAGGATTATTTAATTGAATAGAACCGGTAATGATACAACCTTTACTATCCATTACAGTAATTAAATAAACACCGGCACCCATATTTCCTGCAGAAGCAGTTCCTTGACCTGTGCCAGGATTTGGTGTCCACGTATAATTATATACAGGTGTACCACCTAATACACCGGCGTTAGCATTACCATTGGTAGCACCAAAACATAAAGGATTATTACCCGATACATTTAAAGTTAATGAACTTGGCTGAGTAATAAGAACACTAGCTGTTGCAACGCAACCAACATTATCGGTTACGCTTACAGTGTAAATTCCGGCCGACATATTTGTTGACAATGGTGTGATCTGTGCATTACTCCACATGTAATTATATGGTAAAGAACCGCCGCTTGCAGAAGCTGTTGCAGCTGCATTATTTCCTCCAAAACAACTTACATTAGTTTGACTTATAACTGATATACTTGGGCCCGACGAGTTAGGAACTGTTGCAGCACCCGGATAAATACAACCATTTGCATCTTGAACTGCTACGGTATAAGTACCGGCAGGAACGTTATTTAATAAAGGACCTGTTGTACTAGTACTCCATGTATAAGTGTAAGGACCATTTCCTCCATTTGCAGCAACACTTGCACTACCATTACTTTGATTACAGTTTGCAGTAGTAGTACTACTTAAAACCGTTACTGAAGTTGGTTGAGTGATATTTACTGTTTTAGTTAAGTTACACCCTTTCGTGTCGGTAACTGTAACCGAATAAACACCTACTGATAAACCTCCAGCGGTTGAAAGCGTTGAGCCACCCGGTGTCCATAAATATGTAAACCCTGGATTGCCTCCAGTGATGTTAGTTACTGTTGCACTTCCGCTTGAACCATTAAAACATAATACACTTGAACTATTAATCGCAAAATTCAATACCGCTGGTTGTGTAATTGTAACCGTTGTATTTGATTTACATCCGTTAAAGTCGTTCAAATATACTGTGTAAGTTCCGGGGGCAAGATTGCTTGCGGTTGGCCCTAGCTGTGTATTACTCCAGCTGTAGGTGATAGGGGCAGTAAAAGGACCAATTCCTCCTGCAATTGCACTTCCATTATTAAACCCAAAACATGTAACCGGACTAAAGCTTGTAATTACTGCTGTTCCTCCGGGAGTAGCGCCTACAGAGATCTGCCCAATTGCGATACAATTATTTTGATCCTTAACTGTAATTGTATAATTACCGGTTGGAACTCCATTTGATTGCGGATTATTACCACCCATTGGCGACCAAGTGTATGTGTAACCACCGGCACCACCATTTGCTGTAACACTTGCAACACCATTAAAACCTAAACAAACTGCATTGATACTCGTAAGTGCTAATGTTACTTGAGTTGGACTAGTAACAATAACAGATTGCGTTAAAGTACAACCTTTGCTATCTATTACTGTAATGTTGTAAGCGCCCGAAGTGATATTTGTTGTAAATACATTTGATGCTTGGTTTGGGCCCGAATTAATATTGTATTGATAAGGACCACTTCCACCACCGGCAGAAGCAGTAATGGTTCCGTTATTTCCTCCAAAACAACTCGGTTGAACTGAACTTAATGTTAATGTGAGGGGAGCAGGTTGACTAATGCTTAATGTAACTGTAGTTACGCAACCTAAAGCATCCATAACATTTACCGTATAATTTTGTGCAGTTAAGTTTGTAAAGAATCCAAATCCACTTGTTATATTTCCGGGAGTTAATGTGTAATTATAATTTGGTGTTCCTCCAAATGTATTCAACGTAAAACTTCCATTTGAACCACCAAAACAACTAACGTTACTAAAACTTGCCAGAGCAGAAGTTGGACTACCCGTGTTTCCAATAACAAAATTAACAGTAAAGGTACAGCCATTAGCATCTTTGATCACAACACTTTTTGGCCCGGCTAATTGATTGATCACAAAACTATTTGTATTGAAAGCAGCTGCATTCCAAGAATATTGAAAAGGACCAACACCACCGGTAATTGAAGATACTGTTGCAGATCCATTGGAGTTACCACACGCGGCAGGAGTTGTTGTAACGTTTGCCGCACTTGGACCAATAACCGTTGTAACAATTGCAACAATACTAAATGTACAACCCGCTGCATCTTTTACAGTTATGGTATGATTACCTGCAGGTAAACTTCCTGTTACAGAACCTGTGGGCACCATATTCAAACTAAATGTGTAAGGACCAACACCACCAGTTACGCCGGTGATGCCAATGATACCTGTGTTTGCGGCGCACGCAGTTGGCGACATTGTAAATGTTATATTACTTGGAGGAATTGTATTTACTATAGCAACCGTTTTTGTGAACGTACAACCATTTACATCAATAACTCCTATTGTGTATGTACCCGCTGCTAAATTTGAAAAGTTGGTAGCCGTACTATAAGGACCATTATTTATATTGAACGAATAGGTTGGTGTACCACCTGTAACTGCACCCGCAACAATTATTCCGTTATTGTTTGCGCAACTTGCATTTGTAAATGTTGTAGCAAGTGCTGTAATTCCCGGTGTATTACCAACAGTTGTTGTTACCGTGAATGTGCAGCCAAAATTATTTGTGAGCACAACTGTATAGTTACCCGGTGCTAAAGGCGATAATGTTTGCGTTGCAATTGGATTTCCGTTAAGAGTCATTGAAGTAATAAATTGCCCAGGAGGAGATGTATTGCTAATAACAATGATGCCATTATTCTGACCGCAGAATGCATTTGTTACTGTAAGCACTGCAGCGGGAGATGCATTAACCACAACAACACCCGTTGTACTTGTGATACAACCATTATGATTTATTGTATGCGTAACTGTATACGTACCCGGTTGAGTAAAGCTTCCAACATAATTTGGAACATTACCAGTGGCCGGCGCGCCTGCAGATGGATTGAATGCATAGGTATGATTACCTCCGGCATTAACCGCATTAAAGCTAAATGAATTTCCATTTATACATTGCGTTGCACTCGGTATGGTAAACGCTGGAGGCAAACCGGAAATTGTTATGTTAGTGGTGACGACATTGGTACACGAACCAATGGCAACCGTGTGTGAAATTGTATATACACCGGCAACAGAAAACGTTATGACGGGATTAATAGATGAACTTGTTGTGAGTGTTGTATTAGCTGCCGGCGTTACAGCCCACGTGTGGCTAACGCCCGCTGTTCCTGTATGATTAAATTGAATTGGAGTATTGATACAACCAGTAGAGTTAAGTGGAGTAAATGCTGCAGATACAACAGGTACAACTTGAACTTGGATAGTTTGTTGTAAAGTATTACATGGTGTAGAAACAACAGCCGTGTAGTTTGTAGTTACTACCGGAGAAACAACAATGCTTGAAGTTGTTTGATTAGTTGGTAACCAAGTGTAAGTTGTTTGACCGCAACCACCGGCAACGTTAGTGATACTTAAGGTTGAATTTCCCGGGGCACAAAAAATCAAAGGATTTCCTGAAATATTAAAACTTAATGGCACAAAAATTCCTGGAACAGTAAATGCAAGCGGTCCTGTCCATGGACCAACACTATTTGTACCACTTACCCATTCGCGGGCAGCAACAAAATATGTTTGACCCGGACATAAACCTGCATAACAAATTACTGCCGGATGATAAGGTTCAGTAACACAATTATCAGGCCAACCCGGAGCAACATAAGCAGGAACATTTAAAAGAGAATTAAACCAAGGAAATTGATTGTATGTAACACCAGGCCCAGCCCAGTTAAGTAATTGTGTTTGCATTGTAGCAGGAGGAGTACCCGTTAACTGATTAGCGGTACATCGGATTTCTGCTTGTAACCAATATGGCCCACCGCCGCAGGTTGCCGCATTTGAACTTGCAGTAATGGTAACACAGGTTGCGCCCACCGTAATAACGGGGTTAACCAAAGCCATACCATGACTTGCGTACATTTTGCTAAAGAGCGATGCTATAAAAAGTATAGCAATTAAAACTCTTGCACTTGGTTTGAAATACATAAACTCAATTTTTTGTTAAATATACCTTTTTGCAAGGGAATAGAGGCCGCAATTGGCTAAGTAGTAAAGGGGCTTCACTCAAAGGGATTTAAATTTTAGAATTGAGGCTGTTAGAGATTCCGTTAAAAAAAGATCCTATTTGATGAAATCGTAAAAATCGGGCATTTATTGATAAAATGAAGTAAATCGTCATTTTTTAACAAATTATTGACCAAAAAATCCTAAAAATAGCTTAAAAACGAATGATTTACTTTTTGAATTATCATACCCGGCAACAAAATAAACTTGGTTTTTGCTTAAACCTTCTAAACCAACTTTGCCATCTTGTAATTGCAATTCCTGAATTTGCTTGCCAAGAATATCGCTAATAATTAGGCTTTGAATTTGATCGCACGGAACATATAATTCGCAAGAGTTTTGGCTGGTAATTTGTAAAACAGGCACACACTTTTGTGAAGCATAATTCTTTACACCAATACTTACATTAATAGTTGAAGAGATGGAAGTAAGAAATCCATCATCTTGTCCGGAATTAGTTAGTTGATAATTATTTGCATTCACCGGAAAATCGGCGCTTGAAGTTGAGCCGCATATAACTATTTTGTTGTCGAATAAAACAAAGTCTCCCGAAATTTCTCCTCCGCTTCCTCCTTTGTACGAACTCCAGATCAATTGACCATTGCTATTTATTTTTGTGACCACAATTTCATTTGATCCATTGTACACTGTAAAATTTGCAGTGCCCAGCATAGGAAAATCATTGCTTTGAGAATTGATCAAGGAGTAAATATTATTATTTGCGTCAATCTTACAATGTACATTCAAATCAAAAGATGAGCCGCCGTAAATTGTACTCCACACCAAAGCACCGGTTGGTGTTAACTTCAAACAATAATTATCGTTGTTGCCCGCAATAAGTGTTTGATGTGAAATTGCTGTTTTATAAAAATCGTTGCTTGTAGTGTGTCCCGTTAAATATATATTTTTTTGTATATCAGCACATGCGCCAAATGAATCATCTGTACCACTTCCACCAATGTACGTTGAGAATAATCTGTTTCCGATCGAATCTAATTTGATCACGTACACTTCCATTCCACCGTTCGAACTTGGCTGAAAACATCCAGCGCTTGTACTTAAATTATTACTGAATGAGCCTCCAACGCCAATAATATTACCATCAACATCTGTAGTTACATCATGAATATCTTCGGCATTGCTTCCACCATAAAACGTTGAGAATTTTAATTGCCCTTTTTTGTTGAATCGCGCAATAAACGCATCTACTGCGCCAACCAAATTTTGTTGAAAGGACTGCGCTGTTGTGTGAATGGTTGAGCTTAATGAAGTTCCTCCAATGATGATATTACTTTTTGAGTCGATTGTTATTGCATAAGAAAAATCGGATTGTGATCCGCCAAAATACGTGATCCATTTTGCTTGGCCATTTAAATCAAATTTTGCTATGAAGCAATCATTCATTCCATTGCTTGTTGGCTGAAAACAATTGTACGTTGTATCAAGATCAGCTCCATCGGTGAACCCTGTGATGACAATGCTACTATCGCCTTTTGAATAGGCTATTTTTTCTCCAGAATCAAAACCATTAGTTCCAAAATAAGTGCACCATATTAATACACCGCATGAATCGAATTTAACTATGAAGGCTTCGTAATTTGCTTTGTAAGTACTTTGAAAAGCTCCGGAGGTTACAGGAAGATCGTTACTGGTGGTATTTCCAATAGCGTAAATATTTCCTTTATTATCCTTGCACAAGCCTTTAAATTCATCTATTTGTGATTTTCCAAAATATGTAGAAAGTTGCGGGCACGGCTGCGAAACAACTTTTAAGAAAAAAATAGAAAGAAAGAAACTGTATAAAATTCGCACTTGCATTTAATTACTAAAGATAATAAAAATGCGTGAGAAATTTAAGGAGGCATTGGCCCTGTATAACTTACACAAGGTATATCACCCAAAACAAAACATGGATGGTGAATACTCCAATCAGGAATTGTGATGTTGCTAGTTTTTACTTCCAACAAGTAATAAGGTTTAACCCACCACTCTTTCATACATTTTGCATCAACTTGAATTGTCTCCGTAGATTTAAGATCAGTTCTTGTTAAGAGTTTTAATTGTTTTGCTTGAATAATACTATAAGTTCCAGGAGTTATTTGAAACGAAAACTCTCCTTTAGCATCTACCGTAAAACTTGTAATCACTTCCGTCTTGGTTGAATTTACCTTTCCTTTTCTCACGTAAAAAACTTTGCCCGCATAAGGCGTTGGTTTTTGAAGGTCATCCAGTGTTTCTTGGTTTGGCTGAATACCACCACAGTAGGATTGCGTTTGCATTAACTTGCCAGTTACAGTTACCCGCAAAGGTTTTACTCCGCCTGTTTTAGTACTGCCACTTTTTTGCGCAGAGCATGAAAGAGAAAATAAAAAAGTAAATACAATGATCAGATTTTTCATGCGTTTTTTAATTAAGATGAGATAAAGGTATATATTCTGTATAAAAGAATGTTAATTAAGTGGAAGTTGTTGATTGTGAGATAGAATTCACTCGCAGATCTTTGTTCAGCCATTTAGAAAGTGAAGAAACTTTCAACGCTGCAAGAAATTAAAAAAGCGCACTCTTGTGCGCTTTTTGCATTTATCCGCGGTGAGAGAGAGATTCGAACTCTCGGTACAGTTTCCCGTACGCATGTTTAGCAAACATGTCCTTTCGGCCACTCAGGCATCTCACCTATTTTGTTATTCCTTGATTTTTAACCAAAGATAACCATCTATCGATTTAAAGAAAAGTTCTCTTTTCCTCGCTAAACTTATTGTTTCAAACTTTTCGGAATAATGCAAAATCCACGGTTTAAATGATTTTGTTGATTTTACTCTTCCTGCATTATGCAAATTTAAACGATTTGTTAAGTCGTTCGTAGATCCATAATAATACCTACTTGTTTTTAAACTCTTCAATATATAAACGAACGTCATTAATTCTCTCTCGCATGTTTAGCTCCGAAGGAGTCCCTTTGGGACAAACATGTCCTTTCGGCCACTCAGGCATCTCACCTAAAAATCGAATGGCAAATGTATATAATTTTTATTAAAAAATGATGGTTTTTTGGTGATTTATGGGGCTTTTTAATCCAAATACATCCCTATCAAACCCTCTGGAGCAGCGTAGTTTACCATCTTTTTAGCTTCATCAATGTCAATTACCAGATTCTCGTTATAGGGCAAAATAACCTGTTTGCCTTTATGGTCGATATTAAAAACCGGGTTAGCTCCTGTATCATCAATACCGATGATAGTTCCAACTTCGCCAAAATTCTTATCCACTAAAATAAATCCAATTAAAGGATGTGCTTCTTCTTCAAAAACAAATTCTTCATTTGCAGCTACTTTTTTCCCAACAAATGGTTTTGCTTTTTCTATGGTATCAATTTCTTCTAAAGAAATAATGAATCCATTTTTGTTCTCGCGAAATTCTGAAATGAATTGAGGCGAATCTCCACCTGAGGTTTTGATGATAATAGCATTGCAATTCTCAATATCAAAATCGCGCGTGATGTTCAATTGCAATTCTCCCTTTAAACCGTGTGTTTTACTAAAATAACCTATCTCTGTAAAGATCATTTTTTTAATGCCGCTGCAACAAAACTTATAAATAAAGGATGAGGATTTTCCACTGTACTTTTGTACTCAGGATGAAATTGTACACCAATAAAAAATGGATGATCGGGTAACTCAACGATCTCGATCAAACCACCTTCAGGGTTTACGCCCGAAAGTACCATGCCTGCATCGGTGAATTGTTTTTTATATTCGTTGTTGAATTCGTAACGGTGACGGTGACGTTCGGAAATACGATCGGTTTTATAAATAGAATGCGCTAAAGTTCCGCCTTCAATTTCGCAGGCATAGGCACCCAAACGCATAGTGCCACCCATGTGCGAAATGCTTTTTTGATTTTCTAACAGATCAATTACCGGACTATTAGTGGCAGGATTCATTTCACGGCTATGTGCATCTTTTAATCCTAAAACATTACGTGCAAATTCAATTACGGTACATTGCATTCCTAAACAAATTCCAAGAAAAGGTAATTTGTTTTCGCGCGCATATTTAATGGCGATGATCTTTCCGTCGATACCTCTATTACCAAACCCTGGTGCTACTAAAATTCCTTTTAAGCTCGAAAACTTCTCATCGATATTCTGTTCTGTTAAACTTTCGCTATGGATCCAATCTACAATAACTCTACAATCATTAACGGCACCTGCATGAATAAATGCTTCGGAAATAGACTTGTAAGAATCTTTTAGTTCAACATATTTTCCAATCAATCCAATACGAACTTCTGTTTTTGGATTATGAAATTTCTCCAGAAAATTTTTCCAATTATCTAACTTCGGTAATTCAGTTGCATTGATACCTAATTTTTTAAGCACCATTACATCCAATTTTTCTTTTTCCATCAAAATTGGAACTTCGTAAATAGTGCTTGCATCTATCGCTTCAATAACCGACTCTTGGGCAACGTTGCAAAACAATGCTAATTTTTTACGTATATCTTTATTTACAGGATGCTCAGTTCTACACACCAAAATATCTGGCTGAACACCATACTCCAATAATAATTTTACAGAGTGTTGAGTTGGTTTTGTTTTTAACTCGCCGGTAGTACTTAAGTAAGGTAAAAGCGTTAAGTGAATTACTGCGCAATTTCCTTCTAATTCCCAACGCAACTGACGAACTGCTTCAATGTATGGTAACGATTCAATATCGCCTACAGTTCCACCAATTTCAGTAATTACATATTCAAACTGACCGGTTTTACCCAATTGTTTGATACGACTTTTTATTTCATCAGTGATATGAGGAATTACCTGAACGGTTTTACCTAAAAATTCTCCTTTACGTTCTTTCTCAATAACCGATTGGTAAATTCTTCCTGTAGTAACATTATTTGCTTTGGAAGTTGGAACATTTAAAAAGCGCTCGTAGTGGCCAAGATCCAAATCGGTTTCTGCGCCATCATCGGTTACATAACATTCGCCATGTTCGTAAGGGTTTAAAGTTCCCGGATCTACATTAATATACGGATCGAGTTTTTGAATAGTTACTGTAAAGCCTCTTGCTTGAAGTAATTTGGCTAAACTAGCTGCGATAATTCCTTTACCGAGAGAAGAAGTTACCCCACCCGTAACAAAGATATATTTGGTTGAATTTGACACAGCTTTTTAAAAACTGCCTACGAAATTACTAAATTTAAAGGGAAGAAGAAACTGAAATTTGACAAAAAGCTCTTAAATCCTCCTAATTTCTAACATTCTATTAACCTAATGTGGAACAATAGGCGTGGAACAAGTTTTGATTGTTATTTGTGTACGTTGCTTATACTCAAGAAAGCTCATTTTCCTCAGTAAAAGACGGGGGAGGCAATCAAGAGAACCCTCTTCCGTCTCGGCTTGGCCACACCACCTCCTCCATTAAAGGATGGCCTTCCGGAAAGTCGAACGAAGACATTTTTAGTTAGTCGAGCCTCAAAAAGTATTTTTTATTATTTGGGCACCTTATAGGGCTATCACTTCAAGCTTGTTTGTCCTTTGCTATGTTTGTCGCACTGCGGGGTCTCCGCTGAAAAAGCGGAGTCTC
>Ga0163149_10000969_pt1 | contig 37213 bp, 31 predicted proteins | sample OliLakLV19MP5G1_FD_148604 | JGI IMG/M metagenome (GOLD analysis project Ga0163149, IMG submission 148604) | Freshwater microbial mat bacterial communities from Lake Vanda, McMurdo Dry Valleys, Antarctica - Oligotrophic Lake LV.19.MP5.G1 | ecosystem: Environmental > Aquatic > Freshwater > Lake >... | reverse complement strand
GGTTCGAATCCTAGTCGGGGAGTTTCTGAACGGCTCCGCCTCTGGCGGAGCCGTTTTGGTTTACGGGCGGGTCATTTTGGCCCGCTCGCGCGGGTTGGCCCGAACGCCCGCAGAATCCGCTTCGTTTGGCGATTTGGCCCCCCGCGAGTCTGCGCTCTCGGTTCGAGGCCGGTGCAGAGGCATGAAGTCCGGACATCATGTGTGTCGGGACGATTGCGGCCAAAACCTCTCAAACTCTCGGATTCTCTGGTGGACCGGGTAGGGGGTTAACTGGCTGCGCAAGCGCGTCGGCGGCAGGTCGATTTGCCAGGCGAGTTCGTCTGTGATCGCCGTTGGCGGGCGTGTGTGATCAAGGCGGGGACAGATAGGCGGTCTCAACCTCGGGCGAATCGAGGCGAGGAAACACTTGGCGGCGACGCGCGAGAACTGAGGCCGGCGACATTCCAGCGCACGGTCAGCGCGAGCATCGCTGCGGGCGGATCCTGGCACTTGACGGACGAAGGTGCCGCCCAAGTGGTCGCATGGTGACTGAGTGGTTCGTCACGTCAAAGGTGTGCTCACAAGTTGAGTAAGCGAGTTTCAAAGGCCCTTATCGAGAGTCGCGTCCGGGCTGTTCTCGGCAAAGCGAACTGCGGCGGGACCAAACCGGGCAGCGTTCACCGCCTGCTGGTATGGGGCACCAATAATGACTCGCTCAGACTCAAGGGATAACGCCACGATGACACATCGATTCGAAGGACCGAATGGGCAGCGAGCCATCATGGAGGTGCTCTTGGAGCACCGGCTGGTTCAGCACGATCAGGCGATTGCGACGCTGATCGCCGGCGTTGGCTCGTTGGTCACATTTGATGACGGGCAGTCCCTCGTCACCCAGGGAGAGGCCAGTGCGGACGTGTTCTTCATCTTGACCGGGGAAGCCGCCGTCTTCGTCAACGAGCGCAAGATCGCCATGCGTGGACACCGTGACGCAATCGGTGAGATGTCCGCCATCGATCCAGCCATGCCGCGCTCTGCGACCGTCCGGTCGAGCGGGAGGGTTGTCGCGTTGAGAGTCGATGGGGCCGAGTTCGAGATGATTCTTGACCGCTCCCCCAAGCTGTGGAAGCCGATCGCCAAGATCGCGTCGGAACGATTGCGAGAGCGGCGTCAGTTTCACCGGCCACCAAACGCGGTTCCGATCCTCTTTGTTGGTTCATCGGCAGAAGGTCTCGCCGTGGCTCGTGAAGTGCAAAGCCAACTTAAACACGACAAGGTGGAGGTTCGACTCTGGACATCTGGCGTGTTCGGTTCCGGAGGAATCTTGATCGACAGTTTGCTCGACCAGGTTGCTGTGGCCGACTTCGCCGTGTTCGTTTTCGGCCCCGACGACACGGTCGGTAGCCGCGACGACATTCATGCGGCCCCGCGAGACAACGTAATCCTCGAGATGGGGCTGTTCATGGGGCGGGTCGGGCGACAGCGTGTGTTCATGCTCAAGGAGCACGGCGGAGACCTGAAGATTCCGAGCGACCTCCTCGGAGTAACTCCCCTCACATTTGTGCGCCCGGCCGGTGCAGACAGCAAGCTTGCGATGGGTCCCCCGTGTCATGAGCTGCGGGCCAAGATCCAAACCGCAGGCGTGCTGTAACATCGCCCCGGCCTGCGCGCCGGCCGCATCATTTGCGGAACCAGCCGAATACACTGGTCGCGACATGTCCCAAGACCTCATCGACAGGCTCGAAAATTGCTTTGACACGCCCTACGACGTTCGGTGGGGAAGGAAGACGCCGCACGCCGACCGCTTGTCCATGAAGGACGGCGGGGTGATCTACGACGGCACCGTTCTATACGCCGACATCGTCGGCTCGACGGTCCTCGGGGGTCGATTCGGCTATGACGGTGCCGCCAAGATCATTCAGGGCTTTTTGTTGGGGGCGTCTCGCCTCGTGACAGACTGGGATGGCGACATAACCGGCTGCGACGGCGATCGGGTTATGGCCGTCTTTGGCGGCGATGATCAGGAGCAGAACGCTGTCGCGTGTGCGTTCTCCCTTGCGTATCTCGTGCGTCGCGCTCTGAACCCGATGATTAACCGGAGGTTCAGCAAGCCCGCGATCGCTCGGCACCTTCGATGCTGCTGCGGCATCGATACAGGCGAAATGCTCGCCGTGAAGATCGGGCTTCGGGGCAACACAGATTTGCTCTGGTCAGGACGTCCGGCCAACTTCGCGGCCAAGCTGTGCGCTCAACGACAACCGACGCTCTCCACGGTGATCACCGGCCGGGTGTTCCAGAGGCTCTCCGATGACTTGAAACGATCGGGCGGTGTTTCGCTCTGGAACCGGTTCAAGTGTGACGGCATCGAGATGGCCGTATTCGGCAGCGACACGGTGATGCCAATCAAAGGAGTCTGAAGATGGGCCTCGGTGCAGATCTGCAAGCAAACGTGAACCAGTTCATCAAGACCACATGGACCCGCAAGGAAGGCCGAGTGGTCCCTGAGCCAGAGGTCATCGGGATGGGCAACGACGGGATCGAGCTGAAGGAAGCTGTTTGTTTGTACGCCGACTTGGCTGACAGCACGGGTCTCGTCAACACCTTCAGCGATTGGTTCGCCGCCGTCGTCTACAAGAGTTTTCTGCACTGCGCCACGAAGATCATCCTCTCGGAAGGCGGCGCGATCACCTCTTTTGACGGTGACCGAGTGATGGCAGTGTTCGTCGGAGCCGATCGATTCAACGCCGCCGCTCGCACTGGGCTGAAGATCAACTGGGCGACGAGCCAGATGGTCGAGCCGGCGATCAAAGCCAACTGGAAGGAACAGGTTGTTCAATCGCTACAGATCCGTCACACCGTCGGCATCGATGCGAGCAAGGTATTCGCGGCGAGGACTGGCGCGAGGGGCAACAATGACATTGTCTGGGTCGGGCGATCGCCAAACTTCGCCGCAAAGCTCGCGACGTGGCGAGATCCTCGAGTGCCAACACTGATCACCGCGGAAGTGTTCGCCGGTTTGTCGGGATCATCTCGCGACGCGAACGGCACATGCATGTGGACCAAGGACGCGCGATCCATCAATGGCGTCGGGGTGTATGCCTCGAACTATTACATGCCCATGGCGTGAGCTGCCTCTTGAGCGGCACGACGTTGGCCTCGCTTGTCCGAAGAGCTACCTCGGCACCTTTGTCTGGTCATTCTCCTGCGTCTTCGGGACTTCTCCCGGCGGACCAATCGGACCCGGTGGTCCCGAGGGCCCCTTGGGTCCTTGCGGTCCGGCAGCACCCTGAGGCCCTTGGGACCCGGATGGACCCTGTTGGCCAGCGGGTCCCTGCGGTCCAGATGTGCCCGACGTCCCTGCGGGACCCGCGGGTCCCTGCAACAGCGCTCGGAGCGCCGCGTCGTCCGTCAACTGGCGCTTCAGCGCATCCACGGGCGGTGAGCTGAAGACCACGCTGGCGAGCACCACGATCTCAGCCGCCAGCGCGAGCAGCAGCGCTCGGTATCCAGCCCGCTGGACGCCGACGAGGAATTCGTTGCTCGCGGACCAATCTCGCTCGCACGCAAGTTCCTGCAGCGCGATGTCGCGCTTCGCTCCTGCCGCTGTCTGCCAGTCAGAAGCCAAGCCCACTGCCATGTACGTTCCCGTCCGGAAGTATCGGAGAAGGAGGAAAATGACAGTGAGCAACGCGGCGATTGGGAACAGACCCAGCCATTTCACCGGCAAGTGCGGAAGCAGGGCTGCGTTGGCGGCGAGAATGATGCCGGAAATCGTGAGCAAGACCTTGCTCTTATCGTCGAGAGATGCGCGCCGACCGCCTTGCTGCTCAAGCAGGCGCCGCACCTCCTCTGCGCACAGATCGAGAACCTCTTTGTCCGCCGTGGCCGGCGGGAAGCTCGTTCCGGTGTCAACCTGGTCCCCAGCGGGGTGTAGGCACTTGCCTTTCCGAACCTCTTCAAGTCGGTGTCCGGGGTTAAGCACGTACAGAAGCCCGAAGGTGAGCCGATGCAGCGTTTCTGTCAATCGGCCTTCGACTTCCTCGATTGGCTGCTTGCGCAGTGGGGCAGGTGGCGCGGGCTCATCTGACATCAGCGGACTCCTTCGAGGTCAGGGCATCGACGAAGAGGTGGGCAGCATCGCAAGCGCCCACCTGGTCAAGCCACGCCCACTGGCCATTCGGGTTGACCTCCAGAAACACCCAGCGACCTTCAGCGTCAATCGCGAAGTCCAATGCTCCGAATCGGAGCCCATACATCGTCATGAGTCCGGTGACCCCCTCCGCGGTTTCCTTCGGGACGGTGACCGTGCTGTACGCGACGTCGCGCATCTCATCACGCCTGATATCCAAGCGCTGGCTGCCCGTGCCATCTGTCGCGTTCAGGGCAACGGCAATGGCACGTCCATCCAGGTAGACAAGGCGAACGTCTGCACGCTTATCCACGCGCCGCTGGAACAGCACCGGGCACGACACGATGCGATCAAGAGTGGCGTCGTGCTCGCGGGTCACCAGGCTCGTGTAGATGACGGTGTCGCGGTCCTCTGAGTCACGCTCGATGTACCCATTGCTCAGGGGCTTGGCGACTGCGGACCAACCGCATCCATGAAGAAAACGCCGCGCGGCGCAAGGATCGGTCGTCACGATCCAGGAAGGCACCGTCAACCCTTGTTTCGTAGCCATCGCCAACTGGTGGATCTTGTGGGAAGCCGCGTAGTTCCGGATCGGGTGATTGATCCACCGTTCCAAGGGGATGTGCGAAAGGAATCCTTCAACCGCCTCTGCCCACTCGTCGGCGGCGTGCTTCAGCTGAAACGCATCCCCGGAGTCCTCCGGCGCAAAGGGCTTGGGTCTGCGGAATACCACAGCGCGGATGTCCGACGGCTCGAACGTTGTTCCGTGTAGTGTCAGACGGACCGCACCTTGGGACACATCCAGTCGGACGGATGTTGGAGGGCGATCGGTATCGAACCTGGAGTGCCGAATATGCTCGGCGTCGAGGCGTCGACAGAGGTAGTCGGCGGTCGCATCGCCACTGCTGGTCAGAATGAGTGATGTGGCATCAGGCATGCGTGGCAGGTGCCCGTGGGAGGCCAAGCGCCTTGTGCGCCGACTGATCCTGGTCTTGTTCCTCACGCACCTCGGTAAGCGTCTGCGTCTTCGGCCCAGCCGACATTGGGATCACGCCAGCGCCGCCTTGATCCTGGTCGGGCTCCTCCCGCATCTTGGTCATCGTTTGTGTCGCGCACGCGACCCCCGGTGGGATAGCAGCAAACCGTCTCGGGTCCGGATCTTGATCATCTTGCTCTCGTGTCGCCGTCTTGGTCGTCGTGCCGCCCAGGATGTGCTGGCCGTGATGATCCGGCTGCTCGCGCTGGCGCGTTTCCGTTTTGAGGCAGTCGACGTCGCGCCCGCCAACGGCGAGCTCTTCGAACTGAGACCAGAATGACGCGTTGACTGTCATGTTCACGACTCCACTTGAGGCACACCGCCCGTTCATATTGTACGGGACACGCAATGCATGTTCAGGAGCGGGATTTCGTGGGCCAGTCACCCCGCTTGAACGCCGCCTCGAGGTCACCGCTGCTGGCCGTGCCGCGATTCTGCCATTCCTCGTACTGCCCCTGAATCCACAGATAGCGGTCCAGACGCCGTCGCTGTGTGACGAGCCCTGCGCCGATGGCCAGGTCGTTGAATGCGGCTGTGAACGCGGCGTAGTTGCCGTCGAGCCTGGTCACCGGCGTCCCGGCGTGCTTCGCCGCCATGCGGACGGCATACTTGTCGTAGATCGGGAATCGATTCTCATCGATAAAGAAGTGTGCGAACTTGGCCGCGAGGCTGAGGCGGCGGACCTTCCTCTTCTCGGTGCCGCCCTTGGGCACATCGGCCAGCGCATCGACCAACTCCACGCCAGCCGTGTCCAGATCAGACCGAGCGAGGACACCTGCGAAATGCTCGGCCACACGCACGAGGGCGAACACGTTCGTGTAGTAGAGCGCGTTGACGGCGGCAACTTTCGCTAGCGTGGCGGCCGGCGAGAAGTCCTGCATGCCCGTCTTGATCGCCAGCAATGCATCATCCGACCGATGCCACGGCACCAGGGTCGCGTGCAGGTCGCACGCGGCTCGAACCAGATGCGGAGGTAGAGGGACGGGTTTGGGCATGTGACACGGAGTGTGGAATCAGGACTCGCCGCGGAGCGCATCCAGCAGCGGTTTCATGGCACTCCAACTCTCGACGATGAGCCGGAGCGAGTCCCGGCTGTTGAGCCCCTTCGTGCCCCAGGGAAGATGCACGCGGTACTGGAACTGGATGTTGGACCGCTTTCTGCGGGGCAGCGCCGCGAACAGCTCAACCCACTCGGGCTGACGCTTCACGCGCCCGCCGTTCCGAGGCTGGGAGGTCTCCAGCCGGAACGTCAGCATGGCGTCGGTGATGGCCGGCGAACGCTGACCCAGATAGTGGCGCTGGAGCGCGTAGGCCTGAACCCATGCGCCGCGAGAAATGAGCCGTCGCGCCCGCCGCAGAATCTTCGCGTTGATGGCGGTCAGGCGGTCGGAGCCAAGATCGATGAGCCGCTGACGGACCGGACGTATCACGCCGTTGGGGATGGTGATCGCCGCCTCCAGGTGGTCGGCATGCACGGCGAGGGTCAGGTGCGGGTATCCGGTGAACGCGCCCCGCTTCGGTCGATCCTTCAACGGAAGGAAGTCCCACACGGCGCGACCGCTCCGCCCGGTGATCGCCGTGCGCCCCGGTGCCTTCGGGTCCATGCCGAGGGCGCGAAGGGTGCGATCTTTCCTGAGCTCCTCGAGCGCGAGATTGAGGAGACGCTTTGCCTCGCCGTAGGTGTAGGGGTTGTCATCTGAGAAAGGGAATCCGTCGAACATGGTCAGCGTTCCTTCCGTGAGGTATTCCTCCTGAGCCAGACGGACCTCGGCCGCACGGAGGTACGCCCGCAGTCGGTCCGACCATTCGCCCCGTTGGCCGGCCATGCCAAGCCACTCATATAGGCCCGACCACGTGACGGCGATGGTGCCCTTCGGCGCTCGCACTCCGGACTTCGTCAATGCCACTCTGTGGATCTTCTCAAACCCACGCCGACGAAGCGTTCGCTCGTGCCGACGGAGCTGGTCTTCGGTGAGAGAGGCCTGCACCTTGCTCTCCACCAGCAGGCACCAGCGGTCATCGTCGTGAACAACGATGTCGGGCACGCCCTTCCGCTCCGTCTCGATTTCGGACTCGGGGGGATCGCCGGGCAGGCTCTGTTCGACGATTAGCAGGTTCTTAGCCCGCACGGGGGACCGCGCGCCGGCCCAGGCGAGAAACCCTTGCAGCAGAGCGCGGTCCTCATCTAGGCACACGGCAAGGGCATGGGTGAGACGATTCTCAGGCTGGCTGTATTGATCAAAGATGTTGCGCATGCAGGTGTCTGCCGCATAGTACGGGCTGCCTGTCGGAATCGCGGGTACTCCTTCGCGTCCTCGATCAAGTAGTTCGTGAACTGCACTTCAAATGGGTTAGGTGCTCTTTGGTGGGTCGCTGTTGACCCGCGAAGGAGCCGTTCGTGTCCCAGCAAGACTCTCCGGCAACCCCCGCCCAGCGACGCGAGGTGGTCGTCGCCACGCTCGCCACCGCCTTGCGCCGCTGGCACCGCCAGCAGATCCGGGCCGGCGCTCGCGCCCGCCGCGCGGCGAGCATGCCCGCGGGGGAGCATCCACAACCCGAGAGTTCTCGACTTGACTGTGCGGAAGATGATCGCACTGATCGTCCCCTTCCGCCCGATTTGGGCACGGCCGTACTGCCTGTCGCGGGCGGGAGTGACGGAGAACAGTCATGGCGATGAACATCCACGCGGAACTCAAACGACTCGGAACCCTCTGCACGCCGGAGCTCCGCGCGCGATACGCCGAGGTATTCGGCGAGGCCACGCGCTGCAACAACCGCCCGTACCTCTTCAAGCGGATCTGCTGGCGGCTGCAGGCCGATGCAGAAGGCGACCTCTCCGAACGCGCTCGCCAACGGGCGATCGAACTGGCGGACGACGCCAACCTGCGGCTCCAGGCACCACCCTCCACCTCGGGCGAAAGCCGGATCCCAAAGGGCACGGCCCCGCCAACCCACAACGCCGGCGCGGCAATCGCGTCGATCCGGATGCCGCGCAAGAGCATCGATCCCATGCTTGGCACGACGCTCTGGCGTGAGTACAAGGGGCGTCAGATCTGCGTAATCGTGCTCCCCCGCGGGTTCGAGTACGAGGGCAAGGTCTACCGCTCGCTGTCTGCGATCGCCAACGCGATCACGGGCAGCCACTGGAACGGGCTGAAGTTCTTCGCTGAAAGCCTCGGGCTCGATGCGGCGACCGGACGGCGCGTTGAGGGGATACCCGTATGACCACGTAATCTGCCTACACCCGCAGACAATCCGGCGGCGAGCAGCCCGTCCGCAAGCCCGCGCTCATCCGCTGCGCCATCTACACCCGCAAGCCCCCCCAGCAGCGAGGAGGGCCTCGAGCAGGAGTTCAACTCGCTCGACGCCCAACGCGAGAGAGGCGAAGCCTCTATCGCCAGCCAGAAGGCCGAGGGGTTGGGTGTGCCTTCCGGACAAGTACGACGCCCCTCAACGGCGGGTACACCGGCGGCAACATGGAACGCCTCGCCGTCCAGCAGCTCATGGCCGACATCGACGCGGGCAAGGTCTGGTCTCCTCAGCCTCACCAACACCACGCTCAGGTCTACTAGGTCGAGCAGAAGGCGATCATCGATCCCGCGCTCTGGCAGCGGGTCCAAATGATCCTCGAGGCAAACGGCCGCGACCGGGGCAGCGACGTGCGCAACGTGCATGGCGGCCTGCTCAAGGGGCTCGTGCGGTGCCGCCACTGCGACAAGCCGATGACCCATTCGTTCACGACCAAGGCCGGCAAGAAGACCTATCGCTACTACGTTTGCCACGTCGCCCAGAGCAGCGGATATCACGCGTGCCCGTCGAAGGCGGTGCCCGCCGAGCAGCTTGAGTCGTTCGTGGTCGATCGCATCCAGGCGCTCGGCCGTGACCGGGAGCTCGTCAACCAGATCATCGATCGCGCCCGCGGCAATGACCGTGACCTGAGCGAGGACCTGAAGCAGCGCCGTACCACGCTGGAGCGGGAACTCCGATGGCTCGCCAGCGATGAACGCCGAGCGGGGGCCGCGGGCGATGCCGACCGGCTGGCAGACCTCGCCGAGAGGACGCGGCAGGTCGCTGAGCAGATTACAGAGATCGACGCGGAACTCATCGAGGCCGAGCGAACCACCCTGCGAAGGGACCAGGTCGACGCCGCAGCTGCGGAGTTCAGGCCGCTGTGGGACCAACTCAACACGCGAGAGCGAACGGAACTGCTCAACGCGGTGATTCAATCGGTGGAGTTCGACGGCAAGGCGGGCGAGGTCACGCTGGTCTTCCACCCCGAACTTGCAAGACTCGCACAGGATACAAAGCCATGAGCGATCCCACCCGCGTCACGTACAAGGTCCACTTCGAGAACGGCAAGTTCGCCAACCGGCAGATGCGCATCGGCACGGCACCTCAGCCCGCGCCCCAGCCAGCGCTCGCGCCCCGCGTACCACGCGTGGCCAAGCTCATGGCGCTGGCGGTGCGGTTCGACGGGCTGGTGCGGAGCGGACACGTGAAGGACTTCGCCGAGATCGCGCGGCTCGGGTACGTCACGCGCGGGCGGATCAGCCAGATCATGGACCTCGCCAATCTCGCCCCGGACATCCAGGAGGAGCTGCTGTTCCTGGCGTCGGCCAACGCCGGGAAGGATGCGATCACAGAGCGGGACCTGCGGCCGATCACCCGGCACATGGACTGGCAGTCGCAGCGGCGGTTGTGGCGAAAGATGACGGATCGTGACGAGCCGAAGGCCCCACCGCCGGAAGGCCTCGTGGCGATGCGATCGAAGATCTCGCAAGTGCTGGATTTGTAGACATTTGTGGACAAGTTGGAGAAGTCCTGTCGGCTCGTGACGAATACCTGTTCCGCAGTGGTTGTTAGGTCTACACTCGGGTCAACCGCCCCGGGTTGAATCCGGGGCTTTCTCGTAGGCGGAGGCCCGGTGTCATGAGCAGTCTTTCGTTCCGTAGATTCACAAGCGCGTACGCGCTGCGGGAAGTCGACCCCGCCGTCTTGATCGACTTCTTGCGGCCGCACGCCGCGTTCCTTGCGGGGAGCGGCGTCATGCTCCCCACCGACCCAGCGGCGCTCGAGATCGAGCGCATCGAGATCGCGCTGCTGACCAACGTCGGCGGGCTCCCGGTCGAACTGGTCGACGCCCTCTGGCACATGCACGAGATGGCCACGCCGCTGGGGATGGAGTCGCTGCTCGCGGCGGCGCAGGCCGCCAGACTGGCCCTGCCGCTCGACCACCTCTCGCCGGCGGACATCGCAGCACGCATCTGGGTTGAGAACCCCGACCTGGTGCGGCGCTGCCACACCGAGATCTCCGTCTCCCGCCGGCGCACGTTCGAGACGTTTGTTCCCGTGACGGGGGCGACGCTGGCGTGGGCGACGCCGGGTCCGGAGCGGCTGGCGACCCTGGAGGCGGCGGTCGTCGCGTGGTACGCCGCCAACCGCCGCGGCCCCGGGGCGCGGGTGCTCTTCTTCGACCACGGCGACGAGGTGCGGTTCCTCGTGCGCCACGGCGGCCCCTACCGCCGCGAGGGCAGTCTCGACGAGGGCAAGCCCGGCTGCGTGCGGTACCGCCCGATGGCCCACGGCCTGATCGTCTTCGACCGCCGCACCTGGGAACTGCGGATCAACGCCGGGACCAAGGGCGAGTGCACCGCCTACCGCCAACTGATCGGCCAGCACATATTCGGTCGCGGCGACATGTTCCCCGCCGACCCCGACCGGTACGACCTCGAACCGCTGCGGGCGCTCGGCCGGCGAAGTCTGATCTGCTCGCACATCCAGGGACTCGCATCGGTGCGGCTGGTCGAACTCACGATGTACGCGGGCGGCCCGTTCCACCGCCGCAAGGTGGAGAAGGCCGACGACGTGCTGCTGGCGCTCGAACACGCGAGGGAGACCATCCCCGACGATGCGCTGCTCACCGCCGCGACGTTCGAGGTGCGGTTCACCGATGGGCGCAAGCCCAGGCCGGTCACGATCCGGCACGGCAACAAGGCGACCTACACCCGCGACACCGATGCCGATCTCATCGAGGCGTTCCTTCGCGGCGGTGGCTTTGTGCTTTGCGGGAAGGGAGGCGGCCATGCGCTTGTGGCAGTCGCTTGAACGGGTGCAGGGCTGGGCCGGCGTGCGTTCGGTCTGGCGTGAGCACATGGGCGAGGACCTGCAATTCCTTCAGCCGCTGCTGCGGCCGATGGAGGAACTGGCGATGTCGGTGCCCTGGCCGGGAACGATCGAGGGCCGGAAGGTCGTCATGCACGACGAGGACGACATCGTCGCGGTCGATCCCGAGACGAGCGAATCCGCGCCGATCCGGCACGAGGACATTGTGCTGTGGCAACTTGATGCGGATACGTTGTTTCTCGGGATGTCCTCGGCGCTTGGTCTTGTGGGCACGCCCTCGTCGGTCGGGATGAGCAACCGCCTGTGGTGGCTCGGCGAACTCATCGTTGCCGATGCGACGATTGCTGTGTACTTGTCCACGACGCGGAGCGCTGCTGACTTGAACTTGCTCGATGGGCGGACCAAGAAACCCAATCTCCAGTGGCAAATGCTCCGGGCGTTCGGCCTCGCTGACGGGCACATCGGTTGGAAGAAGGGCAACACGTCGAAGGAGTACCAGAAGCGCAAGGAGACGCTGGCCAAGTCGCTGGCAGCGTTCTTCGGGATCGAGGGCGAACCGATCGTCCTTGACGGCAAGGACTGGAAGTGTTGCTTCCGGGTTGTGGCGAGCGACGACTGATCAGCGCGCGGCCATCTCGGCGAGGTTCTCGATCTCAAGCTCCCGGCCATCTGCGAACTTCGCCGTGAGGTGCAGCTTGCCCCCGAGCGCCTCGACGTACTTGCGCAGCGTCGTCAGGTACATGTCGGCCGCGTTCTCGAACTTGGACACGCTTCCTTGGGCGACGTCCAGCTTACCGGCGAGATCGGCCTGCGTCATGCCGATCGCCTTGCGGATCTCCGCGAGGGGCATCGTCTGCAGCGTCGCCTTGACGCGGGCGTCAACCCGCGCCTGCGCCTGGGGGCTCATCTTCCGCTTCAGGTTGTTCCACTTGCTGGCTATTGCTGTGCTCGCAGTTCGGGTCTCAGTATTCTATATCGGCTATATTCGTCAAGGTGCATGTTTCGGTTCGGCCCGATTGGCGAATCCCGCGACCGTCATTGCGGGCTGAACCACTGGTGCCGGGCTTACTCCCGACCGTCGCAACCTCCTACCCCGCTCTTCCGATGCGCCATCGAGTTTTCGATGGCCCGTTCGCGGAAATCCTGAAACTCCTCATCGCGCCGTTTCTCCACGGTTGCTCGGTCATCGGGCCTCGCTCGGGGCTATCCATCCTGTATTCGCTATCGAGAAGAACCCTCTTCCGCATGGGAGAGGGTTGTTCCTTTATCAGAAATACTGCTCGTGTGAGCGGGCCGGAGCGATTCGACGAGCCCTCTCACGGGCTTGAACTCACCTCTGAAACCGGGTCGGGAGCTGGCCATGGTCACTTCACCCGCGTGTGGCGCGAAACACCAGGTGCGCCCAGAGGAACACGGGTGTGAACAGGATCGACGCCGCCGGCCAGAGCATCACCGCCGGCACTGGTGTCCAAACCGCGAGTGACACCGCCGCGCACCAGTACATCACACACACCGGGATCACGATCCGCCGCGACGATGCGTCCGCGACTCGCTGCGTCACCTCGCGCAGTGGCCCGCTTCGCTCCTTGATCTGAACCGCCAACCGCCGCGCCCACACGAACTCGCTCGCGAGGATTGCCAGCCCCAGCGGACCCAGCACGCTAAGTCCCGGCCCGGGCAAGGGCGAGATCACGATCCCGAGCAGGATCACTGAGGTGCCCGCGATCAAGACCCACAGTCGGCGTGAGTTGCGCCGCAGCAGCGCGACGGCGGCCGTCCCTGTCCGACGCGCCAGTTGAAACCGCGTGTCGAAGATCCCGTAAATCAGGAGACACGCGAGGACCGCGAGCAGCGAGAGATCGACCCAGAAGTTGAACATCAGTGAGGGCATGGTCGAGGTCAAGAGTACCCGAAAACTCGGCCGTGCGAGGGCGCTTCACGCCGCTCGGAAGGTCCTCAGCGACCATTCCTTGACGAGCGAGAGCGGGCTCGGAGCGGCGTTTCGGGCGATCAACGCGAACGCTGAGAAGTCGCATCCTGGTAAACGCGGTCCATCGCCCGGCGAAAGATCCACGCGTTCTTCGTGGCGTCCTTCTCGGATTGGCCCTCCGCGAGGGCTAGGCGCAAACGCTCAACGCCGTCGTTTCCAACAGTTTCGGACGCCAGATCAATGAGCGCGGTGATCGTCACCTCGTAGATCGCGGCGCACGCTTCCGGCTTGCCGTCATTGAAAATCGGGACACCCCGTTCGATCGCCAGTTCGACAAGCCCCGAAACACTTGCAGCGGATGCCTTCATCCCTTCCGCGGGTGTGTCCCGGGCAGCGGGCGGACCCGGGACGATCACCCTGTCGATGATGTGGATGACACCGTTGGAGGCCTCGATATCCGCCGTGATGATCCCGGTGCCAGCCACCGCGAGTTTCCCGACGACGAGCGAGAAGGAGACCGTGTCGCGGCCGAGCAGCGTTCGCGCGGATCGCTGGGCAAGCATGTCGCTGCGACGGATGCGGCTGGGGATCACGTGGGCGCTCAGGACATTGGCCAGTTGTGAAGGGTCCGCCAGGAGAGCCTTGATCGCCTGCTCACCCAGGGAGTCGAACGCCTCGTTCGACGGGGCCAACAATGTCCAAGGCCCCCCATTCTCACCGCCGAGTTGTGTCGCAAGGCCCGCCGCTGTGACCGCCTTGAGAAGCGTGGCGAGTCGGGGGTCCTGGCTCACGATCTCGGCGATCGAGCGAGTTTCCGGCATCATCACGCGGTCAATCACGTACACGATGCCTTTGTCGAACGGCACATCAGTCTTCAAGAACAAGGCGCCCGCGATGGTCAGCCCTTCTCCATCAATGGAGAGGTTCTGGCCTGAGAGCGCGACAACGCCGCGACGCTGCAGGAGCGAACCCGAGTCGATGGCCATCGGCAGGATGTGATGCTTGAGAATCGCGACCAACTTTGCACGCCCCTGCTCGCTTGTCAAGAACTTCACGGTCTCGGGGGGAATCGCCGCGAAGGCCTTGTTGGTCGGAGCGAAGACCGTGACGCGGCCGTCGGCGGGCAGTTGCAGCCCGGACACTTCGACGAGTGAGAGAAACGTTGTCAGGTCGGCGCTCTTCGCGATGCTCGGCAAGTCCGAGCCGGTCGTCGGCGCTTGGCCCTCGGGGCTCATCGCCCGGACGAAATCGACATCCAACTGAAAGGCCCCTGCATTCTTGTCTGCCAGGGTCACTCCGATCGACTCGACGCGTGCCGGGGTGAGCTTCGGAGCGTTGGGAACAAGGCGGCCAAAGCTGTAGAGGCGGAACTGCTCGAAGGGCAGCCGGAGCGTTACCCACTCGCCCGCCACGGTCTCAAACTTTGTCTGAAAACTCCCGGCCATCATTCGCACGTCCGAGCAGCGCACATCGAACTGATACGTCCGGCCATCGCCACGGACTCGCGCTTCAATGCCCGTAGCCTCCTTCAATGAACCCTCCGGGACTGTTGTCTGTATCTGCGAGAATCCGCCATTGTTCTCCAGCGACAACTCACCGGAGAAGCGGAGAATGCCGGCTTCGGGTTGCATCACGCGCCCTGTGGAGCGTCCACCCATGACTCCATCGAGCACCGTGCGCCATCCGGCCACGCCGGCATCGAACTCGATGTTGACGGGCTGAGCCGCAGCGATGGAGCAGAGAGAAAGTGCGGACGCGACGACGAGGGCATATTGCATACTGGACTCCTAAAGGCAGGTGGTTCGTTCGCGTCATGCAAACGGATGCACGGGTCATGGGCGCAAGGGCCAGAATGACCGCGGCACCGCGCGAGCACCCAGGTTCGACTGGGTTGGATTGTCGCAGGGTGATTCTGAGCGGTGCCGGGCGGGTGAAGCCATGAATGCTGTTGGTCAACGCGGCCCGTTGGCCTTGGTCCTCTCGAGTGCCCTGGCGAGCGCCTTCTTGAGAGTTGCAGCCGCGGCATCGATGGCCGCGTAGTAGTCTGCGGCCTGCTCCTCCACGCGCAGCGTCCCCTGCCCGGGCGGAGTCACCACGATCGAGCACTGCTTGTCGAGCCCGCCCTTGGGGCCGTTGAGATCCACAAGGCGGACCTCGACGGTGCACAGCGCATCCTTCAGTCGTGCCGCAGCGGCCCCGATCTTGTTCATGATATAGTCGTGCTGAGCCTCGCTGGTCTTGATGCTTCCGTCGAAAAGTGTGATTTCCACGAAAAGTCTCCTTATTGGCGTTAAAGCTGAAGCATGTACGCCCACGAGCCGTGCTTGTTCGCCGGGTACGGTTGACTCAAATGGACCCCGCTCTCTCGATGGCAGCGTTGCTGCTACCATGGACCCAAGCTTTCTGTTGGGGAGTAGCCGCCCGCCGATGTGGGTAGAACGGGTCGTCAACACGGAAGGAGCGGTTCTCGCTCCTCCCGGCCCTTCTGCGGCGTTGGTCCTCCTCGCTTCTGAGCGCGGACCGATGCCACTGGCGAGACCAACACTTTATCGTGACGGTGCGCTGCGCCTGCTTTCTATGAGCAGGTGCGGGCCAAGGATGTGATCTCTTCATGAATGAACTGCTGCTGCTGCTTGCTACCACCGCGACGTCGAACCCGGCCGACCTGAAGATCTGGGCGTACGTCGCATTCATCGCCCTCGTGATCGTTTTCCTCGCCCTCGATCTCGGGGTCTTTCACAAGGTGGCCCACGAGGTCGGCATGAAGGAAGCGATCACATGGTCGGCGATCTGGCTAACCTGCGGCGTCGCGTTCAGCGGGTTTGTGTACATGGCGTACGAAAACCACTGGCTTGGGCTGGGATTGGAGACCGCCAAGTACAGCACAACGGAGGCGATCAAGGCCGGAGCGCCGCTTATCGTCTCCGGCGAGGTGGGCGGATTCGAAGCGGCCAAGCAGTACCTCGTCGGGTATGTCGTCGAGAAGTCGCTGGCGATGGACAATATCTTTGTCATCGCGCTGATCTTCACATTCTTCGCGGTGCCGGCAAAGTACCAGCACCGCGTGCTCTTCTGGGGCATCATCGGCGCGCTGGTCATGCGCGGCGGGATGATCTTCCTGGGCGCTGGGCTGATCCTGAAGTACCAGTGGATCCTCATCGTCTTCGGCGGATTCCTGATCCTGACGGCGCTCAAGATGGCCCTCATCAAGGGTCACAACGATGTCTCGCAGAACATCGCGGTGCGTTTGTGCAAGAAGTTCTTCCGCGTGACCGAGTTCTACGATGGGCAGAAGTTCTTCACCAAGCGGACCCTCAAGCCGACCTACACGAAAGACGCGGCCGGCAAGGAGACGATGGATTCGGCACCGGCCGGCTCGCTGAGCGCGACCTCTGCGATCACGCCCTTGTTCCTGGCCCTGATCATGGTTGAGATCACCGACCTGGTTTTCGCAGTCGACTCGATCCCGGCCATCTTCGCGATCACACCTGACCCGTTCATCGTGTTCACGAGCAACATCTTCGCGATCCTCGGGCTGCGGGCGCTCTACTTCTGTCTGGCGGCGTTGATACAGAAGTTCCGATTCCTCAAGCCGGCGTTGATTCTCATCCTGGCCTTCGTCGGTGTGAAGCTGCTGCTGCTGAGTGTGCCGCCCTATCTGGATGTGATCGGCATGGCCAAGGCCGACCCCATCAAGATCGACACGACGGTGTCACTCTTGGTCGTCGTTGGCACACTGGCACTCGCAACCGTGCTGAGCTTGGCGATACCGTCGAGGGCGGCGTTGGACGGGAGTTCACGACCGAAGAAGTAACGACACGCCGCGGTGCGGGCACAATCTCGTGACCATGCTATCAGGCAGGCGAGACAACTAAGGGATGAACGAGCACCACCCTGCCGCACCTCGTACAACGCGATGGTTTCAAAGTCGTCAACCATGAACCCGCACACTGAGCGAGAATCTGGCATGCGCATACGCAGGCTCGTCGAGTCCGCGATCTTCAATAACTTTGTCGTGGTGGTCATCGTGCTCAACGCCATGCTCATCGGCCTGAGCACCTACCTGACCGATGCGACATCGCTCCGAGCCATCGCCGCGATTGAAACGATCTGCGTCGGCATCTTTGTCGTGGAGATCGTTCTTCGCTTTCTCGCTCGCGAGTCGACGGCGACCTTCTTCCGCAACGGTTGGAACATCTTCGACCTTGTCATCATCCTCGCGGCACTCCTTCCCGCGTCAAACGGTATAGGACCCGTTCTCCGCATCCTCCGCGTGTTGCGGGTGTTGAGGTTGGTCAAGACAATCCCGGAACTGCGGCTCATCGTCGATGTGCTCCTTCGATCCGTCGCAAGCATGAAATACGTCGCGCTCTTGGCGGTGATCCTCTTCTACGTCTATGCGGTCATCGGGGTAAAGCTGTTCGGAGGCGACGGCCACCCCATGCGGACCTACTTCACCAGCATCCATGAGACGTGTTTCACGCTCTTCCGCATCCTCACCGGCGATGACTGGACCCAGATGCGCTACGAACTCGCGCAATCAGGTCATCCACTGGGGGCGTTCACGGCCTACCAGGTGTCTTGGATTGTGGTGGCGACATTCCTGCTCGTGAACCTCATCGTTGGTGCCGTCATCAACAACTACCAGAAGGTACAGGACATCGAGCAGCACCGCTTGCTCGCGCCGGATACCAGCGAGCGGCGTGTGCGTGAACTCGTTCGAGAGCTCGATGCAATCCTCAACGCCCGCGATGAGGAGCCGCGCGGACCCACCGCAAGACCCCGGCCAGGGCGCGTTGATGCATGACACGCCCGCGAGGTCCTCAAGCTGCGGAATGGCTAGTCAGTTCCGCTCTGTCTTGCTTTCGAGCATCGCTTCCTCCTGCCGATTCTTCCCTTCCTCTGTCTTGCCGAGGTTCACATGGCGGATCCTTCAGCTAGACCGCACAGGTCCAAGACCATCCTCGACCACATCGAACGAGTGGGCAACAGCCTGCCCGAGCCCGCGATCTTGTTTGCCATTCTGGCAGCTCTGGTGGTACTGGTATCCGCGTTGGGCTCCGCCGCCCGTTGGAGAGTCCAGCCGGTGATCCCGACGGTTGTCCTGGCGCCGGAACTTGATCGCGCCGGGCTGCCTGTTCAGGACACGGCCGGAAAGCCTTCGATGGTTCCCAAACTCAATGACCGCGGCAGGCCTGAAGTTGCGTTGGTGGGACAGACCGACAAGAGCGGGGCACCCGTCGAACTGCGGCCCAAGAGTCTGCTGACGAGCGATGGATTCTATTGGATGCTCTCGTCCATGGTCCGAAACTTCACGGGACTGCCGGCGTTGGGCCTGGTGTTCGTGTCGATGCTCGGCATTGGCCTGGCGGAGAAGTTCGGCCTCTTCGGGGCGCTGATGCGATGGCTGGCCCTGATGACGCCGCGCCGATTCCTCACGCCGATGATCGTGCTCATCGGGGCAAATGCGTCGGTCGCTTCGGATGCCGGATACATCATCCTGCCGCCGCTGGCCGCAGCGTTGTACCTTGCCATCGGCCGCTCGCCAATCGCCGGGTTGGCCGCGGCATTCGCGGGCGTGGCGGGCGGCTTCGGCTCGGGGGTGTTTCCCACGGCGGCGGACGGATTCCTCGCCGGCGTGGCTACGCAAGCCGCGCACATCCTCGATCCCGACTATCACGCGGTCGATGCCACGCACAATCTGTACTTCAAATCCCTCAGCAGTATCGTGGTAATGCTTGCGGGTTGGTTCGTAACCGATCGCATCGTTGAGCCGCGCCTGAAGCGCCAGTCCCTCGCGGCCGGCGGCGATTCCTCGGCCGTGACCGACTTGGCCCTCACGCCTGTCGAAAAACGAGGTCTGGCGTGGGCGGGCCTGGTTGCGGTTGTCGTGCTCTGCAGCTTCGCCTTCGCCATCCTCATCCCCGGGGCGCCGCTGCACGGCACCGGGCAGCCGTCGCTGGCCAGCGGTGTGCCGGCACCGGGCGAGCGGGCAGGAGACCGTTGGTCGCAGGTAATTGTCCCAATGATCTTCCTGATGTTCCTGCTGCCGGGGATGGCGTTCGGGCTTGTCACCGGTGCGCTGCGCAAGCAGGCCGACTTCATCGAGGCGATCTACCACGGCATCCGCACGATTGTGCCCGTGCTGGCCATTGCCTTCTTTATGGGCCAGTTTGTCAATTATTTCCAGTACACCGGCCTCGACCGCATGCTCGCGTACGCGGGCGGGTCGTTGCTCGTGCGGGCCGATCTTCCGGTGCCTCTGCTGATCGTTCTCTTCGTGCTGCTGGTTGTGCTCGGTGACTTTGTGATGAGCGGAATGCTCAGCAAGTTCGGCGTGCTGGCCCCGATCTTCATTCCCATGTTCATGATGGTGGGCATAAGTCCGGAACTGACGACGGCCGCGTACCGCATCGGCGACAGCGTTGTGAACATTATCACGCCGCTGAACAGCTACCTGCTGATCATCCTGGTAGCGTTTCAAAAATACAAGAAGGACGCCGGACTCGGGAGTCTGATCTCGCTGATGCTTCCCTATTCGCTGGTCTTTGGTATTGCTTGGACGGCGTTCTTGCTGGTGTGGTACTACACCGGCCTTCCGCTCGGCACCGATGCTCCCCTGCACTATGTGCCGGGCGCACCGGGGGATGCGGTCCCCCTCATCAACGGGTGAACCTCGCGAGGAAGTGACGAACGGGTGATCGGGCGGCGCGCCGACTTGAGTGAAGGCATCGAGGATTTCTGGGGAGGAGTGGCCGTCGTGGCGCCGTCTGGAGATGCTGAGTGCCGAGACGCTGGCCAATCGCGAGAATGCGGTACCCGGTCGACGGTCTGAAGCTGCTGCTGAACGTGGTGATGCCGTCGAAGTCTGCATCGAAGGGAATCGCGGATAAACTGCACCAAGGCGAGTTGGCAGGAGATGACCCGCACCTCCCTGGCGTTTCCAGTCAATTGGCCCCGGCACCGATAGATTCCTTCACCAGCCACCGATCCTCACGGAGCCGCAGATGCATGACCTGACCGTTGGGATACTGGGCGCAACCAGCACTGATGCTGCCACCGGCCTGCTCTCGATCAGCCCTCCGGTTCTTTTTTTCTTCCTTGGCGTCATCGCGGTGCTGGTCCGTTCCAAGATCGCCATTCCCAAAGCCGCCACCAAACTCTTGTCGCTCTATCTTTTGTGGGCGATCGGCTTCAAAGGCGGTGTTGAGCTTGTTGCAAGCGGGTTTACAGCGGACACCATGAAGGCCGTTGCTTTGGCATTGACACTCTCGGTTGTCGTTCCCGCTTGGGCATACCTCGCCCTTCGCCGGATTGTGGCTGTACGAAATGCCGCGGCGATTGCGGCTTGTTATGGATCAGTCAGCGTGGTCACGTTCCTCACCGCCTCTTCGTCGCTGGATCAGAGCGGCACGCCGTTCAGCGGACACATGGTGGCTGTGATGGCGATCATGGAGTCGCCGGCGATCGTTCTGTCCTTGATTCTTCTGAGTCTCGACAAGAACCGGAATCGCGAGGAACAGGCAACCGCAGCAGCGGGAATCGATCCTGGTGGAGCAGGAACGCCTCGACTGTCCACCCTGCTTCACGAGTCACTACTGAATGGCCCTGTTCTGCTGCTGCTCGGGAGCATCGTTGTCGGAGTTCTAACGGGTCAGAGAGGTTACGCCGCGTTCAAGCCGCTCTGCACGGATGCCTTCCCCGGTGCACTGGCGTTCTTCCTGCTTGACTTGGGTCTGATGGCCGCGCGACGGTGGCGGAACGTTGTTCGAGCACCTCGGATGTTGCTGGCGTTTGCGATCATTGCGCCCCTCGTCAACGCCGCACTGGCAATCGTGGCCTCGAAGCAACTTGGGATTGGCGAAGGCGACGCGGTCCTCTTCGCCGTGCTCGCCGCATCGGCGTCCTACATTGCGGCACCAGCTGCGCTTCGGCTGGCGATCCCGAAGGCCGACCCTGCACTCTACGTCTCCCTCTCTCTGGGGTTGACGTTCCCGTTCAACATCATCTTGGGAATCCCCTTGTACTCCGCGATGGTGCGCTGGTGGTGGTGATCACTCGACCGCCGCGATAGTTATGAACCGGCTTTACTTCGCGACGACGTTGCATGATCCAAACTCCTCCCGCAGCGCAATGAGTACGAACCATCCCGCCTCGAATCAGCGTCTGTAATGCACACAGGCGAACTCGGTGAAGCCAACGCTGCCAGTTAGTATTGCGGAAACGGCGATGCCCCACTCGGCGCGCCCCGTCGCCAGCGAAGAAGGCGTTCGCCTGGCAGGCCGCTCGGACAAGGAGTCCCAGGTCAGCGTTAGCACTCCACCGGCAATCGATAGCGCCGCCAGAGACCCGATCGTCCACCGTGCGTTCCGGCGGCGTTTCGCGCCCGCGGCCCGTGCGTGCTCAACGAACACCCTAGCAGCATCAGCCGAGGAATCGGCCCATTGATCGAGTCGTGATTCGATTTCATCGCGCATCGCTCTTCTCCTTCTCGTCCGCTTCGTGCTCAACAAGGGCCGTCCGGAGCAGCACGAGCGCCCTCCGATTCCGTGAAGCCAGTGTGTCGCGGTTCACACCGAGTGTCTTGCCCATTTCGTCAAAACTCAAGCCCGCACCGTGTTTCAACAGAACTATCTCCCGCAGAGGCCCCTCTAACGATTCAACGGCGTCGGCAAGCTGGTCGTGCTCAGGAGTTTCGACCTCTGCTCGCTTGGGAATGGCACGGCGCGAGTCGCGGTATGCCGAACGCCGCGCCGACCGGCGGAGCATCAGTGCCTCACGTATCACCAGCGTCAGGAGCCATGCGCGGGGGTTGCGCACAAGATCGACACGAAACGTCGGCGTGCGGAGCATTCGCAGGAGCGCGTTCTGGGCGGCGTCCTCCGCCAGCGAGCGGTCGCCCAGAACGCGGTTGGCTGCGACGGCAAGTATCGGAAACATCCGGGCGTGGAGGCAGCGTGCCGCAGTGCCGTCGCCCCGCCGGCACGCGCGCAATAGCTCTCGCTCGTTGCCAGGATCGTTCATCGGTTTGTCTTCGCAACCAAGGCCTTGGCATCGGCGAGTGTGTGACGCGATTCGGTGATGCGCTCGCCCAACCCGCCGAAATCGGCGAAGAAGAACGACGCCATCACTCCGAACTCCCCTTGTTGAACGCGCTTATCAAGCTCGGTCGCACGGACGGCGGGCGTCGCTTCAGTCCTGACTCGAATCCCCTCATCATAGAACGCGGCGAGCTTCTGCAGCTCCTGCGCCGCCCGCGCCGGATCGGCGGCGAGCTCTCTGGCACGCTTCTGATCTTCTGGACCGAGCGAGAGCGCTGAAAGCACGGCGTCGAGCTTGGGTCCGGGACCATTCTGGACGACCTTCTCGATCCATGGGACGAGTTGGTTCCGCTCACTCTTCATCGCGCTGGCAATCCGGAACGGATCGTCGTCGGTGAACGCCACGAGGGCCTCATGCAGCGTCGCCTTGTGTGCTGCCGACAGCCTCGGTGATGCCACCGCCAGCACGGGGGCGACGAGTAAATACATGGCCCTGCGTGTAAGCGCTTGAATGATGATATCGTCGTGCCCCACTTGGGTGGAGGCCCGCAAGCATGCTGCTATGCGCCCCACGGCCTGGTCGATCCGCCCCTCGTCGAGTTCGGCCCGTGCGCTCACCATCATCGCCTTGACGGATGTGCGGAATGAGCCGAGGTGGGGAATGACCGCAAAGGGGCCGTCTTCGCGGAGTTCAAGGCCGAAGTCGCACTCTGGCATCTTGGAGGCTCGTTCGAAGAGGTCGGTCTGAACGCTCGCCGCTGCCGCGCCCTGCTCAGGAGTTGGCCGCCATGCCGGATCGCCGAGCGCCTTGGCATCAACCCCCTGGAGCACCACGTCGGTGCTCGGGTCCATAAGCGCCCAGACACGCCAGTAGCGCGGGCCGCGTTATTGTCTTGGTTCGCACCGAGCGCCGATGGGGCCGGGACGAGCGCCAAACCGAGCACAAGAATGAAGATCCGAATCGAGTGACCGTACATCATGGGAAGTATCTCCGTGCGGACCAGCCCGCACCTAGAAGATGCCGCTCAACGGATGGTGTGTGATGGAGCTGAAAGATGGCCGGCATTCCAAGTCATCCAGCCCATACCGTTCCCCTTCACATCCGAGGTTGCATCGGGTGCCAACAGTAAGTCCAGGAGTCTGGATCTCATACATGCCGAACAATCATCGACGGCGTGTTGGCTTTGTCTTGATCTGAAGCTGAAATCGCTATGGCACGAACCAGGTTTGACTTCCAAACGATCCGCTCAGATGGCGCACTTCTCGCTACGGATCTTCTGCGCCGCGTTGTCGATCCGAAGGCCGCGTTGCCGGGAACCAAGCCTGAGGACTACGGCTTAGCGCCCCGCGAACATCTGAACGAGGTCATTACGCGATCATGGAATCTCCTTCGTCGGCATTGGGCGGACTTTCGCTCCGCGGCGAAACAGCTGCCTTCCGGAGAGCCGGGAACCAATCTGACCAATGACAAGTGGTCATTGCCGCTGTTGCGTGAACTTGGGTTTGTTTTCCTTCAACCTTCGGCTGGTGCGGAGGTTGACGACCCTGCGTATCCGATCAGCCGCTTCAGCGCACAGACGACCGTTCACCTTGTCGGCTGCAATCTCAGCCTCGACCGCCGCACTCCCGGTGTTCGGAGAGCCGCGGCTGCGACTCCGCACGGGCACGTCCAGAACTTCTTGAACCGCAGTGACAAGCACATGTGGGCCCTCCTGTCGAACGGTCTGCAGTTGCGGATTCTGCGAGACAACAAAGCTTCGTCGCGCCAGTCCTTCCTTGAGTTTGATCTGGAGTCGATGCTTGCCGGTGAGGTCTACTCGGACTTCACGGTGTTGTGGCTGACGGCTCACGCCACCCGCTTCGCCCCGCTCGACGGCGAGAAGCCCGAGAGTTGCTGGCTGGAACAGTGGAACAGGATCGCCACGGAGCAGGGAGCGCTGGCACTCGGTGATCTTCGTGCAGGCGTTGAACGCGCCCTGCAGGCGCTTGGACAAGGCCTTGTTGGACACCCAAAGAACGTTTCGCTTCGAGAGTCACTCCGAAGTGGCGTCCTCTCGTTGCCTGCCTTCCACGGCGAGCTCATGCGCGTGGTCTACCGGCTCATCTTCCTTTTCGTGGCTGAAGACCGCACCTTCGACGGTCTGCCTCTCCTCCATCCTCACGATGATTCGGATGCTGGTCGTCTGGCACGAGCCCGCTATCTCGATCACGACAGTGTCTCAAGGCTCCGCGAGCTCGCTTCCAAGATCCGCGGCAGTCACCACTGCGATCTCTGGCATCAGTTCAATCTGCTCATCGGTGCCGTCTCAGGAGATTTTCGTTTTGACACTGCGCGGCGAAACCTCGCCCTGCCCATACTGGGCGGCTATCTGTGGAGCTCGAGCAGCACTCCGCATCTGAATGCACCGAAACTTGGCGATCATGCGGGTAGCGAGCTGACGAACGCTGACTTCCTGAGAACCATCCGCAACCTCGCCTTCACCCCCGAGGGGCAGACGCTGCGTCCCGTTAACTACAAGAACCTGGGCTCGGAGAAGCTTGGCCGCGTCTACGAGAGCCTGCTCGCCCTGACGCCACAGATCAGCGGAGATGGCGCGAAGTTCACCTTTGCTGAGTTCGGCGGGAACGAAAGAACGATATCCGGCTCGTACTACACCCCGGATTCGCTGGTCCAGTGCCTCCTCGACTCAGCACTCGATCCCATTGTTGCAGACGCAATCAGGGACAAGACCGGCGTTGAAGCTGAGCTGGCCATCCTCAACCTGCGCGTGTGCGATCCCGCGTGCGGATCGGGTCACTTCCTGGTGGGGGCGGCACATCGACTCGCCCATCACCTCGCACGCGCGCGAGCCCACACGCAGGGCGAGGGCCAGCCTTCGCCGCTGATGCACCAGCACGCGCTGCGCGAGGTCATCCGGCGTTGCGTGTACGGCGTCGATCTCAACCCAATGGCCGTAGAGCTGTGCAAGGTCTCGCTTTGGATGGAATCGATGGAGCCGGGTCGGCCGCTCACGTTCCTCGACGCGCACATCAAATGCGGCAACTCGCTCCTCGGCACAACCCCAAAGCTCATGGAGGCGGGCATTCCGGATGAGGCTTTCAAGCCGCTCTCCGAAGACGACAAGAAGCGAGTCACGTACTACAAGAAACGGAACAAACAAGAGAAGAAGCACCGGACCAGCGAACCCGAAACCTTGGCCAGCGCGGCAATCCGCGAAACTCCCTTTGAGAACGCACGCTTTCTCGCCGATGCCTGGTGCGCGGCCTTCGTCTGGAGAATGCACGACACCGATCTTCCCCGCGTACCTATTGGCTTCACGGGAGAGTGCGATGCGATCACAGAAAGAGTTTACAGAACGATCGAGCATCATCCACTTTCGGTTCAGCCGTGGATCCGAGATAGGGTTCAGCGGCTCGCCGCCGAGTACCAGTTCTTCCACTGGCATCTCGAGTTTCCCGAAGTCTTCGGCGAGCGCGAGGCACTCCCTGCGGGCCGAGACTCCTGCCAATGTTGCGATCGCCGGTCTGATCCGTCAATGAGCGGTTTCAACATCATCCTCGGCAATCCACCATTCCTCAACCAGCAGCAGACAGCCACCGCTACGCAGCGCTGCATAGCAGCTCTCATTCGCCTCCGGGCCGGCGGACAACGGCGAATGGGTACAGAAGCCATCCGTGGATACACCGATCTCTCCGCCACCTTCCTCTTGTTCTCAACCACCATCACCCGCTCGGGCGGGCGTGTGGCGATGGTTCAGCCGCAATCGCTCCTCGCCACAGGGGATGCCGCGCCCGTTCGACGAGCGCTCCTTGATGTAGCCTCGTTGGAATCGTTATGGGTTTCAAACGAACAGGTCTTCGAGGATGTCGGTGTCCTTACATGCGCGCCCACCCTGCATGTGGGCGGCCCACGCAAGAGCACGCTGCAACGATCAACGACGGCGCATTTCACCCCACTCCCAACGATCAATCTCGACAACGATGCCCTTGCCCGCGAGGATACCTGGTCCCACCTCAACGCCGCCGCGAGCGGTATCCCAGAGTTCAGCATCAGTTCTGCGGGCACGCTGGGCGATATCGCCGAAGCCACCGCCGACTTCCGCGATCAGTACTACGGCCTGCATGGGTTCCTCATTGAAGATGCCGCGCTCAGCCCCAACAAACGGGCCGACTTCGCGGCCTTTCCCCCCATCGTTACAACCGGGCTAATCGATCTTGCACAATGTCGTTGGGGGTCTGCTTGCTGCAGGATCCTTAGAGCAAAATGGCTGGCACCTCGCATTGATCGACGGCGCATGGAAGTCGAGGGCACGCTCGGCCCGTGGATCGCCACACGTCTGGTCCCCAAGCTGCTCATCGCCACGCAGACAAGAGTTATCGAGGTCTTCGCAGATGAGCACGCTCGCTACGTGCCAAGCGTGCCGGTATTGACCGTGATTCCTGCCGATCCCGCGATGCTCTGGAAGCTGGCCGCCGCGCTGGCATCTCCGGTGTGTTCCGCGATGGCCATGCGAAAGTACGCAGGAGTCGCACTGAGCGTCGATGCCATCAAACTCAGCGCCAAACAAGTGCTCACTATGCCCTTACCCACTGATCAAGTCGCGTGGGAGGACGCCGCCGCCTATTTCAAAGTTGCGTCAGACAGTGAGCACCTGAGTGATCGGGCCAACACACTGCGCGCGTATGGATACGCCGCGTGCGCTGCATTCGGGTTTGGGCACGCTGATGTTCAGTCGCTGATGGAGTGGTGGTTGAATCGACTTCACTTCAACCCGGAGAGCGGCGATGATGCCGATCGCGCGTAAATCCGGGCCATGCAGTATCGCAGTAAATAGCAGCAACATTCGATGGCAACATCCTGCCAACTGAGGATTTTTTGCCAGAGGTTGGCCGAAATGTCCCGTCGTTCGTCTCCACTTCTCATCCTCGACACAAGGTAAGGCCTGCGCCGATCCTGTAAGTGAAAATGCCAGCGATCAAAGCGCTATCGCCCGTATTCCCAGATTTCTGAGTCCCAACGCCATACACCTGCATGTTCGCGCAAGACGCGAATGCCATGAACTTCCCAAAACGCCCCGGCGCGATTCAAACGCGCGACCTGCCGCTTAGAAGTCCAACCGGACGCAACTCAGAGAAACCTGTACCGCCAACAAGTCAGCCATGCTTCAGCGCGTTTCACACGTTCGCATCGACTCTTGTGTTTCTGCGGCACTTCTTGTTCTTTCGCGAATCAAAGTGGTCAAGAGTGTTAGACGAACTCTCGCTCGGGGGTCGTCTGCCGACGCGGCGGCGCCTTTCTTGACATGGATTCCTCATCAACAGTCTGGAGACGGCTTCAATCAAATTCACCGCGCTCTGCTCGCAACTGCTCGCGCGGTGAGTGCCATTACCACATTGATCGCACTACCGCCTCGCCAACTTCCGCCATGAACGGGAACGCAACGGACTCGTATTCGTACTTGTCATCATTGAGAATCCCGTCGGCGTTGGTGTAAATGATCGCTGTCAGAAAGAACGAGCGACCGGTGCGGGTGTTGACGATATAGGCATTGTCCATCGTGAAGCCGTAGGCCTGCCCGACCTTGTTCATGATCCGCAGCTCGCTCTTCTCGCACACCCCTGATCGCAGCAGACCGGGCAGGAAGAACTTGCCCCATTCGTCGGGGTATTCTTTCCGATCGTATCTGGGATTGACCGAATCTCCGGGAAGCTCCTGCATGGCATCGAGCAGAAATTGGCGGTGCTCCGGCGCGAGCGAGAGCGGCCGCTTGCCGACATCGATATCCGGGCGCGCCAGCATCACGAGCAGATCCTGAAGATCGGTGATCGAAATGCCGTTCCGAGTCCCAAAGTCCATCGGCTCAGGATTGAGCTTCTGGCCCGCGGCCATGTATCCTACGCCCACGCGCAGGCCGGGCACTTCGGCATTGCGGATCATGAGATCGCTCGTACGCTCGGGAAGTGAGACCATTTTCCCACCCGACGGCCAGCCGATGTCGATCTGCGGCGTGCGCCGGTTCTCCTCTGCCGAGCGTCCGACCGACAGTCGATGGTTTACTACGACCGACGCGAGTCCGACCGCGTGCATCCGCTCGTTGATCTCGCCGTGACCGACGAACTCGTAGAGCCGGTTGAACGATTCGTTATCGGAAACGAGAAACAGCTTGCGGATCTCGTGACCAAGCGTGATGACGCCGCCGTCAAGATTGGACGGATCGCGGTCACGGATGTTCTCGTTCGCGAACAATGGGTGATACACCAGCGGACTATCGATCGTCATCCCCTTGATGGTCTCAAGGCTCTGAACCGCCGCCACGGCCGCGCACAGCTTGATCGCGCTGGCCGGGTAGAAGTACTCGGCGCCCGCCCGATACTCCGAGCGCCGCAGCTTTGCGTGCCCTCGACTGTCATCGACAACCTCTGAGAGCAGGACTTGGAGACGGAACACTCCGGGCGCGGCGGTCAGGCCGCCGAACTTGGCAGGATTGGCGGCGAGTATCTCGCCGATGGGCGGACCGCCCCGCGTTTGACAGCCCGCCAAACCGGCCACCCAAATCAGACCGACCACTACGAATACAACTTGAACTACGCGAACTCGACCGTGAGATGCAGTCACATGATACCTCCAGCGTGAATGATACCAAGAGGTTTGATCTACTGTGCAATACTGATGCACCGGGTATGCTGCTGCCTGTGCCCACGCCCGCCTTGCCGCCAACTCAGCCCCGTCTCGCCTCGCTGGACGTATTCCGCGGCCTCACCATCGCGGCCATGGTAATTGTGAACAACCCGGGCTCCTGGGACCATGTGTACTCGCCGCTGGACCATGCGGAGTGGAACGGCTGCACACCGACAGACCTGATCTTCCCGTTCTTCCTGTTTATCGTCGGTGCTTCCATGGGCCTCTCGAAAAGTAAGCCGGCCACCAGTCGGGTCTGGTTCAGGATGCTCCGACGCGCTGGCACACTCTTTGCCCTCGGCCTGATGTTGAATGCCTCGTCGATGCTGGTCCGTCGTGAGATCGACTGGTCGCACCTTCGGTTCATGGGCGTGCTGCAGCGGATCGCCCTGTGCTACGCCGCGGCGTTCGCGTTGACCCGCGTGTTGCGGGCGACGGGACAAGTCGCGTTCGGCGCCACGCTTCTGCTGGGCCACGCGGCCTTGCTGCGATGGGCATCCACACCCGGCTATGAGCCGGGCACGCTCACGCCGGATGGAAACTTCTCTGGCTGGATTGACCGACTCACGATCGGTACGGACCACATCTACAAGCACGGCCCGATGGACCCCGAAGGCCTGCTCGGCACGCTTACCGCGACCGTCACGGTGCTGATGGGATACTGGACGGTGCTGATCGCGAGGCGTCGATCGACCGATGGTGCGAGCGTGACTGGGCACAGACTGGGGATGATCGTCAGCCTGGGCGGAGCGTGCGTGCTTGCTGGGTGGATGTGGGAGAACGCTGCCGGGTTGCCAATCAACAAACAACTCTGGACAGGTTCGTATGTGCTCTTCACGGGTGGATGCGCCATGATCAGCCTGGCGCTCTGCATGGTGGTGATCGACCGCTGGAACTGGCGCAGACTTGGGCGCCCGCTGGAAGTGCTGGGCATGAATGCGATCTTGCTCTTCGTCGGATCCGGCCTTGGAGCCCGCGTTCTCGCGGCTACTCGGGTCGGCGAAGTCGATGGCAAACCCGTGACGCTTGCACGTTGGATCTACGACCAAGCGTGCGTGCCTGTGGCCGGGCCGCTGAACGGCTCGCTGCTTTTTGCGACGGCCACGCTTGCTTTCTGGTGGATGGTGCTGTACCCGTGCTGGCGACGGCGGTGGTTCTGGAAGATATGAGGCTGGGTTCACTCGCTCACGAACACGGAATTGGCTATGCTGCACCTGTGATCCGCGCTGCCTCCATCGTTATCATTTTCTCACTCTTGGGCGGGTTGCTCGGCGGCTGCGCGAGAGTCGATCTCCCCGCATCGCACCACACCGTGGTCTTTAGTGATCGGTTGGCCATTCCAGCTTCGATCATCGAAACACCTATCGACATGACGCCGGTCCGCGTCGATGACCGGCATTGGACCGTGGAGACGCCGCTCGTCGAATTCCCGCACGAGGTCGGCTTTGACGAAGCGCTCGTCTCGTGGAACATCTCCCCAGCGCCCGGCGCGGGCGCATCGATCGATCTCATGGTCAAGTCGGAGGCCAGATGGTCGCCGCGACTCCGGATCGGATCGGTCGGCGATGCCGCGTTGCTTGATTCGCCGATCCGCCGCTTCGACGATGACCAGGGACTCGTCGGCGAGATCGACACTGACTACTTCCGCGCTCGCGTCGGATCGCGCGTGACGGAGCTTCGCAGCGCGCGCGTCGTCGTGACGCTCGTGGCTCCGCCGGATTGGTCTCAGAACGCTCCGCCCGGTCGGGTGAGCCGATTGAGTGCATGCCTCAGCGCCACCCGTTGTGCCCGCTCCGTTCGCGTGTCGCGACTCACAAAGCCGGTCGATGGCGTCTTCGCCATGAACACCGTTCCATTCCGATCACAAAGAACCGACAACCCGGCGCTCTCAGGACGGCTCTGCAGTCCGACCAGCTTGACGATGGTGCTGGCGTTTCAGGGCGTCGACCGGCCCGTGGGCGAGGTCGCGGCGCGCGTGCGCGATCCCGACAACGACATCTACGGCAACTGGCCGCGCAATATTCAGGGGGCCTTTGAGCTGGGTGTTCCCGGAATCCTGACGAGATTCAATGACTGGGAGTCGGTCGCGGTGCACCTGACGCGAGGAGAACCGATCATCGCCAGCATCCGCGCCCCCCGCGGAGTGCTTCACAACGCGCCCTACTCCGCGCTCGACGACGGGCACTTGATCGTGCTGACCGGACTGGACGGACAGGGCGGCGTGTTTGTCAATGATCCCGCGGCCGGAACGCCGGAACTCGGGCAGCGGGTGTACTCGATGCAGGATCTGACGACGGCGTGGATGAAACTGGGCAAGGGCACCGCGTACGTCTTGCTGTGCCCCAATCCTCCGCTCGCGGAACCGGGAGCCTCGCGATGATTGGTCGTTCGGAAAGCCCGGTCGCGCCGGTGCGATTGCTGTCTCTTGACGCGTTCCGCGGGCTGGTTATCGTCTTCATGTTCCTTGTCAATGTCGCGGGACACGATAACGCGTTTCCATCTTGGATGCCGCACCGAGGATGGAACGACGGAAAAATGGGGAGTGGGCTGGCCGATTATGTCTTCCCGTGGTTCCTGTTCATCGTCGGCGTGGCGCTCCCGTTCTCGATGAACTCCGGGCGCGGCCGGGCGATGAGTGTGATCGCCAGAATACTCGCGGCTTTCCGCCGCGGGCTCATCATCTACCTGTTGGGCACACTCATGTGGTGCGCCAGCATCGGCTACAAGCCGTGCGAGACGGACGCGCTCGCCCATTGGCACGGGCCCATTACCTGGCGTGTGATCCTGCACTGGGACATTCTGCCGCTGATCGGTTGGGGTTACTTTCTCGGCGTTTGTCTGTACCTGATGCCGCGAAGCCCGTGGGTGCGTGCGGGGTTCGTCTGCGCTGTGCTGCTGGCCAAACTCGCAATTCTCAAGTTTGTGCTCTACCCCGGCGAAGGACGAATCATCTGGGAACAATCCAGGAGCGTGCAGTCGTGGCTGAACGGGCGGCTCGGGTGGATCGGCGTCGGACTGACGCAAGGCTTGCCCGCCACCGCGTGCGTGGTGCTGGGCTCTCTGGCGGGCGATTGGCTGCGACGCGAAGATATTGCCCCAACACGCCGAACATCCATGCTTGCGATCGTAGGCCTTGGGGCCTACCTCGCAGCGCTGGGCGCACACTTGACCGGACTGATGCCCGCGAGCAAGGACTTCTTCACAAGTTCGTACGTGCTCGGCACCGCCGGGGCCGCAGCGATGGTGCTCGCGGGGTGCTATTGGCTTGTGGATATCCGGCGGGCTTCAAGCCTGACCTTTCTGCGCATCTACGGCATGAATGCGCTCGCGGCGTACATCGCCGCGGAACTGATCTGGAAGATGGCGATGATGCACTGGGAGGTCGCCAACCCGCCGAGCATCGGCGGATCGAGCGTCATGATCACGGCCTTTAAGGCCCACTTGCAGAGCTTGCTGGGCCAGGCGCCCGGTGCGTGGGTCTTGGTCGCCGGATATATACTGTTCTACTGGGGCATCTGCTGGTTGCTGTATCGTCGGCGCGTGTTCATCAGGGTGTGAGTATGCTCGTGGCACCGCCCTTCCAGGCGGTGTCGGGAAATCAACGGGCGGATGCCCGCCGCCACGATGCACCCGATACACTAGCTCCCGCATGGACCCGACCAAGCGATTCCAATACCTGCTCCAGAGATTCGAGGTATTCTGCCGCGACGTGATCGATCCGGCGGTGTATCCGCTTTCCTACCCGCTTGAAGTCGCGGCGTATCAAAGTTCCGAGCCGGTCCCATTCGCACATGCGCTCGCGGCATCGTATTCGGCGGTGCATACCGGCTGGGATTGGGGGCCGGTGTGGAGCACCTGCTGGTTCCGCGTCCGCGGGAGCGTGCCCGAGTCGATGGCGGGCAAGACCGTCGCCATTCGGTTTTCAACCGACACCGAAGCCCTGCTCTGGAAAGCGACCCCCGAAACTCCGAGCAAAGGCACCCCGCTGCACGGCCTTGATGTGAACCGCGACGCGGTGCGTCTCTTCGAGCCCTCGCGCGGCGGCGAACCGGTCGAGTTGTACATCGAGGCCGCGTGCAACCACCTGTTCGGTGATCGCGGCTTGCAATGGGACCCGCCGGAGGTCCACCGGCGTTGGAACTCGGCCACACCGGGGCGTCTTGATCGGTGTGAACTGGTGGTCGTCGATGAGACGCTGTGGCGGCTGAAGTGGGTGTACACGTTCGCGCTGCAACTGGCGAAGGAACTCCCGCACGATTCGGCGCGGGCACAGGAGCTTTTCGCGGCGTTGCGGAGAGCGACGAATGCGATTCCCGATGATGGTGTCACGCAGTCGGCGGGCGCAGCGCTGGTTGAACTTGAGGCTGTCGTGCGCCACCCCGCCGGTGCGAACGCTACGCTCTGCCATGCCGTCGGCCACGCCCACATCGACACCGCCTGGCTGTGGCCCATCCGCGAGACCAAACGCAAGTGTTTGCGGACGTTCGCCACCGCGCTCCGCAACATGGAGCGCTTCCCCGACTACCGCTTCCTGTGCAGTCAGGCCCAACAATACGCCTGGCTCGAAGAGACCTCGCCGGAGCTATTCACGCAAGTCAAACAGCGCGTCGCCGAAGGTCGCTGGGAGCCCGGCGGTGCCATGTGGGTCGAGCCCGATTGCAACGTCCCAAGCGGCGAATCGCTCATCCGGCAGATCCTCCACGCCGATCGGTATTGGCGCGGGAAGTTCGGCGACGCACGTGGTCAGCAACGCTTTCTGTACCTACCCGACACGTTCGGTTTTCCGGCGCAACTGCCGCAAATCATGAAACTGGCCGGGCTTGATACGTTCATCACCAACAAGCTGCACTGGAACGACACCAACGTCTTTCCGCACACGACCTTCATCTGGCGCGGCCTGGATGGCAGCGAAGTGCTCGGACACAACACGCCGGGAATGGATTACAATACGACCATGACGCCGCGAGAGTTGATGCGTGGCGAGATGACGCACAAGAACAAGACACTGAGTGGCACCGGCCTTCCGCCCGGTGGTTCCATGGATGGCGGATCACCCCCCGGAAGTGCGGCGATCCAAGCCCAATGGCTCCAACCCTTTGGCTTCGGCGATGGCGGAGGCGGCCCTACGGATTGGAACATACTCAACGCTCAACTCGCGGCCGAATCAGACGGATTGCCACGGGTGAGTCTTTCGACCGTGGAGCAGTTCTGTGATGCCCTTCACCGTGACGCAGCCGCGGCGAGGCAGCGCAACCCCGCGGGTGTGCCCGTGCATGAAGGCGAGTTGTACCTGGAACTGCACCGCGGCACCTACACCACACACGCGCGCATCAAACAGGCCAACGCTGAGTGTGAGGAACTGCTGCGGCAGGCGGAGATCCTGACCTTTGCCGGGCCGACGCGGCTGCCGCGCGAGGAAGAAACCCAGGCGAAAGCGGAGCTCGACCGGGCTTGGAAGTTGTTGCTGCTCAATCAGTTTCACGATATCTTGCCGGGGTCGAGCATCGGGTGGGTGTATCGCGACGCTGAGAGGGATTACCAGGAGATTCGGGGGATTGTGAATCCGATCATCGAGCGAGGAATGCGCCTGTGGGCCGCGAGCTTGAAGGTGGTCGATGAGCAGGACCCGATCTGCTATTTCAACCTCGCGAACGGCGCGTTCGGCGCGTTCGATGTCATCGATGGTCAACTGCTCGCGATCCATACCGCGAAACCGCTGTCGATTCGCGTGGTGGATCGTTCGGCCACCGCATCGACGTGGGCTGCGATTCCCGTCGCGGGGAACATGCTGATCCGTCGTGAGGGGCTGCGGATGGAGCACAGTCGGCTCAGCATCGCCTTCGACCCGTGCGGGCGGATTGTCGGGTTGTCGCGGCGCGATGAGTCCGATCGCGAGTGGCGCGGCGATTGCGTGCGAGTCGGGGCGGACGGTGCGGTCGAACCTTTGAATCAGCTTGTCCTGTACGAAGATCGGCCGCGACTCTGGGACGCGTGGGATTTCGACGCCGAGCACGTTGAGAAAGCTCGGTTCGTGAATGACCCCTGCGATGTACAGATCCTGCACGACACGCCTGAGCGAGTTTCCATCCGGTTTTCGCGGCGGTTTGGAAACGCAAGCACGATCGCGCAGACTTTTACGCTGCTGGCTCACGACTGTCACGTCACGGTTGACACAGAGATCGATTGGCACGAAGAACACCGCCTGCTCCGCGTGCTCTTCCCGCTCGCCTCGGATGCAGAGTCGGTGAATGTCGGCACTCAGTTCGGCTATCGCCGCATTGCCACCCATCCGAAGACGGCCGCCGAAACTGCCGCGTTTGAGATCCCCTTCCAGCGATTCATCGCCGATCCCGCTTCGGGGTTCTCAGCCGTTTTTCCCGATCGTTACGGCGCGTCGGTTCGCGATGGTACGATCGGCGTCTCTCTTCTCCGCTCCTCCCGATATCCCGACCCGACTGCCGACAGGGGCCGCCACGCGTTTCAATACGCTCTGTCGGCCGATCCATCATTCACACTCCGGGGGATGCAAGGCGATGCAATTGGTCGCCACCGTTTGACTTGTCCGTTGCCCTCGGCACCGGCAAGCAACGGCGTTCCCGGCTGGTGCGTCCTCGAATGCGGGATGAGCGTCGCGTGCATGAAACGGGCTGAAAATGATGACCGACTCATTGTTCGGCTTATCAATGGAAACTGCATCAGCAAACGATGCCCCGTACGTTGGAGATTCCCCGTGCGGAAAGTGGAGCCGGTGGACCTGCTCGAGCAACCCATGGAACTCGCCGGCTTTCAGCACGACGAAGAAGAAAACATGACCGTTGTCAGCACACGCCCATTTCAGATCATCACCCTGGCGATCACGCGCGGGGATTGACTTTGCCCGGTGTCATCCACTGCTTCGCCCGGGGCGGCGAAGCAGTGCCACACGAAGTCAGATTTCCCATGGCCACGCCATTCGCACGCCCTGCTCGCCCAGAACACGGCGCACGTCTTGCAGCTTCTCCGCCGAACCATGTACCGCTGTGGGTTCGATCATGACGGCCGCGCGCCCCTCGCAAACACACCACGCCGCCAGCACCCCAGCCGCCTCCCCGACGCTCCACTCGACATGGTGCATCCGGTACGCGCCATTGGTGATGTGCGTCACGCCCAGGCACTTCCCCGCGGCCAGCACATTCTTCACCCGCACCGGGATGAGCGCTCCCATTGGAATCCGGAATGGCGCGGCCGGTACGTACACATTGTTGCGCCCCGCGCAGCTCGGGTGCAGGTCGATCATGTAGTGGCCGATGCCGACCGAATCGGCGAACGCCTCGGCCGTTCCGAGCCCATCGGGCACACGCAACCAGTTCGGGTCCGACCTTTCGATCCCCGCCGCCCTTCGCTGATCGGTCCCGATGTGCGCCTCGGTCACCATCGTCCTCGCGAGCAACCGGCGCGGCTCGCGAATGTACGGTGACTTAGCGAACCCGTCGGTTGTTCCCAGCTCGTCGCCGCGAAGTTTCAACCCCGGATACCCGACACCCTTGCCGTCGTGCCGCGATGCCTCGGTCTGCATCCAGTACAGAAAGCACAGGCTCTGCTCGCGAGCGCCCGCGAGCGCCGCGGCCGCCTCAGCCCCCCCCACCCCCAACAGCGGCCGCCGCCAATGGTCCATCTGCACCATGTTGATCAGTGAAACATCAGGATGATCCGTGGCGTCTCTTTCAAGTCCATTCCGAGAATGTACCGCCGAATCGACGATCCGTCTGTACCTCCACATCTCCAACTCGCCGGGCGCCGGCTCACTCGGCCATGGAACCATCCGAAACGTGCGGCAGCCCATCGCCGTGTGGCTGGGCACCGTCCAACTGAACAACGGTCCGCACCACGGCGGCGACATATCGGGCACATGGACTCGCCACCAGTCGTAGTTCTTGGGTTTGTCAATCGTGTGATTCTCGCCGGGACGGTGCTCGATCGCAAAGCACCACGAACAGGCTTGTTGATCAATCCAATCGCTGGCCTTGTCCTTGATATCGAAGTCCGCCCGTCCGTGCAGCTCGCCGTAGACGTCGCGGTGTTCGGCCCCGATCGCGTGCTCGATGTTCGCGAGCGCGAGAACGTCTCCAGTCTCGGTCGCGTCAAGAACAAGGTCGGCTTCGATCACGATCTCTTCGCCGGTGATCGTGTGGATGAAGCGAAAGGTGCGGATCGTGTCACCGACCAGTTCCGCGGCCATTGGTTGAAGGTTGAGCATAACAGCGCGTGCGGCACCCGACTGATAACCGGAAGCTCCATCCGCGCCCGAAACCCTCTCCCT
>Ga0163149_10000968_pt1 | contig 37239 bp, 37 predicted proteins | sample OliLakLV19MP5G1_FD_148604 | JGI IMG/M metagenome (GOLD analysis project Ga0163149, IMG submission 148604) | Freshwater microbial mat bacterial communities from Lake Vanda, McMurdo Dry Valleys, Antarctica - Oligotrophic Lake LV.19.MP5.G1 | ecosystem: Environmental > Aquatic > Freshwater > Lake >... | reverse complement strand
CTTCGCATTTGATGTAGCCGAGATTGCGGCAGTGAGCGATGACGTTCAGCATCGACCGACCAACCACTCCCACAAACCGATTGTTTTTCTTAGCCAATTCTAAAACAATTTGCAATCGGTGTACCGACGAAGCAAAAGTCGTCAGCAGTACCCGTCCCGTTGCTTGAGCGATAATTCTGTCTAAATTCGGAGCAACAGAACGTTCCGAAGCGGTAAAACCGGGAACTTCCGAGTTAGTAGAATCGCTGATCAAGCACAGCACGCCTCTCTCGCCGTATTCCGCCAGCTTTTGCAAATCGAAATGCTCGCCGTCTACAGGAGTGTGGTCAATTTTAAAGTCTCCGGTGTGGATGATAATTCCGACTGGAGTGTGAATCGCCACCGTAAAGCTGTCGGCCATTGAGTGAGTGTTGCGGATGTATTCGACTAAGAAATTCTTGCCAATTCTCACCGTATCCCGCGGTCTAACTGTCCTTAATTCTGTGCGGTGAGATACTCCCGCTTCTTCCAATTTTCCGGCTAGCAAAGCCATCGCCAAACGCGGGCCGTAAATGACGGGAATTTCAAATTGTTTGAGGTGATAAGGGATACCGCCGATGTGGTCTTCGTGACCGTGAGTCACGATCATACCTTTAATTTTGTGGCTGTTTTCCCGCAGGTAAGTCATGTCTGGAAGGACAATATTTACCCCGTGCATTCCATCTGTGGGGAACGCTAAACCGGCATCTAAAAGAATGATTTCGTCGCCGTACTCGAACACACAAGTGTTTTTACCGATTTCGTGAAGCCCGCCGAGGGGAATTACTTTTAGAGCAGATGCAGTTGTATTTTTGATCATGCGTATCCTTTGTTAGTTATTTTTGTTATTGGTCTGTGGTCTGTGGTCTGTGGTCTGTCGTCTTTCGTCTACTGTTCGTCGGTAGGGCGATATTTTTCCAAATATTTATGGAAAACTCCCTCGCGGGTTTTACTATCCCGTACAGTCAGTTGTCTTGGGCCTTCATTCTTCTATCTTCAGTCTTTAATTCTTGACTGTTAGCTACTTACTAACACTTAATTACTAATGACTGATGACTCTGAACTAATGACTGATAACAACCAATATTCAGTTGTCTGAAAACTCGTTCTCGCTCGTCTTGCTAGCTGATACTGCTGCTAGCTGACTCAGTACGTCCTTTAACTTTTGAGTTACCTCAACGGGCGGATCGCACAGGGGCGGACGGGTGGAGCCTACATCCCAGCCTTGAAGCTTGAGAGCTGTCTTGACGGGAATGGGATTTGTGGTGAGAAAAAGAGCTTTAAACAGGTCAAAAAGTTGCAAGTGAATCTGGGTAGCGACTTGAACTTGACCGGCCTCGAAAGCTTTGATCATCTGTTGCAGTTGCTCTCCTACCAGATGGCTGGCTACGCTAACTACACCAGATCCTCCTACCGCCAACATTGGCAAAGTTAGGGAATCATCTCCAGAATAGATCGCAAATTCAGGGGATGTCAAGCACCGAATTTGACTTGCTTGATCCAAGTTGCCGCTTGCTTCTTTTACGGCCACAATGTTGGGGATTTGGGCCAATCGAGCCACCGTCTCCGGCAACATATTCTGACCAGTGCGACCGGGGATGTTATATAACATTATAGGCAATTCTGGAGCAGATTGCGCGATCGCCCGAAAATGATTATATAAACCTTCTTGCGGCGGCTTGTTGTAATAAGGAACTACCTGCAAACAGCCATCTAACCCTAGTTTAGCTGCTTTTTGGGTAGCTGCGACTGCTTCTGAAGTAGAATTCGATCCGGCTCCTGCGATTACCAACGCCTTACCGACCACCGCCTTTTGCACCACCTGAAATAATTCGTACTCTTCATCCCAGGTCATAGTGGGAGACTCGCCAGTAGTGCCGCACACTACCAAGCTATCTGTACCGCGATCGGCTAAATGAACTGCCAATTGTTCTGCTACCGCATAGTTAACGCTGCCGTCTTCCTTAAACGGCGTAATCATTGCAGTCAGAACCCGTCCAAACTTTACCACACTTTCTCCGATTTTAGACTGTTGATTTTTGATTTTAAATTTTTGATTTCAGATGAAAGATTTATCTAAAATCCCCAATTTCAATTTCCAAGTTGCCAGGGTTCCCCCTAATTAGAAGCCGCCGCCACTTGGGTTTGCAACAAATTTTTTTCTACCAGCAACTCAGCTATCTGCACCGCATTTAAAGCCGCCCCTTTGCGGATTTGATCGCCAGACAGCCACATCTCCAACCCGCAGGGGTGAGAAATATCTTGACGAATCCTGCCAACTAACACCTCATCCTTACCGCTGGCTTCTGCGGGCATCGGGAAGTAATTAGCTTGCCAGTCTTCTACCAGCTTAACCCCGCTTGCCTGCTTTAAGATTTCCCTGGCCTCGATCGCGCTAAAAGGCTCTGCAAACTCTAGGTTAATCGCTTCCGAATGAGCTCGCAGTACGGGAACCCGCACACAAGTTGCCGTAATTTTAATCTCGTCCGTACCAAATATCTTCCGAGTTTCGTTTACCATTTTCATCTCTTCTTCACAATACCCCAAATCGTTAATCGGGGTGTTGTGCGGAAACAAATTAAATGCTAAGGGGTAGGGAAATATATCTGTTTTGGGCGTTTCCCCCTGCAAAATTGCTCTTGCTTGAGCTTTCATTTCCTCCATTGCCCTTGCCCCCGCCCCGCTGGCAGACTGGTAAGTCGCTACAACTATGCGCTTTACTGGCCTAACTTTGTGAAGAGGCCAAACAGCAACTGCCATCAAAATAGTCGTGCAGTTGGGATTAGCAATTATACCTCGGTGAGCTGCAGCCGCTTGGGGATTGACTTCGGGAACCACTAGCGGCACCGTCGCATCCATGCGGAAAGCGCTGGAATTGTCGATTACCACTGCCCCAGCGGCCACGGCTTTCGGAGCCCAGAATTTAGAAGTAGAGCCTCCGGCGGAGGCGAGCACTAGATCTACATTATCAAACGATCGCGCCGAAACTGCTTCGACCGGCAGCATCTCACCGCCAAAAGGCAAGGTTGTGCCTGCTGAACGTTCCGAAGCCAGCAGCTTCAACTTAGAAATCGGAAAACTCCGGCTGTGCAATAGTTCTAGCAACTCGGCACCCACTGCGCCGGTAGCTCCTAAAATGGCAACTCGATAGGATTGAGACAAGTTAGTTTCCTCCACAAATTAAAGTCTAAACGATCGAAATCAAAAATTTAAATAACTGCAATTCTCAATATCAAACTTAATTAATGTTATGCGATATCAGGAGCATGAGAGGATAGCAATGGTGCAGTTAACCTAAAAGGGCGATCAAACTTCCCGATTGCGACGTGCGATCGTACCCAATGCCAGTTTAGCATCTTTTGCCACTCGCCCACGCCCAATCCGCATCCGGTTAAGTTTTGCGATATATCTGCATTTTCGCAGGCGCATCCATTGACTTTAACTAGCCGCAGAGGCCGGCAAGATTGACATCACAGGGCGATATGTGCTATGGTGCATCGGCAATTAGTGGACTTAACCTCCACATTCCTAGCAGCAAAAGCTAGTATCCTCAAACCAAAACTATTTGGCAAGAGCCAAAAAAGTAGCCGGCAATGACTTACAGTCTCATCCGGTAAAGGTGTTGTAGTTGTGCCGTTACGAGTCAAAGCGTACAAAATTAAAATGCAGGCAAAGTCAGATTTGTATGTATTTTATTACACTATTGTTAAATATCAAAAAAGCCGATGAAAGTAACCCAGGAAAAACTTCCAGCCAGCCAAATTGGTTTGGAAATCGAAGTCCCATCAGAAAAGTCAAAACAAGCTTACGAGCAGGTAATTAAACAGTTCGCTCGCGAGGTCAATATTCCTGGGTTCCGCAAAGGCAAAGTTCCCCGGCAAGTTTTGCTACAGCGCCTAGGCCAGACTCGCTTGAAGGCGACGGCTTTGGAAAATTTGATTAATGATTCGCTGCAAAAAGCCCTCGAACAAGAAAAAATTGCGGCAATTGGCAGTTTTGAACTGAGCACTGAGTTTGAAGAATTACTAGCTAAGTTCGATCCAGAACAGCCTCTGGTTTTTTCGGCTAAGGTTGATGTACAACCAGAAGTGAAAATGGGTCAGTACACAGGTTTGCAGCTTCAAGCAGAAGAAGCTAAGTATGATGAGGCTCAGGTAGATGAGGTACTGGCAAAATATCGATCGGACAAAGCTGCTTTAATCCCCGTAGAAGGCCGGCCAGCTCAGTTGGGAGACGTGGCTTTGGCTGATTTCGTCGGTAGATTTGCGGAAGCGCCCGAAGGCGAAACTCCCGCAGAAATTCCCGGCGGCGAAGCAGAAGATTTTCAAGTTGAATTGTCGGAAAATCAGTTTGTACCGGGCTTTATCCAAGGCATGATCGGGATGAATCCAGGAGAAACTAGAGAAGTTTCCTTGCAGTTCCCAGACGAGTACAGCAGCGAAGAATTAGCCGGAAAACCAGCAGTTTTTACGATTACTCTCAAAGAACTTAAGGAAAAAGAATTGCCGGAGTTGGACGACGACTTTGCCCAAGAAGTCAGTGAGTTTGAAACTTTAGCAGAACTGCGCGAATCGCTCGAAACTAGGTTTAAAGCCGACCAAGAAAACAAGACATCAGCTAATAAGGAAAAAGCTATATCAGCAGCCATCGTGCAGCTAATAGATGTGGAAATCCCAGAAACAATGGTCGATCGCGAAATCAATTATTTGCTGAACCAACAAGCGCTGCAATTGAAAAATTATGGCATAGATATCAACCAACTGTTTACCGAAGAAAATATGGGCCCGCTGCGGGAAAGCTCGCGCCCGGAAGCAATAGAGAAGCTGAAGCAGTCTCTAGCTCTGGCAGAAGTGGCCAAGCTCGAATCCTTGTCTGTGGAAGACTCGGAAGTAGCAGCAGAAGTAGCAAAAATCAGAAAGCAGTTTCCTAAAGGAAATTTTGACCCTGAAAACTTGCGGGAATTTGTAGCAGAAGACTTGCTCAAACAAAAAACTCTGAAATGGTTGGAAGAAAAAGGCACAATCGAACTGGTACCTGAAGGCTCTCTGAATCCAGCAGCAGACGAAGAAGCGGAAGCATCAGACGCTGAAGATTCTGCTGAAGCAGCCACGAGCGTCATCGACGTGGAAGTCGTAGGCGAAGAATAGAACTTAATGTGTTCAAATGTCCTAATTGGGGCATGAAATCAACCGTGATTTTAACGGCGCACCTGATCCTTAACTACAGGCTCCGGGTGCGCCGGCTCCTCACTAAAAGCTCGGGGTGTCCACTAGAAGCAGCCATGATTTACAAGTAGGTCTTTTAACTCATTCACCCCGCGAGCCTTGCGAGTCACGCCCGCGTTGCGCCGAGCACAGAAAGCAATCTCACTCACTCAAAACTCGGCATTCCCCCGATCTCCGTTCAGAAGAGGCATAATAGTTAAAAGCTGGCAGCTTAATTTAAAGCTTTCATCAGCAGCAGCAAATTGTCTAGAATCCTTGACTGGTGTCTTATGGTTGTATCTCAATCTTCCAATTACCTAATTACAAGCTATAACGATTTTGATGTCAGTTCCAGCCCCAGCAATGTAGTGCCGATGGTACTAGAACAGTCGGGGATGGGCGAACGGGCTTTTGACATTTACTCGCGCTTGCTGCGGGAGCGAATTGTGTTTTTAGGAACTCCCGTAACCGATGAAGTGGCTGACTCGATAGTGGCTCAGCTATTGTATCTAGATGCCGAAGACCCAGAAAAAGATGTCCAAATGTACATTAATTCCCCCGGCGGCTCGGTGACGGCCGGCATGGCAATTTATGACACCATGCAGCAAATCCGCCCGGATGTGGTGACGATTTGTTACGGTTTGGCCGCGAGTATGGGCGCATTTCTGCTGACAGCAGGAGCCCACGGTAAGCGGATGTCTCTTCCGAGTTCCCGGATTATGATCCACCAGCCACTCGGAGGCGCTCAAGGTCAAGCAGTTGATATTGAGATTCAAGCCAAGGAAATCCTTTATCATAAGCGTAAGCTGAATGAACTGTTAGCGCACCACACAGGTCAACCACTCGACAAATTAGAGGCTGATACAGAGCGCGACTTTTTTATGTCAGCCGAGGAAGCCAAAAATTACGGTTTGGTCGATCGAGTTATCGAAAAGGAAAACCTTCCGGCTGCGGGAGAGAATGTCACTGCACTGAATTAAGAGGCTGTTATGTCTAAGTACGACTCCCATCTAAAATGTTCGTTTTGTGGCAAGTCTCAAGAGCAAGTACGCAAGTTGATCGCAGGGCCCGGGGTGTATATCTGCGACGAATGTGTGGACTTGTGCAATGAAATTTTAGATGAGGAGTTGTTTGATTCGAGTACAGTGCCCGCAGCGGCGGTGGCCCCGAAGCAGGAAACGACGCAAAAGCGCCGCGCTACCTCGGGCAAAAGTATGTCGATGAGCCAAATTCCCAAGCCGAGGGAAATTAAAAATTACCTCGACGAAAATGCGATCGGGCAAGAAGAGGCGAAAAAAGTGCTCTCGGTGGCGGTTTACAACCACTACAAGCGCCTGAGTTTTATCCATGCCAAAAATAGTGGCAAGCACCCGCCGGAAGAAGTAGAACTGCAAAAATCGAATATTTTGTTAATCGGGCCGACGGGCTGCGGAAAAACTCTGCTGGCTCAGACTTTGGCGGATATGCTAGACGTGCCGTTTGCGGTGGCTGACGCGACGACGCTGACGGAAGCGGGCTATGTCGGGGAAGATGTGGAAAATATTTTGCTGCGGCTGCTGCAGGTGGCAGATATGGACGTGGAAGAGGCGCAGCGCGGAATTATTTATATTGATGAAATTGACAAAATAGCCCGCAAGAGCGAAAATCCTTCGATTACGCGGGATGTGTCTGGGGAAGGCGTGCAGCAAGCGCTGCTGAAAATGCTGGAAGGGACGATCGCCAATGTACCTCCCCAAGGCGGCCGCAAGCATCCCTATCAAGACTGCATCCAAATTGATACCAGCAATATCATGTTTATCTGCGGCGGCGCTTTTGTCGGTCTAGAGAAAGTGATAGAGCAGAGAACGGGTAAAAAGTCAATGGGTTTTATTCAGCCCGGAGAGGCTCAGCCCAAGGAAAAGCGGGCTGCTGATGTACTCAAGCAACTGGAACCTGATGATTTGGTGAAGTTTGGGATGATTCCTGAGTTTATTGGGCGGGTGCCTGTGGCGGCGGTATTGGAACCGTTGGATGAGGAAACGCTGATGGCGATTTTGACTGAGCCGCGCAATGCTTTGGTTAAGCAGTATCAAAAGCTGCTAAAGATGGATAATGTGCAGTTGGACTTTAAGCCGGATGCGATTCGGGCGATCGCCCAGGAGGCATATCGTCGCAAAACTGGAGCGCGGGCGCTGCGGGGAATTGTCGAAGAGTTGATGTTGGATGTGATGTACGAGTTGCCGTCGCGCAAGGATGTTTCCCGGTGTATGATTACTAAGGAAATGGTCGAGAAGCGATCGACTGCTGAGTTGTTGGTGCTTCCGTCTTCGCTGCCAAAACCGGAATCGGCTTAAAAGTTTTCACATTGTCAATAAGTCTTTTAGGGCGATCGACCACACTACAATTAGTTTGTAGTGAGGAATGCAAGTCCTTCCAAAATCTGAGGACTTGCATTCCTTACTACAAAAACCTTATACCAAATCTGTGTTTCACAACTCCTTTATTCTTTAGTCGGCGTAGGCCGACTTTGTTTGTGTAGACGCGGTTTCAACCGCCGAGTCATAGAGGCTGTAACGCGGATTTGGTATTATCCCCAATTCCGATTTACCAATCGATAAAATCATCCTCACCTAACTCAGAAGATAACTCCGGCAAATCCTGCTGAGTTTCCAATCTAAAAGTTTCCGACTCCCAAATCTCCAAGTCATCCGACAAATCGACTACTTCCCCGTCAAACATAGCAGCCAATTGCCTAGCCGTATTCGCGACATATTGAGCGTCATCACGCACCGCTATAGCCTGAGCTTTAGAGTCATTCTGAGAGTCTGTAGAGCCGTTTGTGGGCGATCGCGATTCGGAAATTGCCAGCACATTAACGGCGGTATTTTCAGGCGCTGGCGGGTGTTTTTGCTCTTCTCCCTCATGCCCAAAAAAATCATCAGGAATCTCAGAAGCCGCCGACTTCTCCACCTGTTGGCCCGCATCACTCACAGGATGAGAATTCATGGGATTTTCGCCAACACGTCCGTTAGAACTTGGCAAATCCTTAGCGCGAGAACTATTAGTTTCAGCGGGATTTGTCAAGCCCACTTTTACTGTTACTCGACGGTTAAAAATTTGCAAAAAAGCTTCTTCAATATTAGCTACTTTGTCTTTAACCATATTGAGCAACGGCTGCGAACTAATCTTAACATGAGCAGTATTATTGCTAAAAATTACTAGCTGTCCATGTTGGCGAAGCAGCGATTGAGTGCCATGCGGCCGCACGCGGTCAAGTACCTGTTCCCACACTCGATTTAAATCGATTTCATCTGCTGAATTAGTCGGTGAATAATTTGTTTGATTCGTTTCAGCAGTTGGTACAGGTGCGGGAATCGCAGCAGGAGGTGTGCTTTCTATTCGATTAGCCACAGGCGGCGAAGCCAGTGGAGGATTTTGAGGTTGGGCAGCGGGAGGATGTTCTATATTAGATGTCTGACTCCCCCCCTTAGCAAGGGGGGGGTGGGGGGGGTGAATTTGGGATTGAGCAATATTTCTACCTGGTTCGGCAGCAGGTTGCTGCTGAGTTCTAATTGCTGAGGGCAACAATCCCAATAGCGTTACTTCCAGCCACAAACGCGGCTGAGTAGTGTTTTTAATTTGCACTTCGTGGGTTTGCAAATGTTTCTGACCTGCCAAAATTAACTCGGCATCCCAATTGCGGGCAAAATCCCCCAGTTTTTCCCAAGTTGCAGATGTTAAAGCTACTAAATCTGACCGTTTAGGGGCAGCTTTGGCTATTAGCAAATCTCGGTAAAAGCTCGCGAGACTTTGCAGCACGATTAGCGGTTCCCGACCGCGATCCATGAGGTGGCGCGTCATGTCTATTAATGCTGTAGCGTTATCTGTATCAATAGCTTGCAGCAAATCCATTAAGTCATTTTCGGGGACTGCGCCGACTAAATCCCAAACTTTTTCGACTGTTATTTCACCCTGAAATAAGCTTAGTTGGTCGAGCAAACTTTCGGCATCTCGCAGACCACCTTGGGCGATTTGAGCAACCATTTGTACTGCATCGCTAGCAATATTGATGTTTTCTAATTGGGCAATTTTGTGCAAATGAGCAATCATTGCATCGAGGGGGATGCGGCGAAAGTCGAACTTTTGGCAACGAGAAATAATAGTTGGTAATACTCTTTGTGGGTCGGTTGTTGCGAGAACGAATACAACGCGATCGGGCGGTTCTTCTAGGGTTTTTAATAAGGCATTAAATGCCTGGGTACTGAGCATATGAACTTCGTCGATTACATATACTTTATAGCGGCACTGTACGGGAGCAAATTGAGCTCGTTCGATTAAATCCCGAATGTTATCTACTCCCGTGTTGCTGGCGGCGTCAATTTCGATGACATCTAGTGTCGAACCTCGGGCAATTTCTTGGCAAACGTTGCATTTGCCGCAGGGTGTGGGGGTGGGGGCAACCGTAGAAATACAGTTGAGGGATTTGGCGAAAATTCTGGCGCTGGAGGTTTTACCGGTGCCTCTGGGGCCGGTGAATAGATATGCTGGTGCTATGCGCTCTTGTAGGATGGCGCTGGTGAGGGTTTGGGCGATCGCCTCTTGACCGACTAATTCGGCAAATGTCTGAGGGCGATATTTGTGGTGCAGGGGTTCGTAGGTCACGATCGAATATTGGTGGTATTAGCTGTAATCTTAGCTAAGGAGACGTTGTTCGATCGCACCACAGTTCGACTTTCACAGCAAGCCGCCCGGTGGGCTTGCACGGCGGGAGTGAGCCAACAGTAGGAATTATCACTCTTTTAACGTCCGCCCCTCGATCGTGCGGGCGATCGGCTGTTCTCCTTGATGTTTTCCCCTGCTCGCTCTCAGAGTTACTATTAATTTATGTGTATTTCTTTTTATTTTGCTAGAAACGGAGACCGCCGAACAAACATTTTTTTAGCTGTATTGGTATAATATATTACAGACAATTCACCATTTCTATTGGCCAGTGCCAGCGCGGGATTTTCCGATATTTCGGAAACCTGCTTGCAGTTAAAGATAAAGTATTAATTAGAGGGTGCGTGCTCCGGTTGCAGAAATCCAGTTGTACCAAGATGATGGTGGAATGATGTCAATGTTGGTTGATCCAGTTGCACTACCAGCTCTACTCTGGAGTCCTGTAGAAATATAGCGTCAAATTTTACCCTTTAAAAGCCCATGTCAACCCAAATAATCCTTGTAGAACCAAGGTTGGCAGTAGCCTCTCCCAAACCTAAACAGGCTAAACCCGGAGATCCGTCCTCAGACCAACTCTTCATGGGAGCGTCGGGATTACTGTTGTTATTGCTTATCGGTTTAGCGGTGTTTACCAAGCTAAAACTCAACGATTTGAGCAAAAAGCTCAAATTTGAGGAGTTTAGAAATCGAGAACTCCAGAAAAAATACAAAATGGCTCTGGAAACCATGTCAAAGATGGAAAAGAATCCCGACCTTATCCACTCGCGAGACTTTAATTTAGACTACCTGAGAATGCGGATGGCGGAAGAAGTCTTTCACTTTGCCATTGTCAACCAAATCAAGGTAAAAGTCAAAGAAAAAATTAGTATTGCCCTGCGTCCGACTCAGGCTGCAGTGGGAGATAAAAACGGGAATGCCGGCAGCGGCAGGCAAGTGGATTCGATGTTTGATATCGAATACGAAACTGGCGATCCCGCAGTAAAAATAGAAAAACGAGTGCTGTTTCGGATTCAAATTAAGCTGATGAAACTGCCGACTCAGGCAACATCGGCGACAATTAATCAAATTATTGACTGTTTGGAAACTTATCTGAGTCCTTCTGACGACCACGACAGTTGGCAGCCGACAATTCAAGGTCGCATCGTTCATATTGAGTGGGATCAAAAAGCCAAGCCGACGCCGATGTTGGTGTTGGAACAGTCGAATGAAGGGGTGAATGTTACCTTTAGGACTACGAGAACGCCTGCCGGTAGACCTACAAATGCCAATGATAGCCAATTGGTAGGAGCTAAGGGTCAAAAAAGTGGCAAAAGTAGTTCTAAAACTCCAGCCAAAGGTGCAACAAAAAGTCCTGCCAAGGTAGGAGGAAAGCGTCCCGGTTCTCGGAAATAAGTTTAGGTGGGTTAATATTATTTTCCCGAAATAACGCCGGTTGCCACCGTTGTTGATGTGTCTTGTGCGAGGTAGCCGTCTTCCATGTGAATAATGCGATCGGCTATGTCTAAAATGCGGTTGTCATGGGTGACAAGCAAAATAGTGCAGTGTTGTTCTTTGGCCAAACCTCGCATAATTTCTACCACATCTCGACCTGATTTACTGTCTAGTGCTGCTGTGGGTTCGTCTGCTAATACTAATTTCGGCTGGCTGACTAACGCCCGGGCGATCGCAACTCTTTGTTTCTGGCCACCAGAAAGACTGTCGGGGTAATAATCTATTCTTTCTCCCAAGCCTACAGCTTCCAACATTCCCTCTATTTTATCCTGAGTTTCTTGCCCAGAAAGATGACTGTGCAGTTCTAAAGACATTTGCACATTTTGCCTAGCTGTTAAACATTTGAGCAAATTGTGAGCCTGGAAAATATAGCCGATGTCGCGCCGGACTTTAACTAATTTATTTTTCGGCGTTCCCCGCAATTCTTGGTCGAGAATTTTCAGACTACCTTCTTGGATCGATCGCAAAGCTCCAATCAAGGTTAACAATGTTGTTTTACCCGACCCTGAAGGCCCAGTCATCAGCACGATTTCGCCCGGATAAATTTCTAGGTTGATATCAAATAAGGTATGTTTTCGAAGTTGTCCTTCGCCGAAGGAATGATTGAGATTTTTAATTGAGACAACAGGTAAAGTATTCATTGGTAATTTGTAGCTGTTAATTCGTAATTGGTAATTGGTATTTCCTTCTTCCTTCTCTCTTCTTTATTTCTTCTTTCTTCTTCCTTGTTCCTTCCTTAAAAAATATCCGCCGGGTCAGCCGCCTGCAACTTCCTAACTGCGATCGCCCCCGATACAGTACACATGACCACTGTCATTGTAAACACAGTTACAACTTTCCCCAAAGTCATGTACATCGGCAAACTCGTAGCAGTTCTAGCTAAATTGTACAGCACCACAGAAATCCCAAGTCCTGGCAAATAACCAAGGATTGCCAAAATTAAAGCCTCTTGAAAAACCACACTCAAAAAGTAACCGTCTTTATATCCCATCGCCTTTAACGTAGCGTATTCTGGCAAATGGTCATTAACATCAGTATATAGAATTTGATAGACAATCACGATGCCGACAATAAATCCCATTGCCGCGCCGAGAGTGAAAATAAATCCGATCGCCGTGCTTTCTTCCCAATATTTTCTCTCAAAAGCGACAAACTCTTCTTTAGAAGCAATTGTCACGTCTTGCGGTAAGCTTGCCCTCATTTTTTCAATAACTGCTTTGACATTAGTTCCCGGCTGCAAGTGAACAATTCCGACATCAATTAAACCTCTACTTCTTCTGCTGTGAAAAATCCGCAGAAAGTTTAAATCGCTAGTAATAATATTGCCGTCAGCACCGAAAGATGCTCCTAAAGTAAATAACCCCTCTACAGTAACGCGGCGGTTATCTATTTCAGTTTCCACAGGCTTTCCCTGGTTGAAATATTCTGCTACTGGGCCAAACTCCGGGCGCGAAGCTCGATCGAATAAAACGACATCTGAAATTTTAATTTTGTCCAAATTATCTTTGACTTCCGGCAGCTCAAAGATGGGACGATTGGGGTCAAAACCGATTACCATCAGTTGGCGGGTATTGTTTTTGTCTGGCGCGGGATTTTTCCACAAACCAAAGCCTAGATATACCGGGCTGATTCCGGTAACGCCATTAAAACTCAAAGCTTGATACAAACGGCGATGGGGAAAACTTTTCATGGCTATTAAAGCCGTTGACTGGGTGCTGGTGATAAAAATATCGCCTTTTAACTGTGCATGAAAGCTGATGGAACTTTCAAAGAGCGCATCTCTAAATCCGAACTGGATAAACATCAGCAAGTCGGCGAAGCCAATGCCGGCTAGCGCGATTACTAGGCGCATTTTTTCGCGCGTCAATTGTGCCCAAGCTAGTGGTATTTTGGCCATAACAGTCGATTTTAGATTTGGATTTGGGATTGAATAATTTTAGGACTTAAGCACGGGTGTTGAGAAACCTCGTTTTTACCCTTATATTTGATTCAAACCCTTAATATCGGTAAAAATCCCGGTTTCTTGAGTCCCCATGCGTAAGTTTTGTCAAGGTAAAATTTAGATATTTATTTTGACTTCAACCTGCAAGTTTGTTAGGGCTGCAACTTTCTTGCTCGATTCGGGATCGAGGCGAATTCTGACTTCTACAACTCTAGCATCGGTGTCGGCGGCGGGGTCTGTATTGAGGACATCTTTTTTGCCGATTTGTTTGCCGATGCGAGCGACTGTTCCTTCCAAATTGCCTGCAAATACGGGGCTGCTGACGGTAGCGCGCTGGCCGTTTCGCACTTTTGCGATGTCGGTTTCGTAAACTTCTGCTACGGCATACATTTGGTCGGTGCGGCCTAATTCTACGATGCCGTCTTGAGTGTTGATGCCTTCTCCTTGTCGGGTGTGAACTTTGAGGACGTAGCCGGATACGGGTGCTTTGACGTAGCTTAAGTTTAAGTCTACTTGGGCTTTTTGTTTGGTGGCGATCGCACTTTCGACGGCGGCTTGGGCGGCTTGCACGTCTTCGGGACGGACTTCGGTAATTTGGTCTAGATTTGCTTTGGCTTGATTGATTTGTTCTTGGCCGGTTTCTGCTTTTTGTTTGAGTATTGCTTCGGCTTGATTGATTTGTTCTCTACCGGTTTCTATCTTTTGATTTAAGGTGGCTCTAGCTTGGTTAATTTCCTGCCTGCCTGTTTCTAACTTGCGTCGGAGATTGGCTCGGGATTGATTGATTTCCTGCTTGCCTGTTTCTACTGTTTGTTTGATTGTTGCTTTGGTTTCGACTATTTGCTCTTGCAGTGTTTGCACTGTTTTTTCTAATATAGCTTGCGCTTCTTTTACTCTCTGGCGAGCCGTCTCTACTGCTAAACGTTTGGTGTCGTATGCCGAAGCAGAAATTGCGCCTGTTTCGGAGAGTTCTTTATTGCGTTGTTCCTCAGCTTCGGCGTTGGTTAATTCGGCTTTTAGCCGATCGACTGTAGCGTTTTGAGAGGCTATTTCGCCGCGCAATTGAGCTTCTAGCCTAGCTAATTTGGATTGCTGCACCTCTGTTTCTCTTTCGAGTTGTGCCTCAAATTTGGCAAGATTAGCTTGTTCGGCTTCGGTTTCTCTTCGGAGCGCGGCCTCGAATTTGGCGACGTTAGCTTGTTCGGCTTCGGTTTCTCTTCGCAGTTGAGCTTCTAAGCGGGCGACATTCGCTGCTTCGGCTTCGGTTTCTCTTTGCAGTTGTGCTTCAAACTTGGCAACTTCGGCTTTTTGAGCGCCGACAACGCCTGTTTTTGCGCCGGCTTGAATTTTCGCTAATTCTGCTTGTTTGACTTTGATTTCTTTGTCGGCTTGTTGGAGGATTGCTTGGAGCCGATCGCGCGTATCGAGAACTGCTATGATTTGTCCTTGACTGACTCGATCGCCCTCTTCCACCTGCAACAGTTCAATTCTTGCTCCCTCCGACGCCGAAGGGGCCGACAATTTGATAACTTCCCCCTGGGGAGTCAACCTACCCAAAGCGGTAACACTGGTGCGGGTGGCGACGGAAGTTGCAGCAGCCGTTGCAGCCGCCGCCTTTAACTCTTCGGCTTTTCTAAGTTGAGATACTTGCCAAAAACCGACTCCTGTGGTAATGATAGTGGCCGCGATCGCTAAACCTATGACTCCTCGCCCAGGGGGTTTTAAAAATGATTTATCCTTGACCCGTGATTCCTTTCCCATGACTTATAAAGTAGGTGATTTCCTGATTAAGTTTTTTCCACCTACTATTAAGTATTGTAAACCAATTTCAGCTATTTAGGGAAATCAAAAAGCACCTCGGTCATGTAATGTTCGGCCCAATCTTTACCGAAAGCTTTTTCTAGTATGCGACGGGTTTTGTCGTTTTGCTGCTGCTGGGTGCAGTAGTAAATTTGAGCGTCGAGAATTTTCGATTCTTCGGCGGCAGAGACTGGTTGGGAAGCGACTGCCTGTTTGCAGTGAATTTCAACGTAGGATTCAACTATGTCCAGAAATCTGTTTTCTTCTTCCATCGACTCTGGTCGCACAAACAGACAAAATTCTGAGAAAATATCCCCCCATTCGGGAATTTGGCGGGGACAAGAAAATTGCTTGATCGGCAAAATTTCCAGTTGGGTTCGGTAGGTTTCCGACAAAGTTCGATCTCGATTGAGGGGAGAAAGGTCTGCGATCGCGGCGCTAACTTGGCCTTTTCCTGCTACTATATCCGTACCGAACATCGGCAAAGCATAATTCGGTCTGGGAAACATCACGCAGTGCAGTATGTCAAGTACCGGCCCGACTTTAGCGAGTTCGAGGTGTATTTTGCGGAACTGGGGCGTTTGATAGCAGCGGTTTTCAATGATCAGTTTTTCTCCTTCCAATCGCCCTTCTACGTATCCCAACTCAGCGGGCAGGTGGTAGGGTTCGAGGTCGAGATAGCGGTGCCATACTGCTTCCATCCGGTCTGCTAAATCGCGGATGAGATGGTGCTGTTGGTCGCGCAGAGAAGGCTGGGATATTTCTAACATTCCTATTTATCGGGGGATAGCTTAATAAAACTTGATTCTACTGTTGCAGGATGCAGGAAAAAAGGTAGATACTTTAACAATATCAGTAGATTGACTTACGATCGAGCCAGTTTTACAGGAGATTTTGTATGTTTGGTCTGGGATTGCCTGAAATGGGCATTATTGCGGTAGTCGCTATTCTAATTTTTGGCCCCAAGAAGATTCCTGAGTTAGGAAATGCTTTGGGGAAAACCTTGCGTAGTTTTAAGGATGGCATCACTCAATCTGATGATGAAGCTGTTGATCAGGAGAAAAATAAAGAGGAAGAGGGCCAGCCGAAAGTGTAAATTAGGTTTGTAGTGAGGATTTTAGTCCTCATTTTTAAGGAATCAAGTCCTCACTACGAACCTATTCGGGAAATTTGCCTTCTCTAACTTCAAGGGAATAATCTTGTACAGCTTGAGTAATTGTTTCTCGCAAATTGGCGTAAGCTTTCGCAAAAGGCGGCTGTTTTTCGGAAAGTCCCAACAAATCGGAAGTAACTAAAACTTGTCCGTCGCAGTGTGGCCCGGCGCCGATACCAATGGTGGGAATAGTTAGTTTTTGGGTAATTTGAGCGGCTAAGTCTGCGGGAATGTGTTCTAAGACGATCGCAAAGGCACCGGCTTCTTGAAGCGCGATCGACTCTGCTATGATGCGATCGGCTGCTTGGGCCGTTTTTCCTTGTTTTTTGTAGCCGAGTTGGTGTACCGACTGCGGAGTTAAACCGACGTGCCCCATAACTGGAATTCCGGCGGATGTTAGCTGCGAAACTGTGGCGGCCATTGCTGGATATCCACCTTCTAATTTTACAGCTTGAGCGCCGGTTTCTTTCAAAACTCTCCCGGCCGAGTGCATGGCTTGCTGGGGGCTTTCTTGATAAGTCAAAAACGGCAAATCTACAACAATTAATGCTTGTTTAACACCGCGACGCACTGCTTTAGCGTGGTGCAGCATTTCATCGAGGGTTATGGGTAGGGTTGTTTCGTAGCCTAAGACTGTCATGGCGAGGGAATCGCCGACTAGGATGATATCTACGCCTGCTTGATCGATGAGTTGGGCGATCGCATAATCATAAGCTGTCAGGGCAACAATTGACCGCCCTTGTTGTTTCCACTGAATTAATTGATGAGTAGTGACTGACATTTTCGTTGACTCTTAGATAATTAGATATTTAAATAATTCGGCGGTTGGAAACCGCTTCTACACAAACCAAGTCCGCCTGCGCTGACTAAAGAGATGGAAATTATCTGGATTTTACACGCGAATATAGCTTTGCATTCCCTCCGCCGGCAAAACAATCAACCGCTGATTTTTCAAATCGGGTTCTAAACCCAAATCTTCGAGAGGAATTAAGCCGAGTAAAGGTTCTTCTCCTGCGGGAATTTCTACACAATCATACCTGCCTTCTCGTCCAGCTACGGCAAGACCCACATTTTTGAACAGACGAAATTGTCTGGCTCCTATTGCTGTATTTCCTTGAATTTCACCAACTAGGGTTAAACCTAACTGACTGATAATATCTGCTGGTAAACAGAGCCGAGTTGCTCCTGTATCTACTAGCACGTTATCGATGGTGACAGATCGTGTTTGCTCTGCGGGGATAAAGCCTCTTTCTGCTAGCATCTTGTCTACTTCGTTTGTGACGGTTATTGTTGCGGTGACTCTGCCCATTTTTTTATCCTTTTGTTTTGCTAGAGAATGTTTCCGTTGCTTTTTGACGAAATTATATCCAATCAAGGGTGTATATTCTCTATTTTAACAATCTTTGTAACTGAGAGCGATCTTTTTATTTATTGCTAAATTTCTGCTGACAAATGTTGCAAATTAATAGCAAAAATGCTCTCTAATTATTGAATTACGAAGCTTCTGCCATTCTTGTTTAGAAACATCTGCACGAGTTTTGTCACCCGATGGATCGCGGATATCCCAAATTGTATCTGCAATCCGATCGAGCGATCGCCCATGAGAACGATAATCGAAGTCCCAGAAAGCATCACCGACGCAATCTCCTGGTGTAGTAATCATTTCTCGATCGACTGTAGTACGAATAGCATTCCATTCGCGGATGTAGGCAGAAGAATCGTCAGATCGCAATTTGCGACCTCCTAATTGAGGATTCACTCTATAAAAAAACCAATCCGTAAACCTATCTACAACTTGAGTTCGTGATTCATAATCGCGCGCTGTAGCACTGTCTAGATTGGAACCACCGAGTACAATGGCTATTAACGCACACACCCCTAAAAACTTCAATCTTGACTTAATTGAAAGTGATTTAATTAGCACGATTAAACCTAATAAAAATTGTCAATTTTCCCGATCTAGCTGGTAATAAATCTTATGTTACCATCCATTTTTAGAACAAGAAATTCCTCCACTTTTAGGTGCGAGCGTAGATAAGCACCAATAATTTTTTCCATCAAACACAACGCCTTTTTTGATATATTGTAACACAGAGAGAGGTTGCCACGGTCGATCGATATTAGACTCGTCATAATATCGATATTGTTTTCCCTTGACCTCTAAACCCTGATCTGTACCTCCCAACCAATAACGACCTTCTTGAATTATGTTTGATGACGATTTTTGTTGATTGCTATCTGTCTTTTTCTCAATCCACCAATTCCTCACAAAACGTTTTGTATTTTCATAACCTCTTGTCGTAGCGACTATAACTAGCAGTTCTCCTTGTTGATTGATAAACTCAAAACGACAAGGCCCCTCTCCTGTACCAGAACAATCCTTAATCTCTTTATATCCTAAATCAAATAGCTCTTTAACAGAACGATCTCTGAGGTTAGGTTGACCCTGTAAACTGGGCTGCCACTGTTGTTGAATCAGGAGTTGACGCGCGTCTTTGTATGGCATACCTTGTTGAAGAGGTATTTTTTTAGGGGAATTTACAGAATTTTCAAGGCTAACTTGAACTTCTTCACTTAAAGCAACGATTGTTGAATTTTTTTCAGGATTATTAAGGGATTTTTTTGTACTTCCTGTATCGATGTTTGCACTATTTATGCTGAAAATTTGTTGCTGTGGGGCAGCACTGGCAAAACTTGTAGATCCAATGGCGATTAGTCCAAGCAAGGCTGGAATAATTCTGGTTGTAACAAGAGTGCGATCGCATATCCAATTTTTAATACTCATCGGTTAAAAACCTTTCTTTTTACAGAGTTGTGTAAAGATGACCTCTACTCTAGGAGTTATCTTCGATCGATGCTGCGGTGTCAGGCGATCGAGTCTCACAGTCCACAATTGGAAATATACATTTCGCGTCGAATTGCTAACCATTCATTGCTGCGGGCTTTATCACCTCTACTAATTTGCTGTCCTGTCGTTTGAGGATGACGGCTATAAAAAATTATATCTGCAAAGCGATCGTAGGTTTGCTCGTATGTCTCGCCGTTAATTACTGTGAATTCCCATCCTATATCTCCTGGGCCAGGACTATTGCAAACTTCTTGTGCGGGCTTAACTCGTGGATCTATTGCTGTGCGTAATCTCTGCCATTCATTTATATAGTTGCGATCGCCCGCTTGCAGTTTGCGATTGTTGAGTTCAGGATTAACCTTGTAGAACAAGAAATCCGTTAATCTATCTACGGTTTGATCGCGTGATTCGGCTTTGGCTAAATTGGCCCCACCGAGCACAAGGGCGATCGCCAGAGTACAAACGATTAAAAATCTGGAGAGGGGTTTAATTGACAGCGACTCGATTAGCATAGTGATTTGGTGTTAATTTCTACCGCCAGCCCAACCACCTGAGCACGGGCACAACTAAATAATGACTCACTCCCAAACAAAGCCCGATCGCACTTCCCAACAAACCAAAAAACACAATTGATCCCCAAACCTGCAACCAGCCGAAGCTAGCGTTAGACAGTGACAAAATCCCAAAGAAACTCCCCGGAAAAATGTTCCAAGCATTCAGAAACAGAAACATTCCCGTAGAGAAAACAGCCACTACCAAAGCGTGAACTAATTGATGGCTCCGCAAACCCATTCCCACCGTCATAGAGGCGATCGCAAAAGCTCCCAAAATAACCCCCTGCACACCACTAGAAGCTGTGGCTTCCATCCAGCACAAACCCGCCAACAAATAACCCTGAGCTCCCATCAATCCAGACAGCCAATACTGTTTTTGCTGGCGAAAACTCCCCGCATCAGTCAAACCGATCGCAGTTCCGAACCCCGCAAACGCAAACAGCAGCACTTCCGGCCCGACAGCGAAAGTCATGTTAGGAATTAATTGCTGCAAACCTTCATTCAGAAAACTGGCAATTTCCGGGCCAATAGGCGAAGCATAACCCAAAACCAAACCGCCGATCGCCCCAGCACTTCCACCAACGGCACCCAGCACCATTTCCCAGCCCGTATCCAGAGAAGCTACCACGATTTGGGCGATCGCGCCGAACAGCAAAACCGTCAAACTTGCGGTTTTTTGCGCCCCCGCCACCACCACTTGCCGGCAGAATTCCACAATAGCTTGACCGATTGGGGCGGTCGCAATTTTGCCATTACTCCTAGCATAAATCTCCTGCAAGCGCGATCGAACATCCGCAGCCGAAGCCGGACGCTGCTGTATATTCGATCGCACCATATCATCCAACAAATTCGCAAAAGCCGGACTCACAGACACAATATGTCGCCAGCGCAACTCCCCCGTCATCGGATCTTCAATTTCTGCCGGATACTTCCCCGTCAGCAAATGAATACAAGTCCGCCCCAGCGCATAAAAATCCGTCGCCGGCACCACACCACCGCCCACAATTTGTTCCGGCGGGCTGTACCCGGGCGAAATCAACCGCGTCGAGCTCGGAGAATCTTTCCCCACCGATTCCCCACCACCCATTTGCTTAACACCCCCAAAGTCGATCGTCACCAACTGCAAGCCGCCCAAACCATTGTTCAGTAAAGCTTGTGGTGATTCTGGATCTCGCAGCATCAAATTTGAGGGTTTAATGTCGCGGTGAATAATCTGACACCGATGCAACTCCTCTAAAATTTCCACAGCTTGACTCAGCCAACTAAACACCCATTCCTGCGGACATCCCTGATGGTGCTCTTCGAGAACTTCTTCCAAAGTTTTGCCGTGAATCTTTTCCATTACCAAACAAGGTAAGCGCCTCGCTGCGGTATTTCCATCCCCGCCTGCAAAATTTTGGGTTTGCACATGAAAATAACCGTCCGGCTCGACTCTCGGCACACCAGGATGCCGCAAAAGTGCCAAAACCCAAGCTTCTTGCTCGAACAGTTTTACCGCTTTCGGGGAAGTCTCTAGCAACAATTTCAGGACGCGCTCGGTTTGAGTTTCTGTGTCCCAAACTGTGTAGATGGCTGCAAAACCCCCGGTACCGAGGCCTTGTAGAGGTATGTAACGATTTTTTAGCCGCAGCGGGGTTCCGCAACTCTGACAAAAATTGTTGCCCCAAGTCTGAGGGTAAGGCCTTGGGCAATCTGGATTGATGCAGTGGACGGCTTTTGAAGGGGGATGGGGCACAACCAGACTAGAAATGGGGCTAAATATGCTTAGTAGACTTACGCGCAGCTAACGCAGAAACCCGGTTTTAAGCGAGGTTTAATTGCTGTAACCACGAATTTGCGTTGGTTGATACACCAGGTTGCTGCACAAGTCCCTGTCCATATTATGTGCTATGGTGCGGATTTTTGACTTGGTGGTCTGGGAGGTCTATTAGTTCGCGATCGCACTTGCGACTTCAGAAACCCGGTTTCTCTGTAGATTTCTCGTTACTCAACCTAAATTTTTCTAAGAAACCGGGTTTCTAGCCCCCCACGGGATTTGGGATTTGGGATTTTAGATTTTGGATTGCTACAATCCTGAATTGCAGTTGAGATCGATTTCAACTACAACCACGAAATCTAAGTATTTATAACTAATTCCCAATTTCCCAATTCCCAATTCCCAATTCCCAATTCCCAATTCTGATTTTCCCGGATCAAATTCTTTACATAAACCTTATTTATCGGTTGTTTGGCTTGCTGCAAAATATCTTTTGCGCGATCGAACTTCCCCGCCCCCTCTGCGATCCCTAGCCTTTCCCCCTGCATCCTTCGCCGCTTGCATTTTATAAGATATATTACAAAACATTGCCTAATGTAAAGTAAAATAAACAATACTTATGAGGATTAAAAGAATATTAAAATTTGACAGTGCCACTTTATTGATATATTTTTAAGAGCCTGCGATCGGGCAAAAAAATTAAGCGAATACTAGGAAGCGAGATATGGCTTACGCGCAAACCCAAACTCAATCAAAGGCTGGGTATAAAGCCGGAGTTCAAGACTATAAACTAACGTATTACACACCGGACTACACGCCGAAAGATACAGATATTTTGGCAGCATTCCGCGTCACACCTCAGCCGGGAGTTCCCCCAGAAGAAGCAGGCGCTGCTGTAGCTGCTGAATCTTCCACCGGCACCTGGACAACTGTGTGGACTGACCTCCTGACCGACCTCGATCGCTACAAAGGTCGTTGCTACGATATCGAGCCAGTTCCCGGCGAAGACAACCAATATATCTGCTTCATTGCCTATCCTTTGGATTTGTTTGAAGAAGGTTCTGTCACCAACTTGCTGACATCTTTGGTTGGTAACGTTTTCGGTTTCAAAGCTCTGCGTGCTCTGCGGTTAGAAGACTTGCGGGTTCCCATTGCTTACCTGAAAACCTTCCAAGGCCCTCCTCACGGTATTACCGTTGAGCGCGACAAATTGAACAAGTACGGCCGTCCTTTGCTCGGTTGTACAATTAAGCCCAAATTGGGTCTGTCTGCTAAGAACTACGGCCGTGCCGTTTACGAAGTTCTACGCGGCGGTTTGGACTTCACCAAAGACGACGAAAACATCAACTCCCAACCGTTCATGCGTTGGCGCGATCGTTTCTTGTTCGTTCAAGAAGCTATTGAAAAAGCACAAGCAGAAACCGGCGAAGTCAAGGGCCACTACCTCAACGTAACCGCCCCTACCTTTGAAGAAATGATGGAACGGGCTGAGTTCGCCAAAGAAATCAAAACCCCGATCATCATGCACGACTACCTAACCGGTGGTTTCACTGCAAATACCAGCTTGGCTAAATGGTGCCGTCGCAACGGTATTCTGTTGCACATTCACCGCGCTATGCACGCTGTGATCGATCGTCAAAAAAATCACGGTATCCACTTCCGCGTGCTTGCCAAGTGCTTGCGGATGTCCGGCGGCGACCACCTGCACTCCGGTACAGTTGTGGGCAAACTCGAAGGCGAAAAAGGCATCACGATGGGCTTCGTAGACTTGATGCGCGAAGACCACATCGAAGAAGACCGCAGCCGCGGTATTTACTTCACCCAAGATTGGGCCTCCATGCCTGGTGTCATGCCAGTTGCTTCCGGTGGTATCCACATCTGGCACATGCCGGCTTTGGTGGAAATCTTCGGCGACGACTCCTGCTTACAGTTCGGCGGCGGCACCTTGGGCCACCCTTGGGGTAACGCACCTGGTGCAACTGCTAACCGCGTTGCTTTGGAAGCTTGCGTCCAAGCACGTAACGAAGGTCGCAACTTGATGCGCGAAGGCGGAGACATCATTCGCGAAGCTTGCAAATGGAGCCCTGAATTGGCTGTTGCTTGCGAACTTTGGAAAGAAATCAAGTTTGAATTCGAGGCAATGGATACCGTTTGATGATTTTTGGTTGGAGATTTTAGGTTTTAGGTAGCAAACTTACTGTTATGTCTTTATCTTGGAAGAAGATTTACAAGTAAGTTTGCATCCAAAATCTAAAATTAACAATCCAAAACTCTTAAGGGCTGGGGTCAAAAATGGATCTCAAACAAGTTGCGAAAGACACCGCTAAGGTGCTGGCAAGTTACCTAACCTATCAATCCGTGCGGATTGTAGTCGCTCAGTTGAGCGAAACCAATCCTGCTCAGGCAATCTGGTTGAATGACTTTTCCACTAAGGGCAAAATCCAAGATGGAGAAGCTTACATTCAAGAGTTGCTGAGGGAAAATCAAGATTTCGGATTTCGGATCATGACGGTACGAGAGTATCTGGCTCACGATGTGACGGAATTTTTGCCAGAAATGGTTTGTACTGGCATTCAACAGGCAAATATGGAACACAGACGCCAGCATTTAGAGCGAACTACGCAACTTAATTGGTCTGTTTCTAGCAGTAATCCTGAAACATCCTCAATAGATTCTGAACCGAATCTGGATAATTTGTCGAGTTAATCGATCGATAAGTGCGATCAAACACACACCTTAGAGATACACAAAATGAAGACTTTACCTAAAGAGCGTCGTTACGAAACTCTGTCCTATTTGCCCCCGCTGACAGACGCCCAAATTGCCAAGCAACTGCAATACATCTTGGATCAAGGCTACATTCCCGGCGTAGAATTCAACGAAACCTCTGCCCCTGAAATGCGCTACTGGACTTTGTGGAAATTGCCTTTGTTTGGTGCTCGCAGCGTCCAAGAAATCATGAGTGAAATTCAAGCTTGCCGCCAAGAAAATTCTCAGTCTTACATCCGCGTCATGGGTTTTGACAACGTGAAGCAGTGCCAAGTGCTGAGCTTCATCGTGCACAAGCCAAACACCAGAGGCTACTAAGTTTTAACAGCCCTATTTTTTTAGGGAAAAAGTTAGCTAAAAATTGAGGTAGGGAATTCTCCCTGCTTCATTTTTTTTATGGCGATAATGTATTTCCGTCATTGCGAGGAAGGAAGCAGAAGACTCGGCGGTTGAAACCGCGTCTATACAAACAAAACCCGCCTCCGCGGGTTGAAGAGACGGCGGTTGAAACCGCATCTATACAAACAAAACCCGCCTCCGCGGGTTGAAGAGACGGCGGTTGAAACCGCATCTATACAAACAAAACCCGCCTCCGCGGGTTGAAGATTGGATTGCTAGATTTTACAAATAGCTTTCAAAACTTGCAGCAACACAACTGAAGATTCGGGTTCCATCAAAGTCAGAAAGGGCATTAACTGATAGGTGGGTGGATTTCCACGACGGATATTAAGGAACTGATAAAACTCTCCGCTGGTTGCAAGTCCCCAGACAGACTCTTGATATTCTAAACTTTTATAAGCATAAGTTAGCAGTTGTGGCAAACCAGCACGAGGAGCAATTAGATTGTTTTTAGATTCTATTACTAAAATCCAAAATGCTATATCAGCGGCGATTTGTTTCTCTTTATTGATTGCTAAGATGTCAAATCGACCTGTAATCGTTGTGTCTTCATCTTCTATAGTAATATTAGCAATATTTTCTTCTAGACTCATCTTTAATGGCGATCGATAAAAGCCTGCCAATCGCATCAAAGGAAAGGTAGTCAGAGCTTGTACCAGCCCTTCTGAGACTCTTTCAAAAGAAAGGTATTCGCGAAAATCGTTGCGGATTTGCACGAGTTCTAGCTGTTCAAACTCGGTGAGTGCTTCTAATGATAATAAACTTGGGTACGTGTGGTTATTAAAGAGTTGTTGAAACTTCAAAAATTCACTAACTTCATTGAGCGTTAGATTTTTAGCATTAATAGTAGTCATAGCTTGATATTTATCTAAGTCTATATTACAATTTTAACATAGAGATTCCGGTAGTTGAGTAGCACAACCCATGAACCCTGAAGAAGCAAGAGAATTATCGCTCCGTTTAGAACTTCCTGAATTAGTAGGAACTGCCTTAGAGATTCAGGAAGCAGAACTCATCAGAGCAGATAAACTTAAACAAATTCCATTTTTTGAGGTTAAGGCTAACTGGGAAATGTTCATGACTGAGCTTGAAAATACAGGTTATCATGACAACTCTCTCCAGCTACTCAGACAAAGCGATGTCGCTCAATTTTGGATCAAATACCGCGAACTAGATTTTTGGGAACTCCTAAAGCTTTTTCAGTAAAGTTGCTGATTTACCATTAAATAAATCTTAATCTATCCTCTCCGCCACAATACCGTAAACTATTTCGTATCCCCAATTATAGTGTTTATTTGCCAGTTGCTTTGCCCTGTCATATTCACCTAAATAACACAGATCAGCTAACTTTTGATATCCCTCCTCTTTCTCTTGCTGCATTTTTTCCCGCCGCAGCTTTTTTCTGTCTTCTTCTGAGAGAGAAGGTCTTTCTAAACCAAATACATCTATTTCGCTAATTCGTTGCATGGTTGCCTCCTAAAAAGGAATTGATTCTATAATCTGACCGTCAACTATTTCGTAGCCCCATTCTGGGTTAGCAGCGATTTGTTTTTCAACTATACTCCGACCCATAGGAGTTTTGCAAGCTTTCTGTAAAGATTCAATACTGGGAGCTTCAACGAGTAAATCTGACTCTGTTTCCTGACTTTCCTGCTGTTCTAAAGTTCCGATGGGAAGGGTGTGAGCAGTCGATGGTGTCAGGGAAAGTTGAGGTGCGATCGCTTCCAGTTTCTTCATGACACTTTCTTTTGTAAATTGAGGTTTTTCTGTAAAAGAAGGCGGCAGATAAGGTGTCTGCACTCCTAGATTTTTAGCTTTGAGCGCATCATCGGCAATCCGATCGCACTTTCGCAAAAAACCCTCCCACAAATCCTTCCCCAAAACCGGGTTTCTCAAGTCAGCACGAGCCTTAGACACTGCTGCTTCCAGCGGTTCGCCCTTGTGCACATAATACTGAATTCGCTCCTCTTCAAAAGCAGGATAAGGAACTTCCGGCTCAATTTCCCACTCTCGCTTAACTTTCTGACTTTCTCCTAAAGGAATTCCGGCGATAAATTCGTCCCAAAAAGTCGAAGTTAAGCCTTTTGTCATGCCGTCAATAACTTTAAAAGCCCATCCCGAAGGATTGCCAAATCCTAAATTGCGAACTCTGGCATATTCTTCTAAAGCTCGCTGAAAGTTATGCAGTTCTGATGATTGAGAATTCCAAGGGCCGCTAAATTGGTAATTCTGGGTGACAGCAACCACTATTTGCTGGCGCGGTTGTCCGAAATATTTGTCGGTTTTAACTGCACGCTGTGGGGGAGAAGTTTCGGATAATATTTCTACAGGACGATTGTTGTTTTCGCGGCTTGTTTGTGTTATAATATCATCGGAATTGGTTGTCCACAAGTTATTAACTTTTTCCTCAAAAGCGTCAATATCCGCCCAGAGTTCGAGGATTTCGGTGTTGGGATTTGTGGATTTTGCTTTCAGGAGCGATCGCACTTTCAGCAATTCGATCGCGAATTCTTGTTCTTCGCGATTTAAACCAGTGGCTTTTTCAATTTCGCCGCTGTTAGTTTTCACCCATTCGTCCGAGTTTGACTGTTGTGCTTGCCATTGCAATAATTGACAAAGAAAAATACTCGCCGTGACTCCCCCGGTAATTTGGGCGAGTTTGGGATAGTAGATGGCGGGATTTCCTAGATTTCCTAAAAATATTCCTATTTTCATTTTTTATATTCCTATGTCCCTTGAATCGTAGGGTGCCCCTAGGCGCACCTTACCTAATATTAGAGTGTGCCAAATAACACCTTACCTCGACTAAACTAGCATTGAGAAACTTAAGATTTTCTTTAAGCTTCTGTCTATTCCTGACTGAATGGAGTTTCTAGAGTAAAAACGGGGATCGCTTATTCGATCGCCTGATTGACAGGACTGAGTTAAACGTAATAATAAATTATTTACTGTACAGCTTCTGCCAAAATGAATCCAGAACGTCAAGAGGCTTATTTGAACTTAATCGAGCGAGTGCTTACCTGTCCCAACGGCCAAGAGCCAGAGGTTTTGAGTTCGTGTTCCGATTTAATTGATGCGGGATTTGTGCAAATGCTAATCCAGATATCGGCTTCAATGGCGCGCGAAGGTGACGAAGATACTGCTAATTTTTTAGTGCAACTTGCTCGTTTGCTGGGGAAATCTTTGGGTTTGTCACCGGATATCGTGCCTGCTGGGTACAGTAGCGCAAAGGGGTAGAGAAGAGTTGCGATCGCCTCGTTGTATGATGTTTTGGGAAATAAGGGCGATTCCGTACCCTTCGGGATAGCTTTGCTTCACCTAATTTTTAAATGCAGCTATGGCTTTACAGTTTATATTCGAGAGGCTCGCAAAACCCATTCACCCCAGTTTTAAATACATAAATAATCACCGAAGTGACCAAAATATCAGGGCAAATTTTTGCTGCAACTAAATCTCTAAATGCTGCATTCAATTGTCCGTTTGTCAACTCTTCTTTAACCTCTGATTTGCAGATAGCAACGCGGCATCTTTTAGCCAATCCGTCTAACCAATTTTCCGAGATATTCGGTTCTTGTCCGGCTTGAATTGCTAGAGATATCGCTGCATCTTCGATGTTACCTTCGCAATCTTCGATTGCGTCTAGGGCTTTTAGGGCTTCGGGATATTCGGCTAATTGTGAGCGAAATTGGGCAATTTGTTGTGAGGTAATAATCACCATATTATTTTCCTGTGTTCTCTGATGGTGGGATTAGCTTAGCAATTAAAGTGGATATTATAGCATTTTTTTGATTGAGGTGGGAATTGCGCGATCGAACTTAATTACATTTCCAAATGATATTTTGCACTTCGCAATAGTCCGCTGGGGTTTAAATCCCCATCTTACAGCTTAAGTCCGGGCGATGAGGACTGATGTTGAAATTGACAAAAAGTGCGACTAAAATAGGTTTGTAGGACTCATATTTATCGGGAGTTAGAGAAAATGACAACCGTTACTTTAAACTTAGATACTGTCGAACTAACAGACGAACAGTTTTACCGCTTGTGCCAGATGAATCGAGATTGGCAATTTGAACGGACACCTAAAGGACAAATCATTATTATGTCACCCGTAGGCGAAGTTAACGGCAATCGAGAAGCCTATTTAATTACAGATTTGGGCTTGTGGAACCGTAAAACGCAGCTAGGCAGAGTGTTTAGTTCATCTACAATTTTTCGCTTGCCTAATAATGGCTATCGAGCCCCTGATGCCGCTTGGGTTAGCTTAGAAAGATGGTCGGCTTTAACAACAGAAGAACAAGAAAAATTTCCGCCAATTTGTCCTGATTTTGTCATAGAATTGCGATCGCGCCCAGATCCGCTGCGGCCGCTTCATGAGAAAATGCAGGAGTATCTAAACAGTGGTTTACGCTTGGGTTGGCTGATTAATCCTCTAGACGAAAAAGTAGAAATTTATCGCCCTAATCGCGAAGTAGAAATTCTACAATTTCCTGTGAGTTTATCGGGGGAAGATGTGTTGCCGGGATTTGTTCTTAATTTGCCCATGATTTGAACGGGAATTAGGAATCGGCGATTAAAATCGCTACTACACAAACAAAGTCCGCCTAAGCGCTGGCGCGCTGGCTTCGCCCACGCGGGCTAAAGATTAGATTAAATTTTTCCTGTTTCCAAGTGTATTTTCTTCGGACAAATATCATCATCGTACCAACCCGTCAAAGCCACCGCCAAAGCATCGGCCGCATCGTCGGGTTTCGGAATGTAACCTAACTCCAACTCCCGCGCCACGGCCTCTTGCACTTCGGACTTATCCGCATTACCGCGGCCTGTCAAAGCTTGCTTAATTTGAGCCGGCGTAAACTCGAATAGCGGCACTCCACACTGCGCCAATACTAGCGTCAAAACGCCACGCGCTTGGGCTACAAGTATGGTATTTCCCATCTTGTAAAAGAACAGTTTTTCGGCAATTGCAATATCAGGTTTAATCTGTTCAATTACCTCGTGCAAATCGTCGTAAATTGTTTTTAACCGCTGTCCCATTTCCTGTTTTGGCGTTGTTTTTATCACGCCGCAATCAATCATGGAAACGCTGTTTTTATCTTGTTTCCCCGGTACAATTTGACAGGAAATTGCCCCGTAGCCAAGATTTGCTAAGCCCGGATCTAATCCTAAAATTCGTTTTTCCATTGCCAGAATTAGTAATTGGAACTGGGGAAGGAGGCATTAAAAATTTGGGAAATGTTTCCTCACCACCCATTACCAATTACCAATTATTAATTACCCCTCAGTTGTTTCTAGACCGAATACCCGATCGAACACTTTAGTCACTTTATAGCCCGAATCGATCGATTCTAGGGGGTCTTTCCGCAATCGGTGCCGCAAACACAGGGTCATCACCCGGCGAATATCGTCCACAGTGACCTCTGTGCGACATTCTAGGGCGGTGAAAGCTTTGGCGGCCCGATTTGTGACCAAATCGCCCCGCAGCCCGTCTACGTCCAATTCCGCGCAGACTTGGGAGATTTTGACTCGCAAATCGCGATCGATAGTTACGGATTTTAGCCTTTCCTGGGCTTCGACCAATTTCTGCTGCATATCATCTTGTTCGTGCTGATATTTGCCGAGAAACTCTGAGGGATTTTGGTCAAAACTCGATCGCTGTTCGACAATTTCTACTCTTAAATTCGGGTCTTTGACAGTCCGAATTTCGGCGTGCATTCCGAATCTGTCGAGCAATTGCGGCCGCAATTCTCCTTCTTCTGGATTCCCGGAACCGATGAGAATAAACTTAGCCGGGTGGCGGATTGAAATGCCTTCTCTTTCAACAGTATTCCAACCGCTGGCGGCGGAGTCGAGCAAAACATCGACTAAGTGATCGTCGAGCAAATTGACTTCATCGACGTAAAGAATGCCGCGGTTAGCTTTGGCTAACAGGCCTGGTTCAAAAGCTTTCACACCTTCGGACAAAGCTTTCTCAATGTCGATCGTACCGCAAACTCGGTCTTCGGTGGCACCGAGGGGCAAGTCTACCATTTGGACTTTTTTGCGGGCGATCGGCATTGTACCGTGATGCAAAGTGCGATCGCGCACCTCATCGCTCATAAAATCCGGATCGGTGGGATGACTGTTAAAAGGATCGTCAGCCACCACCTCAATTTCTGGCAGCAAGTCAGCGAGGGCGCGGATTGTGGTAGATTTGCCCGTACCGCGATCGCCCATAATCATCACTCCGCCAATTTTCGGATCGATGACATTCAACAGCAGCGCCAGTTTCATCTCCTCCTGGCCAACAATTGCGGTGAAGGGAAAAACAGCGCGGCGGGCTGCGGTAACGGTTGGCAGAGCGCCCGCATTTACGGTATTGCTGACTTCGGCAGTAGGACTCACAGGATAACTCAAAATATAATAATTGCTTATTTATTGTACGGGATAACCGATTTTAGATTTTAGATTTTAGATTTTAGATTAATGTATTTCTGTCATTGCGAAGGTCGTGAAGCAATCTCAAAGCCTTGGTACACCGTCATAATGCGTCCAAGACTGAGAAACCGGGTTTTTTGCGCCAAAACTGGGCTATAGCTTTTAATCCCGGTAAAAAACCCGGTTTCTTTGGTGGGGCGAGATGCAGACGGCGGTTGAAACCGCGTCTACACAAACAAAGTCTGCCTCCGCAGACTGAAGAAAATAACGTAATTTTAACCGCTAGGTCTTCTTATCTTTTTGTGCGTCTTTTCTTCCACAACAAACCCATTCCAGCAGCCACCATTGTACCCATCGCCGTCATCGGTTCCGGTACAGCAGCAGCAGCATCAGCAAAAGGTTCATACTCATACATTGCACTAACTGTAGTAGCTTTGTAGGTACGTGAGAACGAGAAATCTTCAACTACCAACGATGAGGCTATTCTCACGCACCGCATAGTCGCATTACAGGTGTTCGTAGATATCTGGAATATCAAGAGGTTCAGACCTGTTCGACATCCTAATATAAAATTCAAGTTTCTTGTCGTTCGTTTTCTGTAGCCAAGCTTTTTTCGCCGATTTTTTTATATCAATCGCGCAGACATCTTTGCCATCAATTTTTTCAAACCGAATTTTAATCTGCTGAGTAAAGTTGCTACCAATACATTGACAAATTGAATCAATAATTGTCCGCTCTAGCTGATCTAGATTTCCCTTTGATAGTAAAGATAAATCCTTTTCTAGCCCGAAAATATTACCATTATCTTCAACGCCGATAATGAGAGTTCCACCTTCAGAATTAAGAAATGCAGCAATTGTCTTAAGAGTGCTAAATCTTAAGTCTTTATTCTCACAATCGCGCTTAACATCCCACTGAAAGGTACTCTTATACTCCAGGCGATCGCTTTCAGGGAGTTTGATCAACTCAGAAATTGGGCGCAGTTCGCCAATTTTTCTGATCGTTGTTAAAAATCGGCGTAGTTGTCGTTCCTCAATCCGTCCTTTCAATATTTCTTCTGTATCTGCTGCATCGATTACCGTTTTGTTAATCACGGCAATGTACTGACCCAAATATGTTTGATCCAACGTTTCTATATTCTCGTTAATCCACTGCTCATTCTGAACGTTACCCCAACGGTTGAAATAGGCGATCGCATCCTGAATCGATTCATGAAGTATATCGAAAATATTACCTCGCATATTTTTAGAAATATAGTCCCATGCGCCCATCTTGAAAGCAGTGCGGCAATCTGAAACTGTATCATTAGCAGTCAAGATAATAACTACAGAAGAAAGATTTCGGGCTTTCACTTCGTCAATAACAGCAAATCCACTGTCATCCTGCTCCATTCGCATATCTGCAATAATTACGTCAAAAGGATTTCCCAACTTCTCTTTAGCTTGAGCAACACTGGTAGCCGTTTCAATCTGCTCATAGCCATAGTCCCCAAGCCATTCCAATAACTCATTCAAAAATCGAGGATTGTCTTCTACCAACAGCAAATGGACGTTTTGAGTTTGCATATTATCTTACACCTCTTCCTCAAGATAAGGAATATAAATTTCAAATCTAGCTCCATCTTGTCCCGTTTCCCGAATATAGCCCTTCATCTTGGTCAGGGTTTTACGGATAATGAACAGCCCTAATCCGCTACCTTTACCCTCCTGAGAGGTGGTTTTTAGGGGTTGAAAGATCCAATCTTTATGATACTCTGGAACACCCTTACCATCATCAGCAAATTCAATAAACAGATATTTTTGCTCTCCAGGGACATTCATTCCCCGAATTCCTGATGGGTTGACCACATCTTGAGATGTGATACGAATGGTCAATTTCGGCTGGTCAGCATTGTGCTTCAGTGAATTTTCGACCAGTTCATTCAATGCACTCTTTATTTTTTCCTGATCTCCATAGAACTGAGAGTCACTGTTTCTTATGTCTAGAAGAATCCAAGCATTATCAATATGGCAAGTTATTTCCCACTTTTCAAATAGTTCCTTGACATGAAAACGGTGATTTTTGATCGAAATACCTTCGTTGATAGCTTTCAAGTCATTGAGAGCACTCTGGGTTAGTTCCAGTTGTGTCAGCAATTTATCAAACTGGGCGTAATGCTCGTCATTAGGTGATAACTTTCGGATGGATCGTATAGTCTGCGACTTGATCACAGCCAATTCGTTATTCACAAAGTCAGAGATATCATGGGCAGTTTTGGAAATGACCGTCAAAATCCTCCGATAGTCGTCATTAGAAATAGTTTCAATCTCAGATTTTTGTGCTTCCTTGCGTTTTTCAACCTCTTTGAAGACATCTTCAATCGCTTGAATAATACGGTTTAATAAGGGATCTTCGCGATCGGAGCGACGTGAAATTCGATAAGCAATTGCTTTAAGGATGCTGATCTCATTGGCGATTTTGTGATACATCGCCCGATTGAGAATTTCCGTGTCGCTTAATTCACTTGGGACATCAGTTTTGACCATTTCAAAGTAGTCTTGCTCACTAAAGTTAAGAATCAGCATTGCCCTTGCCTGATCGTAGTGCGGAGAATCTTTTTCGATTTGCCGCAGCATTTGAATGGCTGTATCGTTATGAGGATCGCTGGCAAAAATATTTCTAGCACTGTGGAGCCATGTTTTCTCTTTGTCATCCGAGTTGGCAATTGCTGCCTCGAAATATTCGTCACCTTTCTCTCGTTGCTTAATGCAGTAGTATAGCCTACCTAATTTGAGCAGAATTATATTAGCTTCATATTGACTCAGAAAATCTTTTTTTATTTCAGATAACTGGTTGATAGCCTCTTGGTACTTGCCTAATCTTTCTAGTGCAGGAAAATAGTGAAAATAAATAAAATCGTTTCGTATATTAGGATTTTCTAATCCCATTTGTAGTGCCTTTTCAAAGAATGGCAAAGCCTTCTCATCCTGACAAATTGAAGCTAAAGTAATAGCATAACTACTGATGGTTTTCGGATTATTAGGTTCAATTTGAAGCGCTCGCTCAAACAAAGGCAAAGCTTTCTCATACTCACGAATCCAAGTCAAAGCTTTGGCATAACTATTTAGCGTTATCAGATCATTAGGTTGAATTTGAAGCGCTCGCTCAAACCACTGCCAAGCTTTCTCATGCTGATTACTTGAAATCAAAGCTTTGGCATAACTAAATAATGTTATCACATTATTAGGTTCAATTTGAAGCGCTCGCTCAAACAACTGTAAAGCTTTTTCATGCTGATTATTTGAAATCAAAGCTTTGGCATAACTAAATAATGTTATCACATTATTAGGTTCAATTTGAAGCGCTCGCTCAAACAACTGTAAAGCTTTTTCATGCTGATTATTTGAAATCAAAGCTTTGGCATAACTATTTAGCGTTATCACATTATTAGGTTCAATTTGTAGCGCTCGCTCAAAGAACTGTAAAGCTTTTTCATGCTGATTATTTGAAGTCAAAGCATTGGCATAACTATATAATGTTATCCGATTATCAGGCTCAATTTGAAGCGCTCGCTCAAACAACGACCAAGCTTTCTCATGCTGATTATTTGAAATCAAAGCTTTGACATAACTAAATAATGTTATCAGATTATTTGGTTCAATCTGTAGCGCTCGCTCAAAGAACGGCCAAGCTTTCTCATGCTGATTGTTTGAAATCAAAGCATTGGCATAACTATTTAGCGTTATCACATTATTAGGTTCAAGTTGAAGCGCTTGCTCAAACAACGACCAAGCTTTCTCATGCTGATTATTTGAAATCAAAGCTTTGGCATAACTATTTAGCGTTCTCACATTATTAGGTTGATTTTGTAGTGCTCGCTCAAACAACTGTAAAGCTTTTTCATGCTGATTATTTGAACTCAAAGCTTTGGCATAACTAGATAATGTTTTCACATTATTAGGATCAATCTCTAGCGATCGCTTAAAAAATGGTAAAGCCTTCTCATGCTGACCAGCCGAAGTCAACTCCTTGGCATAACTACTGAGAGTTATCGGATTATTATTCGGCTCAATGTCTACTAGAATCTTCAAATTTTCTAAGCATTCATCTAGCCTACCTCCCTCCTTTAATACCTTAGTATAGGAACTGAAAATTTTTACATTCGTAGGGTCAATCCTCTTAGCTTTTTCAAAGATTTTAAATGCTTCTGGATATTGGTTATTTTTTGCTAATGCTTTACCATACTGTCTCAAACATTCTATATCATTGGGAGCTATTTGCAAAGCTTCCTGGAATATGCCGATCGCTCCCTTATAATCACCTGTCTGTATGAGTTCTTCAGCTTGGTTTGTTAAGGTTTCGAGGCGATCGCTATTCATCATACTATGTCCCCGTTAATAGTGAAGATACTTGAATAATAGTAACACTCATACGAAACATCAGCTAAAACACTAAACTCGTCTAGTTTAGAAATAAAATTTTGATGATGATTCCGTAAAATCGTGCAACTTCTGGCATAAAGCTTTCCTAGACGATATGAGGATTATTTTAGCCAATCTAAGGGCACAATGACACTTGAGAGAGAAGGAATTTCCAGCGATCGCACTTTTAGCATCGAAAGGTCGATCGCCCTTTACAACTTTTTCTCAGGGAAGGGCGATCGCTCTTTTTGCATCCAAAGGTCGATCGCCCTTTACTACTTTTTCACGGGCGACGGGCGATCGCTCTTTTTGTATCGTGCCGGTCGATCGCCCTTGACAACTTTTTCACGGGCGGCGGGCGATCGCCTTTTTGTAATAAAATGCGATACAGTAGAAGAGTTGTCCAACCCTTGCCCCCATCAGAGGTAACAATGCAAATCACCTTAAGCCAAGAACAAACCCAAGTCCTTGAAGCTTTAGTAAAGCATGGTCAATATCCCTCCATCGAAGAAGCAATTAATACAGCTTTACTGTTATTAATCGATGATATTACTTTATCCGATGACGACAACAACCCAAACTATTTAGCGTGGGCCCAAGAAACTCGGAATAAAATCGATCTAGCACGAGAACAGGCGCAACGGGGTGAGTTGCTCAATGCAGACGATGTATTAGCTCAACTTAGAGATAAAGTGAAAAAAGCCAGAAAAGTAATAGCATGAATCGCTTGGTTATTACCCTCGAAGCAAGTCGAGATTTGTCCGAAATTTCCGATTACTTCTTGGCGCAAAGTGTAGATGCGGGAGATCGCTTTGTGGAAGGATTTGGTAAAAAATGTCAGCAGATCGCGCAGTTTCCATACTTAGGGCGATCGTATTCATAATTTGCCCCCAATTTACGTGGTGTGCCATTGATGGGATACATAGTTTTTTATTAAATAGTTGATGATGGTATTGAAATTTTGCGCGTTATTAGCGGTTATCGTAACTTGCAGGATGTCTTCAATACTGATTGAATAAAAGCAATGCGATCGCTCTTTTTGCATCCAAAGGTCGATCGCCCTTTACCACTTTTTCACAGGCGACGGGCGATCGCACTTTTTGCATCCAAAGGTCGATCGCCCTTAACTACTTTTTCACGCGCGACGGGCGATCGCTCTTTTTGCATCGAAAGGTCGATCGCCCAGCAGTATCAGACATTATTTCTCAGAGAGCAACAGGATGTATAGATTGAATGTATCGCTCAATTTGCTCATCAGTCAAACTGATTCCATTCTGCCAAAGTTCATACTCACTGAGATCAATGTCCTCATTCCAAACCAGTCCATAACCACCCGGTTCAACTTTAAAACTCCTGAAAAACCCAGGATTGAGTAAGGCCGCAAACATCGGATTGTCTAATAATTTTGAAATGTCGTATTTTTTAATTTCAAGATTGGTAAACTTAACCATCAAGGTTTTATCGTCAATAGCTTTAGCCGAAACAATGCGCTCAGGTTTCATAAAAAAATCACAGTTATTTTAAGGGTGGAAGTTTACTAAATTCTTGGCTATTCCACATATCCAGCAGTTCTTTCTGGTACAACGCAGCCCATTCTAATACCAGCTTTTGGGCCCGATTCGGTAAATCTCCCTCGATAATCTCTAAAGATTCAATGCCAATTAAAGCATTGTAAGCTGTTTGACATCTAAATTGCATTGGGTATATAATACTAGAGTTCTACTTAATTCAAAGTAATGCCAGTCAAAAATTTTCTTAAGCCAGAGACAAAAAAAAAGCTACAACGAGCATTA
>Ga0163149_10000967_pt1 | contig 37240 bp, 37 predicted proteins | sample OliLakLV19MP5G1_FD_148604 | JGI IMG/M metagenome (GOLD analysis project Ga0163149, IMG submission 148604) | Freshwater microbial mat bacterial communities from Lake Vanda, McMurdo Dry Valleys, Antarctica - Oligotrophic Lake LV.19.MP5.G1 | ecosystem: Environmental > Aquatic > Freshwater > Lake >... | reverse complement strand
TCGCCCCGCCTGGCGCCCACTGCGGATTGAACCTCAACGTGTTTTTCGGGAACAGCAACACCACGGTCGAGCCCAGCAGGAAACGCCCCATCTCGGCCCCGCGTTCCAGCACCACCTGATCTTCGGCATAGGTCCATTCACGCACGCTGCCAGGCCGCGGCGGGTTGACCACGCCGTGCCACACGGTAGCCATGCTGCCGACAATGGTGGCGCCTACCAGTGCCAGCACGAAGGGCCCATGCGCCGATTCGAACACGCACACCACCCTCTCGTTGCGCGCGAACAAGCCTGGTACGCCGCGCGCGGTCAGCGGATTGACCGAAAACAAGGCGCCCGGCACGTGGATCATGCGCCGCAGCACGCCGCGGCACGGCATGTGGATGCGGTGGTAATCCTTGGGGCTCAGGTACAAGGTTGCAAAGGCGCCATCATTGAACAGCGACGCCAGTTGCGCGTCGCCGCCCACCAGGGCGCGGCTGCTGTAGCGATGCCCCTTGGCCTGGAAAATCCGCTCGCCCTCGATCGGCCCGCACTGGCTGATCACCCCATCCACCGGGCACAACCACGGCGCGGCGGCCAGCGGTCGTGCTCCATCCTTAAGCGCACGGGTGAAGAATTCGTTGAAGCTGGCATAAGCTTCAATGCGCGGATCGGCGGCCTCCGCCATGTCGACAGCGTAACGAGCGATGAAGCGGCGTATCACCGCATGACTCAGGGCGCCGCCACGCAATCCAGCCAGCGCGCCGCTGGCGACCGTCAGCGCGCGCTTGGGCAGCAGGTATTGAGGCAGGACTGCGAGACGGTCGGACACCGGGGCTCCGATATGGCGGAAGCGGCGGATTCTACCGGCACCACCTGGTTGCCACTGCACGCGCCGCTACAAGCGCCTGCGGCAAATGCGTCAGCAAGGCCGCGCCCGCCCCGTTACGCCGCTACGCCGCCAGCGCGCGCGGCTGGAACGGGCAGTTCGCTTCCTTCTCGACCAAGTCGTAGACGAAGATGAATTTCGCCATGCCGGTCAAGAACCCGGCGGTCATGCCGAGCTCGAAAATCTGCGCATCGTCGAAATGGGCGCGCAACTCGGCGTACAGCGCACGATCCAGATGGCCGTGCTGGTTGGTCATGGCGACCTGGTCCGCCAGTTTCAGCACGGCGCGGTCGCAGGCCTCGAACACCGCATGGTTTTCGTCCATGATGTGCGTGAGCTGCGCGTCGCTCACACCCGACTTGCGCGCCGCATCGCTGTTGCCGCGGTTGCAGTAGGCGCAGCCGTGGGTCATCGACAGGCGATAACGCAGCAACTCCTTGGTACGCACCGCCACCCGCCCGCCGTAAAACACCTTGGCGTAAAAGCCCTCGCGATACCACTCCATCAGCTCGGGCGCATGGGCGCCGATCTCGATCAAGGTGGCGTCGTCGCGCAATTTCAGCGCGGCGTCGTAGTCCTTCTGCAGGCGCGCGGTCATTTCGGCGCGCGGTACGCGCGGCATGACGGGGTTGGGCATGGCAATCCTTTCGAAATAGGCGCCGGCGGCGCGGCGCACAAGTGGAGATTATGCGCGAAGCGCCGCAGGCTGCGACGCAGGGCGACCGGCGACACCGCCAGATCGCCGGCGATGGAGGCAAGCGACAAAGGCGCGCCGCTGCGGCCGCACAACAGCTCGACGAGCAGACGCCTGGCGTTCCGTTCACCGGGCATGTGGACCATTCAAAAGAACAGCCCCTGCGCCAGCCGCGGCCGCGTCAGTTGTTCGATCCACCATTTGAGCGCCCGGCCGTTCTCGCCCGCACGCCACGCCAGCGTGCTTTGACTGGGCGGATGCGGTGTCTCGACGCGCAGCAGAACCAGGCGCCCGGCGCGCACGTGTTGTTTGGCCAGACGCTCCGGCAAAAAGCCGCAGCCGATGCCCAGCAGAATCGCCTGCAGCTTGGCGTCGGTGTCTGGCACCGACAGGCAATTGCGGTTCTGCACCAGGCCATACTGCAGGTGCGGCAGGAAGCGCGTGGTGTCGCCGATGATCACCGAGCGATGGCGCGCCAGTTCGTCGTCGGCGATCACGCCCTCCAGACGCGCCAGCGGATGCTGCGGCGCCACCGCCAGCACAAACTTCAATGTGCAAAGCGGCGCCGACTCATATCCGCCGCCCGGCGGCCCTGCCGCCGGCGCACCGACCACCAGATCGGCACGCCCGGACAAGAGCGCGTCCCACGAACCGGCTGCCGCTTCGCGCCGCACATGCAGCGAGGTTTGCGGCGCCGCCTTGAAGAACGCGCCGAACAGGGGAATCAGCGGCGCCATGCGCAACACCTGATCGACCGAGAGCACCAGTTGCGCCTCCCAGCCGGTGGCGATCAGTTGCACTTCGGCGTCGAAGCGTGCGGCCTGCGCCAGCAGGTGCCGGCCGCGTTCGAGCAGCGTGCGCCCCTCGCGGGTGTAGCGCGCGCGCCGCCCTGAACGGTCGAACAGGTTGAGGCTGAGCTCCGCCTCAAGATTGCGCACGACATGGGTGATCGAAGAGGTGACCACGCACAATTCGGCGGCGGCGGCGGAAAACGAGCCACGCCGGTCGATCGCGTCGAGTACCCGCAAGCCTTCGAGCGAAACCTTGAGGCTGTGTCTGGTCATTGTTCAATTCCTTGCAACGCCGGGGCCAAAAACAATCATTGGACGCACAGGTCCGGGAACCCTATTCTCGCAGCCGCAAGCGATGGACGCAGGCGCGGCCATGTCGGCGCTCTGCCCGGGCTCGGGTTGCGTCCAGCGCAAGGGGAACAGGAAGATTCAATGGTTGAGGCGTATCCGCTCAGGCATTTCGACATTGCCATCGTCGGCTACGGACCGGTCGGCGCCACCCTCGCCGGACTGTTGGGGCGCCAGGGTCTGCAGGTAGGCGTATTCGAAAAGTCCGCAACGATATTCGCGCAACCGCGCGCGGTCGGCTTCGACCATGACGCCATGCGCATTTTCCAGCGCATCGGCATCGCCCAGCAGTTGGGGCCGCACATCGCGTCGTTTCGCGACGCCGAGTATTTCGGTGCCGACGGGCAAGTGATACAGCGCAGCCGCCACATGGCGCCGCCGTACCCTTTCACCTGGTCGCCCAACTACACCTGCGACCAGCCCGGAGTCGAGGCGATCCTGCGCCAGGCGATCGGGCGCATGGCCAACGTGCAGGTTGCCCTGGAACACGAATGCATCGCCGCCCGCGAGGAGGCCGAGCGCGTGCTCATCGACGTGCGCGACCGGCACCAGCAGCAGCATCGCTACTCGGCGCGCTACCTGGTGGCTTGCGATGGCGCCTCGAGCCCCGTGCGCCGCATGCTGGGCATCGAGCTTGAAAGCATGGAATACGACGAACCGTGGATCGTGGTCGACCTCAAGGTCGAGCCGGCGTTTCTCGATCGCCTGCCCGCCACCAATGTGCAGTATTGCGAACCGGAACGGCCCAGTACTTTCATCATCTGCCCCGGCAACCATCGCCGCTGGGAGTTCATGGTGCTCGACGGCGAGCCGCGCGAAGGGGCCTTGTCGGACGAGCGCCTGTGGCGGCTGCTGGCGCGCTGGCTCAAACCCGGGCAGGCCAGCATCTGGCGCGCCGCCGCCTACCGCTTTCACGCCCTGATCGCGCACGACTGGCGCCGCGGCCGCATGTTCCTGGCCGGCGACAGCGCGCACCAGACGCCGCCTTTTCTCGGACAGGGCATGTGCCAGGGCCTGCGCGACGCCGGCAACCTCGCCTGGAAGCTCGGGATGGCGATCCGCGGTCAGGCCGGCCCCAGCTTGCTCGACACCTACACCGAGGAACGCCGGCCGCACGTGCTTGCCACCACCCGCATCGCCAAAGAACTCGGGCGCATGATTTCCGAACGCGATCCCGCGCGCGCCCGCGCACGCGACGCGCAAATGCTGGCCAAGGGCGGCGGCATGGCACCCACACTGATCCGCCAGGAAATGATTCCAGGCCTGTCGCAAGGCCTGATCGCCGCCGGCGCGCCGCTGGCGGGGCTGGCTTTTCCGCAGCCGGTGGTGGCGACCGGAGAGGGACAGGAATGCCTGCTCGACGACCTCACCGGGCCGTGCTTTCGCCTGGTCGTCAACAGTGCATGCGATTCGCACGCATTGCGAACGCTGGCCGCGGCCCATGGCGTCAGCGTGATCGTATTGGGCGGGGTACCGGTCACCAGCGGTAAAACGGACGACGTATTGCAGATTGCCGAGCGCGACGGGTTGATCAAGGCCTGGCTCGATGGCGCGGGCACCTGCGGCGCGCTGGTGCGCCCGGACCACTACGTGTTCGGCGCCTTCGCCACTGTAGACCAGGCGCTGGCCTTGATCGATGCCCTTGCAGCCAGTGGCCTGATGGGCGAAGCGCAGGGAGCAACACAGGAAACCAGCGACAGCGCGCCGCGCCAGGCGGCGCGGGCGATCTGAGCAGATTGACACAACCGACGGAGACAGATATGAAAACGCAAGCTCGAAACACCCTTGGCCGGATTGTCGCCACCACAGGAATTGCCTTCTTGTGCGCGACCGCGGCAAGCGCCTGGGCCCAGGACTATCCGGCCAAGCCGATCCGCTTCATCGTGCCCACGCCGCCCGGCTCCGGGCCGGATGCCGACATGCGCCACATCGGCGCGCGCCTCGGTCCGCTATTGGGCCAGACCATCATCATCGACAACCGCCCCGGCGCCGGCACGCGTATCGCAATTGAAGCAGCAGTCAAGGCGCCCCCCGACGGTTACACCTTCCTGGTCGGCACCCCCAGCCTGACGACCGCAGCATCGCTTTACACCAAGCTGCCATTCGACGCGAAACGGGATTTGCTACCTGTCAGCCTGTTGTCGACCACCGCCTATGCACTGGTGGTCAACGCACAGGTGCCGGCGCAGACGCCGGCGGCCTATGCCGCGCTGAGCAAGACCAGTCCGGCCCACGGCAATGTGGCCACCTTCGGCATCGGCACCATTCCGCATCTGGCCGGTGCCTGGTTCGCCTCGATGACCGGGGCCGACCTCAAGTTCATTCACTACAACACCAGCACACCGTTCAACGACCTGCTGGCCGGCCAGACCCAGGCGATGTTCGAAGCCCTGCTGCCCTCGATCGGCAACATCAAGGCCGGGCGGCTGCGCGTGCTGGCCATCTCCGGCAAGAATCGGCACCATCAAATGCCGGACATTCCCACTTTCGCCGAAGCAGGACTCGCCGCTTTCGACCCGCTGGTGTGGATCGGCGTGCTGGCGCCGGCCGGCACTCCACCGGCGATTGTCAACCGCGTTTCCGCCGCCTTGGCGCAGGTAGCGAAGTCGGCGGAAGTGGTCGCCTACCGGCGCGACGTCGGCAGCGATTCGATCGGCAGCACGCCCGAGGAATTCGGCGCGTTCCTCGAGGCCGAGCGCAACAAATGGGCCGCGGTGATCCAGAAAATCGGGCTCAAGCTCGAATGAGCATGCCGCCCACCTACAGCGTGCCAATCAGGCGCCTTGGCGCAACACCGGGCGGGAGGCCTGCATGGATCTCGGCATAGCAGGTCGCAAGGCGTTGCTCGCCGCTTCCAGCAGCGGGCTCGGGCTGGCCTGCGCCAGCGCACTGGCGCGCGAGGGCTGCCGGGTCTGGATCAACGGGCGTGACGGCCCGCGCCTGGATCAGGCGCGCGCACTGATAGCCTCACAGACCGGCGTGCGGGTCGATACGGTCGCCGCCGACATCAACACCGAGGCCGGGCGTGCAAGGCTTGTGGCGGCCTGCCCCGCACCCGACATCCTCATCAACAACAACGCCGGCCCGACCCCGGGGACGCTGGCCGAGTGGGACCATGCGGCGTGGCTGGCGGCGCTGGAAGCCAACCTGCTCGCACCGATTCTCCTGATTCGTGCCGTCTTGCCCGGCATGCGCGCGCGCACTTTCGGGCGCATCGTCAACATCACCTCGGCCATGGTCAAGAGCCCGCGCCCGGCGCTGGCCCTGTCGACCACGGCGCGCACCGGATTGACGGCCTTCTCGAAAGCGATGTCGCTGGAAGCGGCAGCCGACAACGTCACCCTCAACAACCTGCTGCCGGAGCGCATCGATACACCGCGCCAGCGTTTCATGGCCGAACGCATGATGAAGTCGCAGGGCATCAACATGACCGAAGCACGCCGCCGCATCGTAGAGACCGTGGCCGCACGGCGCTTCGGCACGCCGGCCGAGTTTGGCGACGCCTGCGCCTTCCTGTGCAGCGCGCAGGCCGGCTTCATCTCGGGGCAGAATCTGCAGCTTGATGGCGGCTCCTATCCCGGACTGATCTGAGAGACCCCATGTCGACGCAAGGCAAGAATTTTCGCCAGCACCTGCGCGCGCCGGATGATCCACGCTTAGCCGGCATCGGCACGATGGACGCCTACACCTGGGCCGAACACACCTTCGCCAACCCGCGTGCCGGCGCGCTCTTCGCAGCCTGGCGCGAGCGCTACAGCAACAGCGATTTTCACGGCATTACCTGTGACGGCCACTGTCAGCCCGGTCTGTTCGAGCTCGGCCCGGAAGCTGCCCCCGCCGCTGCAATCGCTGTCGCCGTGGAGCAAGTGCTGCATCTGGCCACGCCTGGGCAGCGCGCGCTTCTCTGCCACGGCATCGACGCACGCGAACGACGCGCCTGGATGAATCCCGAGGTTTACATGCACCGCTTCGGCCTGCGCTTGGACGAGATCGCGCCGCCGTTGCGCCAAGCCATTCTCGATGTATTGCGCGCGGCGCTGAGCCAGCAGGGTTTCGACAAGGCGCGCAATCTCATGCGTGTCAACCATTTCCTGGGCGAACTGGTGGCAGCGCCCAGTGTGATGAACGAGTTCAGCTACAACTTCAACCTGTTCGGCATTCCATCAGACAGCCAGCCCTGGGGCTTTAGCTTCTACGGTCACCACCTGTGCCTGAACTGCCTGGTGCTGGGCCAGCAGATGGTGTTGACGCCGGCGTTCATGGGCGCCGAGCCCGAGCATATCGACAGCGGCCCCTTCGCCGGCTTGCGTGTGTTCGAAGACGAGGAACGCTTAGGCCTCGAATTGATGCGCAGCCTCGATCCGCTATCGCATGGCCGCGCGCAGCTCTATACGCGCAAGCGTGATCCGGCGATGCCGCCGGGCCGGGTTGCCATCGCCGACGAACTGCACCTGTGCGGCGCCTTTCAGGACAATCGCGTCGTGCCCTACGAAGGCGCGCCGGCGGCCGGCTTCGGATCGGCACAACGCGCAACGCTGCGACAACTCGTCGCCGCTTACCTGGCCTACCTGCCGGTCGGCCCGTTCGCCGCGCGCATGGCCGATTTCGAGCGGCATCTCGATGCGACCCACTTTTGCTGGATCGGCGGCACCGATGACCACAGCCCGTTCTACTACCGCATCCAGAGCCCGGTGCTGATCCTCGAGTTCGACCACCACGCCGGCGTGTTCCTGGGCAACAGCGAGCCCGAGAAATTCCACATCCATACGCTGATCCGCACGCCCAACGGCAACGACTACGGCATGGATCTGCTGCGGCAGCGGTGCGAGATCGAGCAATTGAAGCGCGCCGCGGGCGGCGATAGGCACGACTGAGCCCTCGATCCACACCTCCCAAGATTCAAGTTGCACGTGCATCTTGAGCCAATCCCTGCGCAGCATTCGCTTGTTTGTCGCCACCTACGAAGAGCTTTCGTTCACAGTGGCGGCGCAGCGCGAGAACCCCAACGTCAGCGTGCGCGTCATCGATTCCTACTTCGGCGACCTCACCCTTTACATCACGCAGTCGCGGCCAACGCTTCGCCCACATGGAGGCTTATGGTCCTGTCAAACGGCGCAGCGCTTCATCCACTCGCTTCATCTGCGCGGGCGATAGATCGGCCAACGGCTTGGCCCCCATGAATCGCGTGTTGGAGATGGTGCGGATCTGATCAACCAGCAGATCTGTCTCCAATTTCGCCCGCGGCAGCTTGCCCAACGCGACACGTAACGGGAAACCGTCCCCTTTGGCATCGCGATACACGTTCGAGGTACCGGGGATGACGATGGTGGTGGCATGGCCCGCATGGTTCAGGATGTCGGTCTGGATCACCAGCGCCGGACGGCCGCGCTTGCCGGGTTCTTCCTTGTGTGTTTGCGGTTCGAAGTCGACCTCCCACATCTGACCGCGTCGCAACTTAGCCAAGTCCGTCTCGATTGGCAGCATTCATGGCTTCGCTCTCGGCCAGATGAAGCCCGGAGAGCTTGCTTGAAAGAAAAATCATGCGCTCTTTCAGAGTGCGCTCATTCTTCTCGCGCACGGCCTCACGAACATAGTCCGAACTGGTCATGCGAAGTTCGGCCGCCAGGGTTCTGGTTTTCTCGGCGAATTCGGACGACGCGCGGAAGGAAAGCGTGGCGGAAGACATCGGGCGTCCTGCATATTTGTGTTTGATGATTGTATTACGTTTTTGCACTGCATCGGGACAATCGACCTGGTTTCATGGATGCTGGGTGGATATACAGAACCAATGACGTACGGCCGAGCGCATCAACGAATAGCCGCACCGGGCACCGCCTATAATCGCCCGCTGTCCTCCAGCGCTTCTGCCATCGACCAAGGGTTTTCACGTGACCAGCCACTTTTCGCGCGCCGCGCTGGCTCTGCTTTTCATCCAGTTGACCTGCACCATCCCGGCGCTGGCGCAGGGTTTTCCGGCCAGACCGATCAGGCTGATCGTGCCCTACGGCCCCGGCGCCTCGACCGACACCATGGCGCGCCTGGTCGGGCAGAAGGTCAGCGAAGACCTGAAGCAGCCGGTGATCATCGAGAATCGCGCCGGCGCCTCCGGCATGATCGGCGCCGACTTCGTCGCCAAGGCGGCACCCGACGGCTACACGATTCTGCTGGCCACCGACGCCACCCACTCGGGCAACGTGCATCTTATGAAGGCGCCGCCCTTCCATCGACTGCGTGAATCAACGCCGATCACCCTGGCTGCGAAAAATATTCTGGTGCTGGCGGCCAACCCTTCGTTCGCGCCCAACACCATCGCCGAACTGATCCGCCGCAACAACATCACCGAATAGGTTTTCATGGAACAGCAACCCAACACGCAAGGCCCGTTGGCGGGCATGGTGGTGATCGAACTCGGGCACAGTGTCGCGGCGCCGTTCGCGGGGCAGGTCCTGGCGGATCTCGGTGCCGAGGTGATCAAGATCGAAAAACCGGAGGGCGACGATGCGCGCAAGTGGGGCCCGCCGTTTGTCGACGGCGCCTCGGCTTCATTCCAGGCGCTAAATCGCAACAAGCTTTCGGTTATTGGCCACCTGCGCGACCCGTTCGAGCTTTGCAAGATCAAGCGCCTGATCCTGGAGCGCGCCGATGTCTGCCTGCAGAATCTGCGGCCGGGCCAGGTCGTGCAACTGGGCCTGGATGCGGCCAGCCTGCTGGCGGCGAAGCCCGCGCTGGTGTATTGCAACATGGGAGCCTTCGGGGCGCGCGGCCCGCTTGCCGCGCGCCCCGGTTACGACCCGCTGATGCAGGCTGCAAGCGGCATCATGAGCGTGGTCGGCACCGAAGGCCAGGCCTCGGTGCGAGTGGGCCCGTCGATAGTCGACATGGGCACCGGCATGTGGGCGGTGATCGGCATCCTTGCGGCCCTGCTCAAGCGCAAGGGCGACGGCGTCGGTGGCGTGGTCGATGTCTCGCTCTACGAGACCGCAACCTCCTGGATGAGCCTGCATGCGGCGCAGTTCCTGGCATCCGGCGAAGTGCCGGTGAAGACCGGGTCGGGCCAGGTCGGCATCGTGCCTTATCGTGCCTATCACAGCGCCGATGGCGAACTGGTGGTGGCTGCCGGCAACGACAAATTGTTCAGGGGCTTGTGCCAGGCCGTGGAGCGCCCCGAGTGGGTTGCCGATGCGCGCTTCGCCAGCAACCCGGAGCGGGTGCGCCACGCCCATATCCTGTATCCGCTGCTCGAAACCGAGATGCAGAAGCGCACCAATGCCGACTGGGTTGCCAGACTGGACGCCCAGGGCGTGCCCTGCGCCCCGGTGCAGAACACCCGACAGATGCTGGAGCACGAGCAGACGCAGGCGCTGGGCATGCTGCAGGCGGTGCCGGGATCGAGCATTCCGATGATCGGCCTGCCGATATCGTTTGACGGCGTGCGCCCCGCACCGCGCAGCGCAGCACGTTCCCTGGGCGCCGATACCACGGCAGTACTCGACCCTTACAAGGAGGCGCCGTGAGCGCAACGTTCAACATTCCGGACTACTCGACCATCAGGCTCGAACAAAAGGGCGAGCACACCCTGCTTGCCACGCTCAACCGGCCCGAGGCGCTCAATGCCATCACCACCCAGATGGGCCACGACCTGCTCGACCTGTGGACCCGCCTGACGGTGGCGCCAGCCAATATCCGTTGCGTGGTCCTGACCGGTGCCGGCGTGCGTGCCTTTTGCGCCGGCGGCGACCTGAAAGAACGCAACGGCATGAGCAACCAGGCCTGGCAAATGCAGCACGAGTTGTTCGAGCGCGGCTTCATGGCCCTGATCGAGTGCGTGGTGCCGGTGATCGCGGCGGTCAATGGGCATGCCTACGGCGGCGGCTGCGAGACAGCCCTGGGGTGCGACTTCATCTTCACTGTAAAGGATGCCAGGTTCGCGCTGTCGGAAACCCGCCTTGGCATCATGCCGGGTGGCGCCGGCACCCAGACTCTGGCACGCGCGATTGGCGAGCGGCGTGCCAAGCAGATGATTTATTCGGCGCAGCCGATCGACGCGGCAAAGGCCTATGACTGGGGCCTGGTCAACCAGGTTTTCGAGACTCGCGAGGAGCTGCTTGCCGGCGCGCTGGCGCTGGCCGACACCATCGCCGGCAATGGTCCGTTGTCGATCCGCCAGGCCAAGAAGTCGATTCACTACGGCCTGCAGACCGACATCCTCACCGGCTACCGATTCGAGATCGAGGCCTACAACCGGCTGGTGACCACCGAAGACCGTGTTGAAGGTGTGCGCGCCTTCAACGAGAAGCGCAAACCGGTATTCCAGGCGCGCTGAACGTCCTGCACTTCCCCCGAGAACATTCCCCCATGACATCCGCACACAATTCCGCATCCGTCAGCGTTCCGCTGGGCGAGGATTTTCCCGAGATCCGCGACGGCGTACGGCGCATCTGCGCTGACTTTCCCGCCGCCTACTGGCGCGAGCTGGATCGCCGTGAAGGCTACCCGACCGAATTCGTCCAGGCGATGACCGCTGGCGGCTACCTTTCGTCGCTGATTCCCGAGGAGTATGGCGGCGCCGGCCTGTCGCTGCGCGCGGCCGGCGTGATCTTGCAGGAATGCCACGCCAACGGCTGCTATGCCGCCGCCGCCCACGCCCAGATGTACACCATGGGCACCGTGCTGCGCCACGGCTCGCCTACGCAAAAGGCCAAGTACCTGCCGAAAATCGCTTCCGGCGAGCTGCGCCTGCAGGCCTTCGGCGTGACCGAACCTACCACCGGCACCGACACCACCAAACTGAAAACCCGCGCGGTGCGCGAGGGCGACCACTACGTGGTCAACGGGCAAAAGGTGTGGACCTCGCGCGCCGAGCATTCCGACCTGATGCTGCTGCTGGTGCGCACCACACCGGCCGACCAGGTGCAGAAAAAGACCGATGGCATTTCGGTGTTGTTGGTCGACATGCGCGAGGCGCGCGGCAACGGCATGGAGATCAGGAAGCTCGACGCAATGGTCAACCACAACACCACCGAGATTTTCTTCGACGGCCTCAAGGTGCCGGCCGAGAACCTGATCGGACCTGAAGGCAAGGGCTTTCGCTGCATCCTGGACGGCATGAATGCCGAGCGCATCCTGGTATCGCATGAATCGATCGGCGACGCCCAGTGGTTCATTCGCACCGCGTCGAAATACGCCAACGAGAGAGTGGTGTTCGACCGCCCGATCGGACAAAACCAGGGCGTGCAGTTTCCGATAGCGCGCGCCTATGCCGAACTGCAGGGTGCCGACATGATCGTGCGCAAGGCGGCGGCGCTGTTCGAAGCCGGTCTGCCCTGCGGTGAGGAAGCCAACATCGCCAAGCTGCTGTCGTCGGAGTCGGCATGGAATGCCGCCGAGGCCTGTATGCAGACCCACGGCGGTTTCGGCTATGCGCGCGAATACGACGTCGAGCGGCGCTGGCGCGAAGCGCGCGTACAGCGCACCGCCCCTATTTCCACCAACCTGATCCTGGCCTACATCGGCGAGCATGTGCTGGGCATGCCGCGTTCGTACTGAAGGAGCCAGCATGACCAACAGCGCCGCAGCAGGGGCACCATCGAACACGCCGTCGGCGACGATGTTCGACAATATCTGGGCCATCCACGGCATCCGCCAACTGGCCGATGGCCTCTGCCTGCTGCATGTCGACCGCCATTTCATTCACGATCTTAAGGCCGGCCCGCGCTTGAACGAGATGCGCGCGATCGCGCGTCCGGTGGCGCGGCCCGATCTGACTTTCGCCACACCCGATCACGCGGTCTCCAGAGCGAAACAGGGCGCCCCTCTGGGCCACAAGCCAGGTGCCTGACCGGAACGGTCTCAGGCCACCGGCTTCACCCATACCGCGGTATCGTGAAACACCGCTCCGCCATTCGGCCAGCCCGGGTCGGCACTGGTCAGCGCGTTGATGTCGATGCCGTTTTCGAAGTGGCGATTGGGCCAGATGCCTTCGACCACCACCACACCGCGCTGCTGGCCTTCTACCGGCTTCACATGCACGATCACTTCACCGCGGTGATTACCCAGACGCACGCGGTCGCCGTCGGCCACGCCGAGCGCCACGCAGTCTTGGCTGTGCAATAGCGCGGTCGGCCGGCGCTCGCGCTTTTGCGAGCTCGGGGTCTCGGTGAAGGTCGAATTGAGAAAGGTGCGCGCCGGCGCAGCAACCAGACGAAACGGCTTTTCCGGCGTCGCCTGGTCAATCACGTCGAAGTGGTCGGGCAGAACCGGCATCTGTTGCCAGCGCCCGCCGAAGCGCTGCCAGTCGGCGCGAAAGTGGTACTTGCGATCGGCGGTGTCGAAGCCGTCAAGAAAATGCATTTTCTCGAACGGATACGCCAGATCCTGGCCACCGCTTGCAACATTGGTGGCCACGTCCCACATGCCGGAGCGCTGCAGGGTCTGGTCCATGATTTCGCGGGCGCTCATGTCAAACCCGGCATGTCTGGCGCCCAGCCGGCGCGCCAGTTCGGCGATCACGAAATGGTTCTCGCGTGCCTCGCCCGGCGCATCGATCAATTTCAGCGAAGCCTGAAACACGGTATGCCCGGCGGCGGTATAAAAGTCGTCGTGCTCAAGAAAGCAGGTGGCCGGAAGCACGATGTCGGCAAAGGCCGCGGTCTCGGTCATGAACTGTTCATGCACGCACAGGAACAGGTCTTCGCGCGCCAAGCCGGCATGCACCTTGTGCAATTCCGGGCACACCATCGCCGGGTTGGTGTTCTGCACCAGCATGGCGGTGACCGGCGGTCCGCCCTTGAGCGCATCCGCATCGCCGGTGAGAATCGGCCCCAGGCGTGACTGGTCGAGCTCGCGCACGCCCAGGTCGACCACATCGAGGCCCTCGATCAAGGTGCGGTCGATCGGATAAATGCCGGTATGCCCATACAGCGCACCGCCGCCGCGATGCTGCCAGGCGCCGGTCACCGCCGCCAGGCTGACCACCGCATGCATGTTGGCCGCGCCGTTGCGCGAACGCGAAAAGCCGTGGTGCGCGCGAATGAAGCTGCGCTTGCTGCGGCCATACAGGCGCGCGAAATCGACAATCGTCGCCGCCGGCAAACCGGTGATCGCCTCGGCCCACTGCGGCGTGCGGGTCGCCACATGCGCGGCCAACTCATCGGGCGCATCGGTATGGCGCCGCAAATAGTCCCAATCGGCGAAGCCTTCGGCGAACAGCACATGCATCATGGCGGTGGCAAGCGCCCCATCGGTACCCGGGCGCGGCGCCAGGTGCAGGTCGGCCTTCTCGGCGGTGCCGGTGCGATAGGGATCGATCACCACCAGCGGCACGCCGCGCTTCTTGGCCGCCATCGCGTGGGTCATCACGTTGATCTGGGTATTGACCGGGTTGCCGCCCCAGATCACCATCAGGTCCGCATGCGCGGCCGCTTCCAGCAGCGACACGCCGCGCTTGCTGCCGACCCCGGCGATCCAGCCGGTGTCCGACAGCGCCACACAAATGGTCGAGTACCAGCGTGAATACTTCATCGCGTGGCGCAGGCGGTTGATGCCGTCACGCTGCACCAGGCCCATGGTGCCGGCATAGAAATAGGGCCATACCGTCTCTGCGCCATGCTGCGCGGCCTTGTCGATGAAAGCCTCGGCCACCCGGTCCAGCGCCTCGCCCCAGGAAATCGCCTTCCACTGCTTGCTGCCTTTGGGGCCGTTGCGCAGCAAGGGCGTGGTCAGGCGGTCCGGGTGATGCACGCGCTCGGCATAGCGCGCCACTTTCTCGCACACCACCCCGGCGGTGTAGGCGTTGCGCTCGGAGCCGCGCACGCGGCCGATGGTGCGCGCGTCGAGCACCTCGACATCGAGGGCGCAGACGCTGGTGCAGTCGTGCGGGCAGACGGCGGGGGCAATGCGCAAGGGGGCGTTCATGGGTTGCCTTGAGGCTGGCCGGAAGATCGAGACCGGGAACGTACCATACTCGGAGAGCCGCAGGCCATAGGCGGATCGCGGGCCTGGTCGCTGCGCCTGGATACTCAAGCGGGAGTCAGTAGCGGAATCATCTGCCGCGCATTGCGCCGGCATTGCGCATTTGCCGGATGTGCAATACGCATCCGTGCAACGCCACCATAGCTGACGGTGCAGTTCGTTGGGCGCCCGCCGGGCGAAGCACGCATTGTGGCGCCGGGCAAGCGCTTTCATGACGTGACCGACTGGCACACGCGCCGGCCGGCGTCGCTTGAGGCCGGCGTCAGCGGCCTCGCGGTGCAAGTCAGGCCGCCTTGATGTGGTAGCCGACGCGCGGAAAATGCAGCATCACGCGGCCCAGCCTTGGGTCCTGGCGCAATAGCGCGATATCGTCGCGATCCACATGCGTGAGCCGTCCTGCGACTGCGGCGGTCACATATTCGTCGGGGCGGATCGCCACCGCATTTCCGGTTGCCGGCAGGGTGTCGTCCGCCATCGATTCAGCCAGGGGCGCGGGCTCGCTTGCCGCCGCGATCGCCAGCGCCGCGGCAGCGCTGGTATCTTGCCGTGTGCCGTGACCAAGTGCCGCCACCCGCGCCATCCACGCGCGCGTGGCCGGATAGTCGGCCAGTTCATGTGCGCAATCGATCGGCATGGCGCTCAAAAACCACAGGCCGTGATACACCGCGAGATCGGCCTGACCGGGGGCGTCGGCAAGCAGCCATTGCCCGCGGTGCGCCAGCATCTGTTCCACCACCGGTATCGCGGCCCGCACCAGGCCGCGGCTGCGTTGCGCCACCTGGTTCAAGCGCGCCATCGAGGGCGTTGGCTTGCCGCGCAGCGAAGCGCGATCGAGATGCAGTTGCGGATCCACCATCGCAGCATTGACGCCCGAGACATAGCGCGCGATCGGCCAGAACAGGTCGCGTTCGGCCCACGCCTCGATCGCCACGGCCATGCCGCGCGTCGCCGCCCTCACCAGTGGCCGCGCCGGATGACGGCGGTCCAGTTCGCGGCAAATGGTGCGGGTGTCGCAGTACACATCGGCACCGATCTGCAGCACCGGAATATGGCGGTAGCCACCGGTCAGTGCAAGCAGGTCCGGCTTGGGCATCACCGAAGGTACCTGCACCGATTGCCAGTGCAGCCCTTTCAATCCGAACGCCAGCCGAATCTTCTCGGCAAACGGCGAGAAGTCGTAGTGGTGCAGGATCGGCGTTGACGCCGGCGGCGCAACCTCGCTCATTGCGGCCTCAATCGAGCCAGCGCTCGACCTGCTGGCGCTGCACCTTGCCGGAGGTGCTGCGCGGGAAGTCGTCCTGGGAGGCCACGATGCGGATTTCCTTGGGCAACTTGTATGAAGCCAGGCCGGCGCGGCACACCTGCAGCAGAGCGTCGACCGTGACGGCGCGATCATGCACCGCGACAAACGCCACCGGCACCTCGCCCCAGGCCGCATCGCGGCGCCGCACCACCACCGCTTCGGCGACACGCGCATCGGCCATCAGCACGCGCTCGATCTCGATCGGGTAAATGTTCTCGCCGCCGGACTTGATCAGGTATTTGGAACGGTCGACGAAATTGAGCTTGCCGTCCGCTTCCTCGACGAACATGTCGCCCATGTGGAACCAGCCGCCGCGGAACTCGTGCGCGTTGACCGCCTCCATGTTCCAGTAGCCGCTGAAAAGCGTCGGCCCGCGCAGGGCCATCTCGCCGGCCTCGCCCGGGCGCACATCGGCATCGTCGCCATCGACCAAGCGCCAACGATACATCGAGTTGTGGGTCTTGGCCAGCCGTACCGGCTCGTCACCGATGGCGAAACGACCGCCACACACCGGCAGCATGCCGGTTTCGGTCGAGCCGAAACTGTTGAGGTAAGGGGCGCGCAGCAGCCGCGATGCCTCGCCCACCAGTTGCGCGGGCACCAGGTCGGGCAGCGCACCGATCATCTTGATGCCAAGCGGCACGACAGCGGCGGCACGCAGCGCTGCGACCAGGCGTTCGATCATGCCCGGAATGAGCACCAGCCACCACTGACGCTCGGTGGCGATCAGTTGCGTGAGGCGCGCAATATCCGGGCCGTCGACTACCAGCACCTTGCCGCCGACGCCCAGCACATGCAGGGCATGATCGAGAGATACCATGTGGAACAAGGGCGCCCAGGCGACAAAACCGTCGGCCTCCTCGAGCGCGAAATCGATGCGGCTCAAGTCCATGCGCGCCAGTTGCGCGCGATGACTGACAAGCGCGCCCTTGGGCATGCCGGTGGTGCCACTGGTGTAGAGAATCACCAGCCCGTCCTCCGGCTCTGCCACATCCGGCGGCTCGGCAGCCGTGGCCAGCGCCAGGCGCGCCTCGTAGTCGGTGCCCAGCATGATGGTCGCGGCTTTTCCGTCGCCCAGCGCCGCATGGGCATCGGCAAAGCGCGGTGATACCAGCGTCACCAGAGGTTCGACCAGGTTCACGCAATGCGCCAGCTCGCCCTGCGTCAGGCGCCAGTTGAGCGCGCACAGAATCGCGCCCAGCCGGGCGCTGGCGAACACAGCCTCGATGTACTCGCTTCGGTTCTCGGAGAGGATCGCCACGCGTGAGCCGCGCCCAACCCCCAGGGTCGCCAGGCAATTCGCCAGGCGATCGACGCGTTCATCGAGCTTCGCGTAAGTGCGCTGGCTCACACCGTCGTCCAGGGCGATGCGTTGCGGCACGCGCCGCGCCTGCGTGCGCAGCAGATCGCCCACGGTCGCCGAACCGGCGCGGCGAATCAGTTGCGCGGTAGCCGAATCCACAACGACACCCTGCTGTTCAAGTCAACGTTGTCCGGAACTATTTGGTCAGCGGAAAAAACGCCGCCGGCGTCATCAGACAATTTTCCTGGCTTTCCAGCGCGCCAAGTTTGGAACTCTCCTCGGCGTAGGCCAGCCATTGCGGATCGGTCCACAGCGCAGCGCGCTTGCCTTCGCGGTCGCCGGCGTTTTCATAGGCCCAGATATGGATGTACTGATTGACGTTGCCGGTCTCGGTGACCAGGAACGCAAACGGCTGGCCCAGAAAGCGGGTTTGCGGACCTTTGCCCAACTTCTCATACAGCGCCAGATGTTTCTTGAGGGTACCGGGGCGGCATTTATAGGTACGCACGTCGAGCAGCATGGATGTCTCCTTGGGTGGTTTGAACAAGCGGATTCGCAGGGCATTGCCAGCCACCCATTCTAAGCGGCCCGGCCCTGCGATCCACGGCGCGCAGCCGAAGTTGCCGACCCGCCCCAAATAAGCGGGTACCATGCGCCGCTTGCCCCACCAATGAAGCCGCAGTCTGATGCTAACTGAACTCAAGGAACACCCCAAGCGCGCCATCGTGGCGGCGGTCCATCTACCGGGCGTCGCCGAGGTTGAACTGGAGGCATCGATCACCGAACTGCGCGAACTTGCCGCGACCCTGGGTTTCGAGGTGGTCGGCACTTTCATTCAAAAACGCGCGCGCTTCGATACCACAGCCTACCTGGGCACCGGCAAGCGACAGGAGATTCGCCGCTTTGTGCGCAACGAGCCCGAGCCTGCCGACGGCGACCTGCAGGAAAGCGATGGCCCCGACGATACGCAGACGCCAGAGGACAAGGCTGCGCCGAAACGCACTTCGGTAAAGACCGAAAAGCGCGCTGCCGCCGAAGCCAGGAACGCGGCAGAGGCGGCTGCCGACCCGGACACGCGGCGCGTCGATATCGTGCTGGTCGACCATGAAATCTCGCCCTCCCAGGCGCGCAATCTCGAGAAGGAAGTCGGCTGCGAGGTGATGGATCGCACCATGGTGATTCTTGAAATCTTCCATCGCCATGCGCGCTCGCGTGCGGCACGCGCGCAGGTGGAGATCGCACGCCTGGCCTACATGGCGCCGCGTCTGCGCGAGGCGGCCAAGCTGGCCGGTCCGCAGGGCCGCCAGCGCAGCGGCACCGGCGGCCGCGGCGCCGGCGAGGCGCACATGGAAATGGACCGCCGCAAGATCCGCGACCGCATCGCCTTACTGCAGCAGGAACTCGCCGCCATGGATGTAGAGCGCGACACCCAGCGCGCGCGGCGGCAAGACCGCCAGGGCCTGGCGCGCGTGGCCCTGGTGGGCTACACCAACGCCGGCAAATCCACCCTGATGCAGGCACTCACCGGCAGCGAGGTGCTGGTGGCCGACAAATTGTTCGCCACCTTGGACACCACGGTGCGCACCCTGCACCCGGAGAGCGTGCCGCGCGTGCTGGTGAGCGACACGGTCGGTTTCATCAAGAACCTGCCGCACGACCTGGTGGCCTCGTTCAAATCGACACTTGAAGAAGCCGCCGAAGCCGCACTGCTGCTGCACGTGATCGATGCCAGCGATGCCGGCTTCGAGCGCCAGTTGATGGTCACCGACGAAGTGCTGGCCGAGATCGGCGCCAAGACAGTGCCGCGCCTGCGCATTTTCAACAAGATCGACGCGCTCGGCGACAGCGTGGCGCAAAAGGTGCGCGAGACCCTGCTGCGCGCGCAATACCCCGATTGCATCGTGATGAGCGCGCGCCGCAAGACCGACGTCGCCAAGCTGCACCGCGCCATCGTCGCCTTCTTTCGCCGCAGCCTCATCGAGGCCGAGTTGTTCCTGCCGTGGTCCGGCCAGAAGGCGCGCGGCGCGATATTCGCCAGCTGCGAGGTGTTGGACGAGCGCGCGGAGGATGATGGCGTGCACTTTCGCGTGCGCGGCGAGGCGCAGGCGATCAAGGCGCTGCGCGAGCAGATCGGCTGACGCTTCCTGCGCTTTCAGAAAACGCTGAACAAGTCCCTGGAATACAGACTATCGAACCGAATCTGGATTCAATTCAACCGCTTGCAAAAGCAGATCTCGCAACCTGCGGACTTATTCAGTGTTTCCTTACCCCAGGCCGTCCCAGATGCCGTCCAGATCGGACTTGGCGAAGTGGTCGCGCAGCGGATGCGCACTGCAATACTTGCCGGCATTGAAGATCAGCGGATCGCCCTCGCCGTAGGAAATTCTGTGCACCCGGCCGACAAACAGCAGGTGATCGCCGCCCTCAATGGTGGATGCAGTCTCGCATTCGAACACCGCGAGCACGCCGGGCAGCACCGGCGAGCCGCCAAAACCGTGCCCGACGGCCAGACCATCGAACTTGTTCTCGCGCGGGGTGGCGAAGCGATGCGAGATGTCGGCCTGCGCCGCGCCCAGCACATTGATGGCGAAATGGCCTGATTCGAGAAAGCTCGGCAGCGATGCGGCCTTGCGGCTGATGCTCCACAGGATCAGCGGCGGATCGAGCGACAGTGCCGAGAAGGAATTGGCCGTCATGCCCTCCATCTTGCCGCCCGGTGCGCGGGTGGTGATGACCGTGACCCCGGTCGGAAACCGGCCAAGCGCATTGCGCAATTCGCGCGCGTCGTGACCGCCATCGAGCAAAACCTGTTTCATCCGCGTCCTCTCCAGTGTTTGTCAACGGCGGATTGTGCCGTATCAGGCGGAACAAGGTGTGAACACCAGGTCGATGCTGTCGGCGCGCACCTCGAACCGGCCCGCAACCTTCTGCCCGATCGCCGGCGTCTCGCCGCGCCAGCGCCCGAGCGCACGCACGCCTTCTTCCAGGTCCACCGTCACCAGGGTGTAGGGCAGTTCGGAGGCGAACGAGGGATGGTAGGCATGGTGCGCCACTGTCCAGCTATGGATCGCGCCGCGGCCACTGGCCTGGATCCATGCAACCGCGGTGGAATGACAACTGTCACACAACAGGCGCGGATAGTGGCGCAGCTTGCCGCAGTTCGTGCAGCGCTGAATCAGGAGACGCCCGGCGGCCGCGCCTTCCCAGTAGGGTTTGGAAAGCGCGCTTGGCGGCGGCACCGGGCGGGCAATGGTCTGGTCGGTCTGGTCCATGGTTTCTACTCCTTGCGCATGATGGCAAGCGCGCCGTCGCCCAGGTCACCGTAACCGGTAACCACACCCAGCTCGGCGCCGGCCACCTGTGCGGCGCCGCCGTCACCACGCAGCTGACGTGTGAGTTCGACGATATGGTTGAGGCCCCAGACGTGGGCCTGCGACAGCAGCCCGCCATGGGTGTTGGTCGGCAGAGCGCCGCCGAGCTTGAGGCGCCCACCGGCGACAAAGGGTCCGCCCTCGCCTTTCTTGCAAAAGCCCATGTCCTCGATCTGGCGGATCACCGCATAGGTGAAGCAGTCATAAATCTCGGCCACATCGATGTCCGCGGGCGTGACGCCGGCCATTGCGAAGGCGCGCGGCGCCGCCTTGCCGATCCCCAGGCTTGTCATGTCGGCGCGTTGGGTGATGGCACCCGGCGAATCCGGATGCCCGGCGGCAACCCCGGCGATGAAAACCCGCCGGTGTGGCGCGTCGGCGGCGCATTCGGGCGCGCTCACGATCACCGCCGCACCGCCATCGGACTCCAGGCTGCAATCGAGCAGGCGAAACGGATCGGCGATCATGCGCGAATTGCGATGGTCTTCGAGCGTGATCGGCTTTTTCATGATGGCGTTGCCGTTAAGCATCGCGTGCGCGCGACAGGCCACCGCGACCTCGCCGAAGTGTTCGACCTTGGTGCCATAGAGCTCCATGTGCCGGCGCGCCATCGGTGCGTAGATCTGCGCCGGTGCGCTCGATCCCAGCGGGTGCTCGAACTCGGTCACATAGTGGAACTGCGGCATGTTGTGGATGCGCGCACCAGCCTTGCTGGTCGACGCGGTGACGTTGCGCCCGAAGGCGATCAGCACATGCCGGCAAACCCCGCCGGCAATCGCCGCGGCTGCCGCCTGCAGCGCCATCACCGGGCTGGCGCCGCCATGCGGCACCAGGGCCGAGAAGCGCAGGTCGGTGATGCCGAAGTTGTCGATGAAATCGTCGGCGGTACCGCTGACGATGCCGATCGGGATCACACCATCGATCTGTGACGGTTTCAAACCGGCATCCGCCACCGCCTTCAGCGAAGCCTCGATCTGCAGCTCGAAGGCTGAACTGGTCAGCCCGCGCGCGTAGACCGTCTCGCCGATTCCGCTGATGCAACTCCTGTCACGCAAGGACATGCTCTTCTCCTCCCATTTACATTTGGCGCGAAAGCGCGACTCCTCGGTCAGGATGGTGCTATACAGCAAATCACCGCCCACCGGGCCGTACGTGTCAAAATACGGGTTCCATGACCCAGGTCAAACTCACGCGCGAAAGCATTCTCGACGGCACCTTGCACGCCTCGGTGCGAGCCTTGGTCGGGCCCGCCGAGCTGTTCATGAGCGACGCCGAGCGCCTGGCACAGGTCAATGCCATGCTGGAACGCGCACCGCGCCCGGAGAACATCTGGGTATTCGCCTTCGGCTCGCTGATCTGGAACCCGGCGTTCCATTTCATCGAACGGCGCACCGCGCGCATCCACGGTTTTCATCGACAGTTCTGCCTGTGGTCGCGTGCCGGCCGCGGCAGTCCCGAAAAGCCCGGCCTGATGCTGTCGCTCGAAGCCGGCGGCAGTTGCAACGGCGTCGCCTATCGCTTGGCCAGGGTTGCGGCGGCCACCGAGCTCGATGTGCTGTGGCGGCGCGAGATGTTCACCCGCTCGTATCGCCCGGTGTGGACCAACGCGCGCACGCCCAAGGGCATCGAGCCTGTGATCGTGTTTGCCGCCAACCGCAGCCATGAGCGCTATGCGCCCGGGCTTGAAGACGCGGCCATCGCGCGCCTCCTGGCCACCGGCGCCGGGCCGCTGGGCCGCTGTTGCGACTATCTTTTCGATACCGTTGATCACCTGCGCCAGTTGGGCATTCGCGACCATCGCCTGGAGGCTCTCGAAGCCCGGGTCAGGGCGCACGGCACGGCCGGCTGAGCCAGGCCTGTATAGCCGGGCCTGCATAGCCGGGCCTATACGGCTGGCGCCGGCGCCTGCGCAATGCTCTTCCACATTTGCGCGTCGTGCCCGAAGATCAGCCGCGCGCCACCCTGCTCCAGCGCAGCCAGGCGGTCCAGTGAGGCCAGCATCTGCTCACGGTCGTAGACGAAGCGCGGCAGGCGGCGCTCGCGCAGCGTGCGGCAGAAATAGCAGGCGTCACCGGTCAGCACCACGTCACCCTTGTCGGTGCGCACCTTGAGCGACTGATGTCCCGGCGTGTGGCCGTAGGTGGGAATGCAGACCACGCTGCCGTCGCCGAACAAGTCGTGTTCGCCGTCGACCTGCATGACCGGGTGACCATGGTCGATGTCGGCGCGGTAGATGCCGACCCTGGCGGCGAGTTCGGCATCCTGCCCGGCCTGCCATTCGCGCCTTTGCACCACCAACGTGGCATTCGGAATCAACTCGTTGCCGCCTGCATGGTCGAAATGCAGGTGCGAATTGATCACGTAATCCACACGGGCAGGATCGCGCCCGATCGATTCCAGCCGCGACGCTACGTCATCGGCAGCCCCGTATCCTGCGAAATCGAACAGGCGCGCCACCCGCTCGCCCAGGCGCTTCTGCGCGTCGTGGCGGCACTGCGGGTGCATGCCACTGTCGAACAAAGCGCGGCCCTTGGGATGCTCGATCAGGAAAGAAGGTATCGGCAGCGTCACCTGCCCCTCCTCGCCTTCGATCATGTCTTTGAGGCGGCCGGTCAGATGGCCGCAGGTCATGGCGTAGAGTTTGGCGACCATCGCGGGCTTTCAGTCTCAAGCCGCGCGCGCGATCGCCATGCTCGCCTTCAAGTCGGCGCGATCATGCGGCTGCGAAAAATCCAGCGCCGGAACCACCGGCACGATGCCGTTCGGATTGACCCGCTCGCTGCTGTAGTAGCTGGTCACGATATGATCGAGCCGCACCGTGGCTGCCACACCGGGTACCTGGTACAGCTCGCGCAGGTAGTTGCCGATGTGGTGGTAGGAAGACAGCGGCCGCAGCATGCACTTGAACGCATGGTGATACACCGCATCGAAGCGCACCAGGGTGACGAAAAGCCGCCAGTCGGCCTCGGTGATCGCGTCACCCGCCAGGTAACGCTGAGTACCCAGGCGCTGCTCCAGAAAATCGAGGCAGGCGAACACCCGGCCGACCGCCTCGTCGTAGGCCGCCTGACTGGCGGCGAAACCGGTGCGATAGACGCCGTTGTTGAGCCCGGTATAGACCATCTCGTTGATGCGATCGATCTCGGCGGCCAGCCGCGCCGGATAGTAGTCGCCCGGGGTCGCACCGAGGGCGTCGAAGGCGCTGTTGAACATGCGGATGATTTCCGACGATTCGTTGTTCACGATGGTGCGGGTGTGCTTGTCCCACAACGTGGGCACAGTCACCTTGCCGCTGTAGGCCGGGTCGGCGGCGCTGTAGGCCTGGTGCAGCCAGGTGAAGCCGTTGACCTCGTCGGCGGTCGCGCCTGGAAAGGCTGCGCCATAGCGCCAGCCGTCGCGCCGATCGTCCGGCAGCGCGATCGACATCGACACCATGTTTTGCAGACCCTTGAGCGCACGGAAAATGATGGCGCGGTGCGCCCACGGGCAACCGTAGGACACATACAGGTGATAGCGCCCGGCTTCGGCCTTGAAACCGCAAGCACCGTCGGCGGTGACGTGCGCGCGAAAGCTGCTCTCCGGGCGCACAAAGCGCCCGCCCGACGTATCCGGCGACTCGTTGGTCCAGCGTCCTTCGATCAGCATGCCCATTCAGTTGCTCCTCGTCGTTTTGGCGCGCCTGTCGCGCGCGCCACAAAACCGCAAGCTTACTCGCCTACAGATTCCGCCATCGGCGTTCAGGGAAGTGGGAAAACGCAGTCATCGGCAACAGCCAATAGCGCCTGAGGATTGGATTGCGCGATCGTAAGCAGCCTGCGTGCGGCGCCCGATGAATGCTTGCGGCCCTGCTCCCATTCCTGCAAGGTCCGCAACGATACGCGAGCAGCGCGGCGAATTTCTGTTGCGTGAGGCCCGACGAAAGGCGAGCACGTGCCACCTCCGAACGCGCCTGGCCGCCCTTGCCGTTGGGCACGAACACGCACGCCACGCGTCCAGCCTTCGTGTCCCGCAGCGCCAGCAGCAGACTGCGCTCATGCCTGGCCTTGTAGGTGGTGAGGGTTCGTCGAAGTTGGCGCAGCAGGTGGGTGATGCCAAAAGCTTGTCGTTCACTTCAGGCGCGCGGTCGACCAGGATGCAGTTACAGCCTTGCCAATGCCAATATTGGCCGGCTGTTACCGCGATAGAGCCGCTCTGAATTACTTATACTGATGCCTGCTGTGCCCCCAATAAATTAAAGCCGCCCACCGCGTGAACCGCCTCCTGCTCGCCCTGGGCACGATGTTCCTGCAGCAGACCTTCGTGGTTTTCGGGCGCTCGCTGCCGGCGGTGATCGCGCCGGCGATCATCGCGGACCTGTTGATCGACCCGGCCTGGATCGGCATTTATTTCGGCCTGACCGCGCTGGCGTCGCTGTTCGTGCAGCTCGGGTGCGGCGGCTTCATCGTGCGCTACGGTGCGCTGCGCATGAGCCAGGTTTCGCTCGGCATGATCTTCGCCGGCTGCGCGCTGGCGACGCTGGGAACAGCGCCGATGCTGGTGTTGTCGGCGATCGCAAGCGGCGCCGGCACCGCCATTTCCACGCCCGCGAGCTCGCATCTGCTGGGCCGCTTTTCGCCGCCGCGCCATCTGCCGCTGGTGTTCTCGATCAAGCAGACTGCGGTGCCGGTCGGCATGTTGTTGTGCGGCGTGCTGGGGCCGCAGCTGACGCAGTGGAGCGGATGGCACGGCACCATGCTGATCGCGGCGGCTGCCTGCGCTGTATTCGCGTTTGTATTGCAGCCACTGCGCCACGTCTTCGACGACGACCGGGTGCCGGAGCAAGCGATCCGCCTGTCGGACCTGCGCGAGACGCTGCTCACGGTGTTGCGCATCCCCGCGCTGCGCGGCTTGTCCCTGGCCTGCCTGGCCTTCAACGGCCTGCAGGCGGTGGTGACGGCGTATTTCGTGGTGTACCTCACGACCATCGGCTACACGCCGGTGGCGGCCGGCTTTGCGTTCTCGGTAGCGGTAATGGTGGCGGTGCCCGGGCGCATCCTGTGGGGCTGGCTTGGCAGCGGTCTGGTTGCGCCACGCGTGATGCTGGCTGCACTGGCGCTCGGCATGGCCGCCAGCACCGCTTTGTTCGGGCTTTCCAGCGGCGACTGGCCCAGGCTCATAGTTGGCGTGGTCGCCGGCGTGTTGAGCGCCACCGCACTCTCCTGGCATGGCGTGTTGCTGTCGGAAGCGGCGCGCGCGGCGCCCGAGGGCAAGCGCGGTGCGGTCACCGGCGGGGTGCTCTCGTTCGGCCAGGTGGGCGCATTGACCGAGCCGCTGCTGTTTTCAGCCTTGCTGGGCCTGACCGGCAGCTACAGCGCCGGCTTCATCGCCTGCGGCATACCCGCTCTGGTGGTGGGCATCATCCTGTTGCGCCAGGGCGCATCGGCCGATGAGGTGCAAGGCCGGCGACGTTGATACCGGCACCCTGACGCGCCGGCGGGTTACGCCGGTGCCACTTCCACCATGGCGTCGAAGCTGGCTTGCCCGGCGGAAAAAGCGAACAAGTCGACTGCGGCATCGGGCAGCACCGCGCCACCGGCGGTGAGCTGGTTCAAACCCGGCCAGCCGTCGCGCATCCACACTGTGCCGGTGGCAATCTTGTCGGTCACGCGCGCCCGTGCGGTGAGCTCACCGCGCTGGTTGAATACGCGAATCGCCGCACCATCGGCCAACTGCCGTGCTGCGGCATCGGCAGGCGCCAGCCACAGGGAAGGTTCGGTCTCGCGCCGCGCCAGGGTCGGCAGTTCGCGGCCGTTGTTGTAAAAGCTGTGGAAATGCGTGAGGGTGCGGCCTTGGGTAAGTGTGAGCGGGTAGACCTTGGTACCCGGCGGCGCTGCCGGGCTGGCTGGCACGTCGAAGGTCGGCAGGGGCGGCAAGCCCAGACGCTCGGCCTCGGCCGAGAAAAACTCGATTCTGCGCGACGGCGTATCGAACTGAAGTTTCGGATTGGCCACATGCGATATGTTGAGCGCACCGATGCCGCCCTGCGCGCGCAGCGAGGCCACGGTGGCATGCCCGGTACAGGGGTGGTCGAGAATCGCGTCGACCAACGCCTCATCGGACGCCCAGGGATAAAACCCTTCGAGCCCGAGACGTTCGCCCAGGGTCTTGAAGAGCCAGTAAAGCGAGCGCGCCTGTGCGGCCGGCGCCAGCGCCGCTTCCATCAGGTACAGATGGGTGTGGGTCATCTTGCAACCCAGTTCCTCCAGCCAGGCAGTGGCCGGCAGCACCACGTCGGCGAAACGGCGCGCGGTGTCGTTCATGAAGAGGTCGTAACTCACGACCAGCCGCGTGCGCTGCAGGCCCGCAGCCACCTGCCCGGCATCGGCGAACGAAGACAACATGTTGGTGCCCATCAGGAACAGGTTCGCAAGGCGCCCCTCGCACAAGGCGCTGGTGAAAGCCGACATCTGGTTGGGCAGGGCGGTGCCGGGCGCGCGACGCTTGGGCTCGATGATGCTGCCCAGGCCGCGGCCATGGGCTGCGCTGCCGTGCCGCGGACCGAAGCCGCCGCCGGCGATTCCGACATTGCCGGTCAGGCCCGGCAGGCAGGCGATCGCGCGGCCGGCCTGCCAGCCATTGGCGCCCTTGTGCATCGAACTGCCGCCCAGCACGATCATCGCCGGGCGCGTGGCGGCGTAGCGCCGTGCCAGCGCCACGATGCAAGTCGCCGGAATGCCGGTCACCTGCGCCGCCCATGCCGGTGAAAACTGCCGCACCTGGGCGGCGAGTTTCTCGAATCCGACGCTGTGCGCAGCGACGAACGCTGCATCGTGAAGCGCTTCCGCGCAGATCACATGCATCATCGCCAGCGCGAGCGCGGTGTCGCTGCCGGGCCGGATGATCAGCACTTCGTCCGACTTGGCGGCGGCCTCGGTGCGGCGCACGTCGATGGTGACGACGTAGGCACCGCGGCGCCTGGCCGCCAGCAGGTGCCGGGCCGTGTTCGGCTGGCTGGCGAGATTGGCCGCCCACAGGATGATCAGCTCTGAATGAAGACCCATGTCCTCCTTGGTATTGGTCTCCAGCATGCCGGTCAAGCCCAGACCGAAGGCCCCCAGGCCCCAGCAGATCATGGTCGGGCTCAGAAACTGGCTGCCGTGGAAATTCGCAAAGCGCGCCATCAGTTGGGCGCTGATACGGGTGCCATAGTTGGTGGTGAAGGTGCCGTGGCCGGGCCAGATCGCGGTGGCCGCAGGCGGCGCCTGTTGCAGGTCGGCCACGATGCGCAGAAGTGCTTCGTCCCAGCTGGCCTGGCGGAATTCGTCGCTGCGCTTGTCGCGGATCAGCGGATGGGTCAGGCGCGCCGGGTTGTCGAAAATCTCGGGCGTGGCCTGCCCGCGAATGCACAGGAAGCCCTGGCTGTCGGGATTGTCCGGATCGCCTTTGACGCCTGCAAGCTTGCCATCACGAACTTCGGCCAGCATGCCGCACAGGGTAGGATGGCAATTCATCGGGCACATGGTGCGCACGATTTTCGTTGCGACTTCGCTCACGGCGGGCTCCCGAATATGGGCGCGTCGTCTGGCCCGGTTGATTGGCGATCGATGGTACACGAGCCAGGCGCCGCGGCTGCGCGACAATGCGCGATCCGCGACCACCGCGTCCGGCCCCGACCACCCTCACGGAGACTGCAATGGCAATTTACGAACTGCGCACCTACACCGCCGCCGTCGGCAAGATGGCTGAGATCATCGCGCTTTACAACTCTGAGGGCTGGCCGGCGCTGTCAAAGCACCCCAAGAAGCTGCTGGGTTATTTCACCGGTGATATCGGCGCCTTGAACCAGCTGATCCACCTGTGGAAATTCGACGACGACGCCGACCGCCGCGCCTTCTGGGCCGGCATTTACAGCGACCCCGACTTCATGGCCTTCGCACGGCAGATGCGGCCGATGCTGATCGCGCAGGAAAACAAGCTGATGCTGGCTTCACCCTGGGGCCCGCACCCCTGAACGTTGGCAGGCTATGCGGCGTGCGCCTGCAGGGCCGCGATCGCCGCTGCGGAAAGGCCGGCCTCGCGCAACACTTGGCCCGTGTGCTCGCCCAAGGCCGGCGCATGGCCGGCCACGCCGGTGTCGGCGTCCGACATGCGAAACGGCGGATTGAGCGCCTTGAAACTGCCGCCCGCATCAGTGACCACGCCCATTGATTGCCGATGCGCAACCTGCGGGTCTGCCAATGCCTCGGCTACCGTCCGATAGGGCGAACACGGCACGCCGCAGCGGTCGAACTCGGCCTGGCAATGCGCCTTGGAGAAGCGCCGCGACCAGGCTTCGGCCCCATCCATCAGCTCATGCCAGTGAGCGCGCCGCTCGACGTATTGCTCGAAACGCGGATCGGTGACCCATTCGGGATGGCCCGCGGCTTGGGCAAACCCCTGAAAGCTTTTCTCGCTCGCCACCGCCACCATCAGGTAGCCATCGGCGCACGCCAGCGGACCGTAAATCGGCCGGCCCGGTGGCGCCACATCGAATTGCGCGTACTGCAGTTCGGTCAGCGCGAAACCCAGCATGGTCTCGAACATCGAGACGTCGATGAACTGGCCGCGCCCGCTGTTGCTGCGCTGATACAGCGCCGCTGCGATGGCGCCGAAGGCCTGAGTGCCGGCGGCGACGTCCGCCACGAACAGACCGCAGTAGTCGGGCCGGCTGCGCCCTTCCTGGTAGCGCAGATGCGCCATGTCGTAGCCGGCGGCGGCGTGCACCACCGGCGCATAGGCCGGGAGCTGCGACGAAGGGCCGGTCTGCCCGTAACCCGAGATCGAGCAATAGATCAGGCGTGAATGGGCGACCGACAAGCCTGGATAATCGAGCCCGAGCCTTTGCATCACCCCGGGCCGGAAATTCTCCACCAGAATGTCGGCATTGGCCAAGAGCGCCTCCAATGCTTGCGCCGCCGCCTTTGCCTTGAGGTCCAGCACCACGCTCTTCTTGCCGGCGTTGAGCTGGCCGAAATAGCTGGAAGCGCCGTTGCGCAAGGGCGGGCGCGCGCGCAGCATGTCGCCCTCCGGCGACTCGATCTTGATCACTTCGGCGCCCATGTCGGCCAGGAGCCGCGTGCATTGCGGCCCGGCAATGGTGGTCGAGAAATCGAGCACGCGAAGCCCTGCAAAAGCCTTGTTCATGTTGTCTTTCGGTTTGTCAGCCGAACATCATCGCAGGATCTCCGCGCTGCGACCCTGCCGGGTCCGGCGCCGGTCCATGCAAGCCGCTTATCCCCACAATGTCCATTACCCGAGCCGCACGCTGGCTCCGCCATCGACCGGCAACGACACCCCGGTGATGAAGCCGGCGTCGTCCGAAGCCAGGAACAGCGCTGCGTTGGCCACATCCCAGGCGGTGCCCATCTTCTTGCGCAGCGGCACCTGGGCGTCGCGCTCGGCCTCGACCTCGGCGCGCGGCTTGTTGAACGCGCGGGCACGGGTGTCTACGGCCATTGGCGTGTTCATCAATCCGGGCAGGATCGCGTTGGCGCGGATGCCGAAAGGTGCGTTCTGGATCGCCAACTGTTGCGTGAAAGCGATCATCGCCGCCTTGGTCGCCTTGTAGGCCACATAGGGGTAGACCATCCACGCTGCGGTGGAGGAGATGTTGACAATCGCGCCGCCGCCCTGCGCGCGCATGATCGGAATCACGTGCTTGCAGGCCATGATGGTGCCGCGCAGGTTGATCGCCACCACGCGGTCGAAATTCGCCTCGGTCAGCTCCGCCAGCACGGCGTCGCCGCCGGCAATGCTCACGCCAACGTTGTTGTGCAGGATGTCGACGCGGCCCCAGCGCTTGTGTGCATCGGCCACCATGGCCTGCAACTGCGCCTCGCTGGTGACGTCCGCGCGGAACGCCGCAGCAATCCCCTGCTCGCGATTGATCAATTCCACCGTTTCCTGCGCGCTCTCAAGATGGTGGTCGACGCACAGAACCGCCGCCCCCGCGCGCGCGAAAGTGATGGCGGTGGCGCGGCCGTTGCCGGTGCCCTCACCCGGGCTCTGCCCGGCACCGACGACGATGGCCACACGATTGGCTAGACGCATGTCAATGCACTCCCGGTAGTGGGTACTGCTTGAGTACTTCCTTGTACTGCGGCTCGTTGTCGATCTGCATGGTCGCCAGCACCCGCACCACCGCGCAGTAAAACGCGATGGTCAGCACCAGGTCGGTCATGTGCTGGTTGGACAAATGCGCCTTGATCTCGGCAAACGTGGCCTCGCTCATCGCCAGCCCGTGCGTCATCTCGCGCGCACCACGCAGCACCGCGCGGGGCAGTGGCAGAAGGGTGGAAGGACGACCTTCGGTCTCGCTCATCATGGCTTCGATGTCGGCGTCGGTGACGCCGAACTCGCGGCCGATCTTCACATGATGGGTGAATTCGTACTCGGAACGTTCGAGCCAGCCGACCTGCAGGATCGCCAGTTCGCGCAGGCGTGGATCGAGCGTGCTGCCGAAGCGGATGTAGCCGCCCATGCCGCCGAAGGCACGTGCCATCTCGGGCGAATTGACCAGGAGCTTGTGCAGGTTGGTGTTGCGCTTTAGCATGTCGCGGTATTCGGGGGCGATCTGCTCGGGTTCGAGATAAGGCAGGCGGGCCATCGGCTATTTCTCCCTGAAATCATTGAAACTGAATCGCCACACGTGTCAAGTGCCCAGCGCAAGCGGTTTGTTGCGGTCGAATCGCGATGTCATGCGCGCAGGGCTTCGAGCCCGCTCCAGTCGAACACGATGCCATGACCGGGCCGGTCGGGCGCCAGCGCGAATCCGTCCACGATCACCAGGGGGTCGGCAATGTACTTGTCGAGCCCGAAACCATGCGCTTCCAGATAGCTGCGGTTGGGGCAGGCCGCCAGGCAATGGACGGTAATGTCATGCGCACCGTGGGAGGTCACCGGCAGATTGGCCGCCTCGGCCACGCGCGCCACCTTCATGAAGCCGGTCACGCCACCGACCACGGTGACATCCGGTTCCGGAAACGTCACGCCGCCGGCGGCAATCATGTTCTGGAACTCGTTCACGGTATGCATGTTCTCGCCGGTGGCGATCGGCAGGCCGCCTTCGCGCACGATGCGCACGTGGCCGGCGATGTCGTCGGGAATGGTCGGCTCTTCCAGCCAGGTGGGGCTTGAGGCCTTAAGCGCGCGCGCGGCGCGAATCGCCTCATCGGCACTCCAGCGCATGTTGGCATCGACCATCAGCGGAAAGTCGGCCCCCAGGTGTTCACGCATCGCAACCACGCGTGCCACGTCTTCGGAAAGCCTGGGACGACCGACCTTCATCTTGATGGCACGAAACCCCTTGGCCAGATTGCCGTCGGTCTGCGCCAGCAGGGCTTCCAGCGTGAACCACAGGTCGATGCCACCGGCATAGCAGGGCACGCGCGCGTCGAAGCCGCCCAACAGGGTCCACAGCGGCACACCGAAACGCCTGGCCTTCAGGTCCCACAGCGCGATGTCGATGGCGGCGATCGCCATGGTGGCGGCGCCGCCGCGCCCACCGTAGTGCAGGCGCCACCACATCTTCTGCCACAGCGCCTCGATCAGGTCGGCGCGCTCGCCGATCAGGCCGGGCGCCAGGTCGTGGGTGATGGTGGCGTGGATGGCGCGGCCATTGGCGCCCACGGTGTAGGTATAGCCCACGCCCTCGGCACCGTCGCCATCGACCACCCGCGCGGTGACGAGTTCGAAGTGCGTCATCGCGCCGTGCGTGCTGTCGGTCAGGGTCACCGGCAGCGGTATGCGGTAGAGGTCGGCGCCAATCGAGGCAATGCGGTTCATGGACGGGGCTCAGGTGCGACGGCTTGTCATGATGCCACTCAAGCGACGGTTCCGCTGGGCGCCCTTGCCACGCAACATCGTGGACGCCATGCGCGATACCGCCGAGAACGCCTTGCACTTTCCCGCGGTGCTGCGGTGCCAGACCTACCTTGCGCTCACCCCGGTGGTGATATTCTCCGCGCCCGGGCAAAAGCATATCGATTCCGAGGTCCGGCGCATGAGCGAACTGATTCGCTCGGCGAATATTCAAGCGGATTGATGGGCAAACAGGCCGCGGCCATCCACTGTAGAGGGGTTTCAGAGATGAAAAAGCAACGCATCGCGATAGTCTCGGCGGGCGCCGTGGGCGCCTATGTAGGTGCGCACATGGCGCGTGCCGGACTCGAACCTGTATTGATCGACGGCTGGCCTGCCCATGTGGAACACATGCGCGCCCACGGGCTCTCGATCACCGGCACCACGCCTGGCGAAGCCTTCACCACGCCGGTGCGCGCGCTGCATGTGTGCGATGTGCCGCAGTTGACGCGCGAAGAGCCGTTCGACATCGCCTTCATCTGTCCGAAATCGTATGACACCGAGTGGGCGGCGATGCTGATCCGCCCCTACCTGGCGGCCGACGGCTGCGCGGTTTCACTGCAGAACTGCATGAATGACGAGCGTCTGGCCGGCGTCGTGGGCTGGGGCCGCACGCTTGGCTGCATCGCCAGCAAGATCATGGTCGAACTTTTCGAACCCGGGCACGTACATCGCGGTGTCGCCAAAGGCGGCCGCGACTACACGGTGTTTCGCGTCGGCGAGGCGCATGGCCGCATCACCGGGCGCGCGCAAGGGATCGCGCAGGTGCTGGAGAGCGCCGACAGTGCCAAGGCCAGCGCCAACCTGTGGGGCGAACGCTGGTCCAAGTTGGCGGCCAACTGCATGGAAAACGGCATGTCGGCATGCACCGGCATGCTGGGCAACGACGTGATGCGCTCCGAACCACACCGCCGCATCCTGATCCGCCTGGCGGGCGAGGCGGTACGCGTGGGCCAGGCCGCCGGCTACGCTCTCGAGCCGGTGGTAGGTCTCGACCCGGAACGTTTCGCAGGCGCCGCCGCAGGCGATGCCGCGGTGCTGGCGGCGCTGGAAGAAACCCTGCTGGCCCAGTCAAAAAAACGTTCGGATACCCAGGTCGCCTCGATGGGACAGGACATGATCAAGGGCCGGCGCACGGAAATCGAGTTCATGAACGGCTACGTGGTGCAGACCGCCAGGGCGATCGGCATGGCGGCGCCTCTCAATGCGGCACTCACGGAGTTGGTATTGCAGGTGGAGCGCGGAGCCCTCAAGGCGGACCCGCGCAACATCACGCAATTGCCAGCCTGAGACTGCCTTGATGCGCGCTGCGCGGCGTGCCGGCGCGCACGGCAAGCGCGCTCAGCCACCCTCTATGCGGGGGATGAAAAACACCTCGCAACCCGGCCGGATCACCTGGCTGTAGAGCAACTCGTGGATCTCGCCGTCGATGGCAATCGAGGTCTCCTCTTCGAGGATTTCGCCAAGGCCGGGGAAACGCGCATCCATGGCCTTGAGAATCCCGCGCAGGTTGGCGGCCTCGATTGAAAACTCCTTCACGCCCCCCGTATAGCGCTGGCTGAACCCGGTGGTGAGCACCACCCGCGCCGGTGCTGCGGGCGCCATGTTCAGGCGCCCGCGTCAATCGCCGCCAGCACCTTGGGTGGCGACATCGGCAACTCGGTCAGGCGCCGCCCGGTGGCCTGCTGGATCGCATTGGCGATCGCCGCCATCACCGGCACGATGTTGACTTCGCCCGCCCCCTTGACGCCGAACGGATGGTTCGGATTGGGCACCTCGACCATCACCACGTCGATATTCGGCAGGTCGGACGCCACCGGGATGCGGTAGTCGAGGAAGCCGGCATTGGACAATCGCCCTGCCTGGTTGTAGATGTACTCCTCGTTCAAGGCCCAGCCGATGCCCTGCACCACGCCGCCCTGGATCTGCCCCTCGACGTAGCTCGGATGAATCGCGCGGCCCACGTCCTGGGCGGCAACGAAGCGCAGGATCTTCACCGCCCCGGTTTCCGGGTCGACTTCGACATCGCAGAACTGGGTGGCGAAGCCCGGTGCCATGCCGCCGGCGTTGACCGCGGCTTCGGCCACGATCGGCCCACCGGTGACGCCGCGCTTGGCGGCGATCGCCGCCAGTGACAAGGGCTTGAAGTCGCCCACCGCAGCGCTTGCCGGCTGCGCATGGCCGTCCTCCCACACCACGCCCGCCACATCGACGTCCCAGATCAGGGCGGCGCGGCCGCGCAGGTCGTCGATCACCTTGTTGCAGGCGTCGACCACCGCCATGCCAGTGGCGAAGGTCACGCGCGAACCGCCGGTGACATGGTTGTAGCCGACCGAGCCGGTATCGGCGACGATCGAACGCACCTTGTCGTAGGGCACGCCGAGAGTCTCGGCCGCCATCATCGCCATCGAGGCGCGCGAGCCGCCGATATCCATGCTGCCGGTGGCGATCACCACGCCACCGTCTTCATTCACATGCACGTTGGCGGCCGATTCGCCGCCGCCGTTGAACCAGAAACCGGAGGCCACACCGCGCCCCTGGTTCTTGCCAAGCGGCGCCTTGTAGGCCGGATGCAGTTGCAGGGCCTGGATGGTTTCGGCATAGCCATCATGCGCATGCCTGGGACCGTAGGCGGTGGGGGTGCCCGCCCGCGCGGCGTTCTTCAGGCGCAACTGCAGGGGGTCCATGCCGATCCTGGTGGCCAGGATGTCCAACACGCTTTCCACCGCGAAGGCGGAAATCGGCGAACCGGGGGCGCGGTAGGCTGCCGACTTCGGTCGGTTCGACACCACGTCGTAGCCGATGGTGTTGACGTTGGCGATGTCGTAGGGCGCAAAGGCGCACATGCAGGCGTTCATCACCGGCGAACCGGGAAACGCGCCGGCCTGGAATTTGAAAAGCCCCTGACCGGCAACGATCTTGCCATCCCTGGTGACGCCGATCTTGACTGTCATCGAGGCGCCGGAGGTGGGCCCGGTGGCCTTGAATACATCTTCGCGGCTCATCATGATTTTTACCGGATGGCCGGTCTTCTTCGACAAGGCCGCTGCCACCGGCTCGACATACACCACGGTCTTGCCACCGAAGCCGCCGCCGATTTCCGCCGGATGCACCAGCAGATCGCCGATCTCCATGCCGAGCAGTTTCGCGGTATAGGCGCGCACCACGAAATGCCCCTGGCTGGCCGACCACAACTCGCCCTGGCCATCGGCACCGATGCGCGCCAGGCAGGAATGCGGCTCGATATAGCCCTGATGCACCGGCGCGGTCTTGAAACTCATTTCCACCACCGCATCGGCCGCTGCGAAGCCGGCCTCGACATCGCCCAACCTGAACTCGACGCGCTTGGATATGTTGGATGGCTTGGCGGGCGCCGGTTCGATGCCGCGCGTGATCATGTCGTCGAACAGCAGTGGCGCATCGGGCCGCATCGCAGCGTCGACGTCGATCACATGCGGCAGCACTTCATAGTCGACCTTGATCAGCTGCAGGGCCGCCTCCGCCGTAGCCGGGCTGATCGCCGCCACCGCGGCCACCGCATGCCCCTCGTAGAGCACCTTTTCGCGCGCCATCACATTGCGCGTCATGTGCCAGTAATTGACCGCGACGCGCTCCGGCCCGACATACTCGAAGGGCTGCTCCTTGAAGTCGGCGCCGGTCAGCACCGCCTTGACGCCGGGCAATGCGAGCGCGGCCGATGCGTCGATCGCGCGAATCCGCGCATGCGCATGCGGCGAGCGCAGGATCTTCGCCCACAGCATGCCCGGCGCAGAATAATCCGCGCCGTAGCGCGCCTGGCCGGTGACCTTGGCCTCACCGTCCGGCCGCACTGGACGAGTGCCGACGACCTTGAGTTCTTTGTCCGCATTGTTGGTTCTGGTCAGCATTTTTCTAAGCCCCCCGCATTTCGCGTGCGGCATCCAGCACCGCTTCGATGATCTTCTGGTATCCGGTACAGCGGCACAGGTTGCCCGCCAGCCAGTAGCGCACTTCCTCTTCACTCGGATCGGGATTGCGCTCCAGCAGCGAGCGCGCGGCCACCAGGAAGCCCGGCGTGCAGATGCCGCATTGCAGGGCCGCGTGTTCGAGGAACTTGCGTTGCAGCACATGCAGGTGATCGCCCTCGGCCATGCCTTCGATGGTGCACACCGCACAGCCGCGTGCTTCCACGCCCAACACAAGGCAGGCGCACACCAGGCGGCCATCGATGGTGACGCTGCAGGCGCCGCAATCGCCGGTGCCGCAGCCTTCCTTGGTGCCGGTCATGCCCAGTTCGTCGCGCAGTACATCAAGCAGTGTCTGGCGCGTTTCGCACAGGAACTCGACGGCGTCGCCGTTGACCGTGGTGCTTACATGGTGCTTGCTCATTTCACTGCCCTCCGCGCGCACGCCGCTGCGCGATTTCGGCCGCGCGCCGCGCCAGCACGCCGGCTACCTTGATGCGGAATTCCCGCGTGCCGCGCTTGTCGTCGATCGGCCTGCAGGCGGCGCTGGCTGCCGCCGCCAGACGCGCCAGCGCAGGCGCATCGACGGTGCTTCCGATCAGTGCTGCCGCCGCCTCCGGCACCAACAGGGCGCGCTCGGCTACCGCCCCCAGGCCGACCCGGGCATCACTGCACACCCCCTGGCCATCCAGGGTCAGGTTCAGGCCCACCCCCACCACCGCAATATCCATCTCGGTGCGCGGTGTAAAGCGCAAATAGGCGTCGCCCGAC
>Ga0163149_10000965_pt1 | contig 37303 bp, 51 predicted proteins | sample OliLakLV19MP5G1_FD_148604 | JGI IMG/M metagenome (GOLD analysis project Ga0163149, IMG submission 148604) | Freshwater microbial mat bacterial communities from Lake Vanda, McMurdo Dry Valleys, Antarctica - Oligotrophic Lake LV.19.MP5.G1 | ecosystem: Environmental > Aquatic > Freshwater > Lake >... | reverse complement strand
TACGGAGGGTCAGTCACGATTGAATCCACCGAGTTATCGGGCATCTTCTGCATTTCCGATAAACAGTCTCCATGAAATATCATAGGTTATCAATAAAGGATTTCAAACTCAGAACGCTCTTTTGCTTTGGCCCATTCCTCATCTGTTTTTCTCGTCTCGTACCGTGGGTTTGGTTGATACTTCACGGTCGCGATTGAGTGAGGCTGCCGTGGCGTTGGCCCTACGCTTTTAGCTGCGAGATAGAATACAAACAATACCCCAGCCACGAATAGTATAAGGCCGAGAATAACAAGAGCAAGGTCACGAAGAGCCAATTTGACGACGTTGTTTTCATTTATTATAGGCTAATTTTATTTGATTAGTGCCTTCGCGAAGGAAGGTCTTTTATATGTCAGGGGACAGGGTGGCGCTCTCATTTTGAGAGGTCGTGATAAATCCACCCTTCTTCTTTCCCCTCTCACAAACCATTTTCGTAACGCCACGAATATGGTCTAAGAGAGAGGGCCAACTTGTTATTATTATATCATGTTGGCTCTCGTCGGTCAGATGTTTCCCGACCACAACACCGTTTCCTTGCCGTCCTTCACGCCGATGATGTGGGTTAGCTTGATATCGTCAGTGAAGAGGACGAGAACGAAAATGTCCCTTCTGTCATCAACAACGATGAGGCACTCTACCTTCACGAGTCCTTGGCTCGGTACGGTACACCGCCCATCGAAGACCGTGCGGAGACCTGCCAAGTAATTCGACAGCACATCGGGAGGCCGTTCAGCAAAGACAACAATGGCCGCGAACATCAGTACCAAGAACGTCAGCATATAGCCGAGGCGTTTCCATCTGATTTCCATTTCGTTCTCCTATTGAAGGGTTTTGAGATATCTCACCACATAGGGTGGCAAGACGCCGTGGAGCGTGTACTGCGCCAGGTCATTGTGGAGGTCTGGGTCAGTCCCGAATGCCCACACATGGGCTACCCGGAAGAATGTCAGCGGCTCCATGTTTAGCTGTAAAAGCTTGTTCCTGAAGAAGAGAAGCATGGTGTTTCCTTTCGTCGTAAGTGCGCTCGCAAACGCGCGAGCAAGTCCAGCCATCGGAATGATTTCCGTAGGCCCCAGGGATGACTTTCTTACACGTCAGGCATGGTTGTGGTTTGACCCACGGCTCCCTGTCTTTGCGTTCTTGTTGCAGGTCACGCAGATTTCGCCCGTTTTTCATAGGACTCCTTTTGCGATGGACACACCATATGCGCGAACAAGATGAACCTGTCGCGAATGACGATGTTGTGACTGGTCACGTTCCTGTCGAACATCCGACAACATAAACAGCACAGTCTGATTTCTGTGAGGAAATAGACCGTCCCGTCTTTTTGGGCGATGAACATATTTCCTCCTTTGTAAAAGAACCGGAGAGGGTCGAAGCAAGCCTCGTTTAAGCGGTTAGGCGCCCTCCCTTTACCGTCGAAGGCAAGGGGAGAGGTCTATTTTTTTAGGAAAACGATGATACCTGTAATGAGAAAACCAATAGCAGTCGTCGCACCAGCAACTTTAGCGAGAAAAAAGAACATTTTCCAGAATCCCTGCTTGCCATCAAATGCCTCTGTCATTGGCTTTATGATGTTTTTAACATCGACAATATCTTGATTGATTTTCTTGGTATCGGCCTCGTGAGTGAGGATGTGGTTATCGAGTGTTTTTTGTAACTCTCTCAATAAGGGTGAAAGAGACGGCGGAGTGGAGTCTCTCGCCATAATGAGTGCATGGTCAAGTTTGTCGAGTATTTTCTGCTCAATGGTCATAGATTTATTGATAAAGAGTACCCAAGCAATCCACCAAGAAACATGACCACGACACCAATGACAAATCCCACCAGTATCATCTCCTTATTATCCGAGAGACGATTCTTCATGGCTTGCTTGGCTTCCATGTCTTCGAGGTTCTTAATCGAGGCTGCTCTTGCTTTTGCGCTTTGTACCTTTTTCATAGGGTTGAAAAAATGGTTAAAATAACATAATTCTTCGGAGGTTGGTCGAGGTTGATTGCAGAACGTAGAGCCATTTCACGACTTTGGATGACGAGAGGTTTTGAATCCAAATCTTATTTCCAATCGTGGCAGCACCGCCCAAGTACCAGTCGGTGTTACAGGTTACAATGGAGTTCTTGACGACGTTGTAGCGGTAGAATCGCTGAGGGATGGCCGCTGTTCCTTCTTTAGCAATGTAGATAAAGAGGCCGTCCCAATCGGTGGAATCGCCGAGCGCAAAGGTCGTGAGGTAGGGATGATAGATAATCACTTCCCAAGCGAGTGATGAGATGTTGAAACGGTCGAGAACGGCCGTTCCGCCACGGAGAGAGTAGATGTACTTTCCGTTTCGGATGTTTGTGATGTCTGCCCAGACGGTATCGCCTGTTACGCCGACAAAATCAGCCGACATACCAGCAATGGCAGCGCCAACTCTCGCTGATGTTGGAGTGACCGTTGTCCATGAGTTTCCTGAGATAGAGTATTTGTAGAGCGTGACAGCGTTGTTTCCGAGAGCGTAGATGGCGTTTACATCGCCTTCAATCACAAAGTCAGAAGTAGCATCTGGCGTGGTCGTCCAGGTGTCGACAGTGAGCGTTGTTGCCGTGTTAGCGGTAATCACTCGAATTTGTCCGATACCTGTGCCGCTTATAATTCTCACCTGATAGTTTATCCACTGGCTCACCGCCCAGGCTTTGGTCGTGAGGCCGATTGTGGTGGCGCTGGAAACATCTGCGTTTGTGACAGAATCATAGTCATTCCCAATCATGCCAGGAAAAACGAGGCGGCCATCTGTCCCCCATGTTGCTGACAGACCCGTGTTGGAGAGGCTCGTCCACACGCCTGTAGCGATGTCGTAGGACTTGAAATAAGTAGCAGCGAGAGTTCCTGCAGTGAGAATAAAATACCGGCCAGAAGAAATCTTGAAGGTATCATTGTTTGCGACAACAGACGGGAGAGCGACATCAAACGTGAGCGTTCCTGTCCCTGTTGCGGTGGCTGGTGTATTGATGGCGGTGATGGTTCTTCGCAGTCCGAGGTTGGCGGCCGTACCACTCAAAATCTCTACTGTCTCTCCGACAACGAACCCATTGATATTAAAGCTCGCAACGTTATAGGAAATAGTTGTGGTTGTTCCGCCCGTTGCTGTGAAGTTGTTTGACCAATCATTGTAAGCTCCGCATGAACCAGCTGCGAGAGCAACAGGGAAAGCTCCTGAAGCAATCGGTATCCAGTCATCGTTGGTGTGGTCGTAGAGGTAGTGGACGACGTTTGACGACATCAGCAAAGCAAACCGTGAAAGATTGTGGTTGTCGTTCACGATGAACGCTCCTGCCGCCGTAGCCAGTGGAGATGGCATCATGGTCTGCCATTCTGCCCTGTGAAGAATCGGCGTGTTGTTTTGAGTTTCGGGCATAGTTAGACTGTTACGTTGTTAATATTTGATTGAATTGCAGTGAGGTTGAACTGAGCCTGAGCGACAAGACTAGCAGGGACACCCGTTCCAAAGTTGGTAAGGGTAGTAACTGAAACTGAACCAATGACTGATGTTGCAAAAGACCCGATTGGAATAACTCGGAGAGCTGGCGCACCTGCGTTTGCCAGTCCAGCCAGAAAAACAAGTCTGTGGTTAAGTTCCTGCAATGTTTCGGTAAGACTTTTGATGTCGAGGGCCGTTACTTCGGTTGCTCCTCCAACTGGGGCAGGTACTATATTTTCAATAGCACTTTTGACAAGAAGCTGCGTCGCTTCGGTAGCAAGAGTTTGCAGTTTGGTAGAATCAACTGTTGATAGTCCGCCAGCTCCACCGCCACCGCCACCAGTGCGATCAACCTCTACTTGTATGCGCCCGTCATCACTCAAGGGAAGTTTTTTCTTTTTTATCTCGTCCCCAAGCTCTTCAAGTTTTGTCGCCAGGGATGTAAATGCCTCAGTATAATCGACAGTCTTTATTTCTTTTATGGCTTTAACAAGCCTTTCAACGTCCTTTGTCTTCTTAAACTCATCGATCAGTGGCCTCAAATCAACTTCCTTAGAAAGGATTTTACTGAGGGAGTCTTCAACATTACTAAGGTCAACAGTGTTAACTGCTATTTCTTTTGGAAACTCAGGGAACTTCGGGAAGTCAGGGAATTTAGGATAATCAGGTATTGTCGGGAACGCAGGGTATTCAGGAATGTTCACTTCCTTGATATCTTTTACAGCTTGAACAATCGCTGAGGAAGCGTTTTCCAGTGAGGCCTGAAAGACTTTCTGAGTCTCCCGGGACTCTGCTTTGATCGCCGAAGAAATCGTTTTTGCGATTACCAGACTTTTTAGAACGGATTCTTTTTCCATACTTCTATTATATCCCCTTTCTTATAAGAATTGAAAGAACTTTGAGTTAGTTGCGGATGTCTTTTCGCCTTGTGCCTTTTCCATAGATTTATATTTATGCTCCAATACCTAAAAGACCGAGATGACGGACTGTCGCAGCCGCGCCCAAATCACCAGCTTCCCAATCATCCCAAGTTGAGTTGTCATGCCAAATAGATAGCCCGGCTCGAAGATGTCCTGTAATAGCGGTATCTGTTTGGTTGGTCAAAACTTGGCTCCCATTTCTATAAGCCTGAATGATGCTTGCATCCACGCGACACTCGAGAATGTCTCCGAGAGAGTTTGAACTTCCGTCAGACTGCATAATAGTATGAGTACCAGCGACGAATTTTGATATTCGGCGAAATCCGTTTCCCCACTCCGTCTGATAGTGAGTTCGAGCACTTGACGAAAATCTTGTAGAAACGGACACGTCAAAGCTTGTTCCTGTTGAGCCGATAGTTGCCTTGCAGTACATATCATCACTGGAAAGGTCGCTATCAGCTCGGTAGTCTCTATCTCCGTGCCCAGTAGTGGTGTCTCTTTGAACTTTGTTAGTCTGTATTTCCATGCTACTCCCAGCAAGCTTTGACCAACTAAAGCCACTATTAGGGCCACTGGCAGTATGAGCTTCAAGGTCTACCCCATTAGTGTCTACAAAAGTATCTCCAATAATAGTCTCCGGTTTTTTCCAAAGAACACCCTTTCGATGTTCAACTGGCACGAGAAGGTTGGCTTTTTCATTAGACATCTCTCCGTAGATTTCCTTCATTTTTGCGCCCACCCACTTCTGCAAAAGAGCCTTAGGATACATTCCAACATTTTGGCGATAATCGTGTTGGAAAACATCAACTGTTCTTTGTTTATGAGCTTCGGTGAACTCTTCGGACTTTAACTTTTCTCCGCCAAGATACAAAGCAACTTCTTTTCCGAATCTACCAGTTACTGGTTTTGGAGCGGTTACACCAGTAGGGTCGGCTTCAATGGTGAGTTTTCCCCAAATGAAATCAGCGACAACTGATGAATCTGTCCCAAGGTATTCAGCCCCCGTTATGGTTTGTGGGTCTGCATACGAAAAAACTCCAAACCCCTCTGGTAGGCCACCTTTCTTCCCTGCTTGAATACTAGATCGCAAGTCTACAACTCCAGTATTGGTTCCATGAGGAGAACGCCAATAGCATTTATCAGCTTCGCAGAACCATTCCCATTGCGCTTTGTAATAGTGTTTCATATCGTATTGGCCAGACCGTTTTTACTTGTAGTAGACCATGACTAAACAATCACTTGCTCCGGGTGCACCCGTATCAGAGTCTGCGACACCTGTTGTCGCTGCGACACATATAGCCGTAGAGAATCCGATTGGGAAGGGTAGACCGATATGACCAGCGGATGTCGGTGGGAGGTAGAGGGTAATGACTGGTGTAGTCGTTCCAACCGTGACGTTGGCGGCTGTTGCATTGTAGAACTTCAAGTATCGAGCCGAGGCTGTTGTATTCGCGAAATAATACCCGTACATATTTCCAGCTGTTGCTTTCACTTCCTCTTCCGTCTCGTCAATGTCGATAGACTTGAAGATAGTGCAACCACCAGTAGTCGTCGGGGTGAGTGTCGCCCAGAGTGCTCCTTCTGCGCTCGCATCCATAGTAGCCCAGTCCCCTGAAGTTCCTGCTGAGGTGGCAGGGGTGTCAATTCTCCGAACTCCTCCCTGAAGGATAGGTTCTCCGGCGATATGAGCAGTGTCTTCTGGTACAGACCCAGCAATCCATGTCTTACCAAAACTATCAGCAATGAATTGCGTGTAGTCACCAGAGGCAGAAAGGTTCGCTCCAGAAACAGGTACATCGAGACGGATTTGAGCTACTTTAACCAAGTGGTCAGCAGCAGAAGAAGCAGTGTCCTCTGTGGTAGCGATAGAAGTAGCACCAGCGGTAATAGCACCAGCGGCGATTGTTATTGAAGCAGGAATGGATGATTGGTCGCTGGCTATGACTATTGGCTCTGAGTTGGCCATTGTCGCCTGGCCATTGGCATTGGATTTTTTATACGCCATACGTTTATATTACAAAGAAATTAGTACCGTCTGAAATAATGTCTACCGAGTCTTCCGGAGCAACTTGAATACTTGCACTGCCATCAATCGTTTCTGCTCCGACCGTATCTATTGTGATTGCGGCTGAATGGTTGTTCTTTATTGTGTAGCGATTTGTATTTCCTGAGGCTGCAGCAAGACTCAAGGTATGAGCACCTGCGACAAAGTAGACGTAATCTGTAGAGGCTGTAGAACCCATCGTAATGGAGCCTGAAGTTACGGCTACTGCCCTTGTGATACCTGAGCCACTCCCAATCGTAGCTAGTTCAAACGCTGTCTCTCCTGCATTTACCCGTACGACCTTAAGTGAATTACTTGCGTAGGCTAATCCTGCCAAGTCAGTAAGTTGTGCATCGAGTGGTTGTTTAGCGTCGAGTGCAGCTTGTAGTCCGCTTGTCTTGGCGATAGAGAGCGCAGCATCAGCGATTGCCGTTGCATTTCCTACCGATGTAACTGGGCCCGTAAGGTTAGCGTTGGTAGTGACATTCCCTGCTGTCAGCCCCGAAGCCGTACCCGTTACGTTAGTCATCACCCCCGATGCTGGAGTACCGAGAGCTGGAGCGATAAGAGCTTGTCCACTTGGAAGAACTACTGTGCCTGTAAAGGTAGGTGATGCTAGGTTTGCCTTGAGGTTAAGAGCTGTTTGCTGTGCAGTCGAGACTGGTTTACCAGCGTCGGTTGTGTTGTCTACTGAGCCAAGCCCGACATCACCTTTGACTATCCCTGTAGGAGTTGTAATAGCTGGAGACGTTCCAAAGACTAATGCTCCAGAACCAGTTTCGTCAGATATAACGCCTGCTAATTGGGCGGAAGTAGTAGCAGCGAATTGAGAGAGAGGGTTAGCGACGAGAGCATCGCCAGAACCTCCGCCACCACCAGCGCTACCAGCAATCACCAGAGTGTCGCCTGTTTTTGTCACTGTGACATTAGCACCAGCAATGATTTTCTCTTGGAGTGTCCCAGGAGTACCGAGAGTGTCTATTTTAGCGAGGCCAGTATAAGAACCACCACCACCCGTTTGAGACTTCGGAAGGTTTTTGATAGAACGAGCGTCAAGTCTGTCGTCTCCTGTGAGTGATTCGAGTTTGGTGACGATTTCCTTTGGTTCATCCGGGGATCCGTCCGAGCCGTTTTCTCCATCTTTCCCGTTCCGAGGGATATTGATACGAGAAAGAATCTTAGAGATGATAGCTACCTCATTTATCTTTTCAGGTCTCGGCATTTGATCCATGACTAGTGGGAGGAGTTCTCTTACAATGAGTTCGTTGTCAGCGTTTTCTCCTGGCGCTCCGTTTTCTGGAAGCTGAATCTTACTCAAAACAGAGGATATAATCCTTTCTTCATCAGCGTCATTCCCTGGGTCACCCTTCTGGACACCGAGCAATGCCACAAGCTCATCAACATCATTTTTGTTTGCTTCTTTATCCTCAACTTCATCCATAGGTACCTCGGTTCCGTCTAACTCGTGACTCGTCCCTTTTTCGTCGTTGGCATACCAAATAGTTCTATTCCCTTTTTTAGAATAGCGTTTATCGGAGACGGTGAGTGCGCCGCGCTTCTTATGATATATTTGGTCGCCTTTTTGCATAAACTATTTCTTAGGTTGCCAGTTATTCTTTTGGAGTAGCGCCCCAAATCGTTTAGCAAGATTCCAGTTGGTCATTTCAGGACTCCACCCAAGTTTTTTAGCTATTTCTCTAGCTCTAATCTCTTCAGCAACAAGCGTCTTTGTCGTAGCCGTTTTCTGCTTTGCTGCATAGTCAGTGAAGTCGGCCATTTCATTGAGAATGCCTCTCTTTACTTTCTTTGTTCCTTTCTCGAAGATGTTTCCGACAGCCGTCTTGATCCCATCGAGTTCAGATGGTTTTTTACCGCTGAGGAGAGAGCCTATCTTTTGATTGGTAGTCTTCCCTGCTCCTTTCGCTGCCTGATACTCTGCACGGAGTTGGGAGGAGGTTTTGAGAATACTTTGGTTGAAAATAAGAGTTGTGTCTGGATGTTTTCCGTTAATAAACGCCTTGTCTAAGCCGGTCTGACCTTCAATCGTATCAAGAACATCATCAGTGAAACGCACTCCATCATACCCCTCATTTTTCAGGTTAGCAATTACCGATTCAGCACTCTGCTGAGGAAGGCTTTTAAGCACTTTTATTTTTGCCCCATTGAGAACCACAAACTCTTTTGTGTTTGGAACGAAGTCGCCAATTGACCCTGGCGCAGTTCCGTTTCTGAACTCGTCGGTCTTCATGAAATTTGTCTGTGATTTCAGCTGGCTAAACCAGTCTGCTGCCACTCTGCTCTCTGTTAGGTATATCTGTTTCCCCCTATTACCCTTTTGTGCCAACGAAGAATCAAACTTTTCAAAGTTCACACCTTCACCAGTCCCATGATACAAAGGTGTTCCATGTGCCTTCACAAACTCATCAAATGACTGTTCTTTAGTAACAGCTTCTTTGGCACTGCCTGCTTTTGGGAGAGAGCCTAGACCAGCTCTCTTCAGTTCCTCTGGCGTCATTTTTGAGACATCTTGAATAGAGAGGCCACCTTTGCCTTTCATGTTTTGAACGCCTTCTTTCAGCTTTTTCCCAAAAGGTGTGTCGAGGAGAATGTCCCCAGGAGTTCGAGTTTTGAACAAAACTTCAAGCTTTGGAAAGCGGTCAAGCATAGTCCTTGCCTCTTTTTTTGGAAGTTTAGAAAGCCAAGAGGCTAGTCTGGTCTTAACTGCCGTTGATCCGAGAGCTTTTTGTAGTCCAGCTGCCCCCATACCAGCGATAATAGTAGGGACTGCCGCTCCACCGGTTGCGATAGCGGTCGCCAAGGCTCCACCGAGGCCAACAGTCGTCTGTCCGAAACTAATAAGATTCTGACGCTCCATTATCTTGTCTCGATACTTAGCAGCGATTTCAGCAGAGGTGAGGTCAGCATACCTTTCCGTTGCCTTTCTAAATTGAGCCGCAACATTAGGATCAGCCATTTCTGCTCCTCTTATGGTAATTTCTTTTGCTTTACCATAAACACGTTTCAAGGCAGAGTTCACAAGTTTGTCGTCTGATGGATTGCCAGTAAACTGCGTTACGTCTCCGATTGAACGCATTATTTCCCTAGCTTCCTTGAAAGATGCTTGATCGAGGTTTCTTGCGCCAGCAGAGATGATGGTTGGATTTCCAGCCTCGTCTAAGCCCTTCTGAAGGTTTTCAGTAATTGATTGCTTGACAGAATTCAATCTTTGGAGTAGAGTCTGGTTGTTCTGCTTTGCAGCAACATCCATTGCATCATTAATAGGTTTCAATGATTCTCGCAGGTTCAATACTACTTTTCCTTCTAGTCTATCTCCTAGGAATCCAATTTCTTGACCAGCTTTTTGGCGACCTTCGCTAATTTTAGTGATAAGCTCTTCAAAGGAATTAGCTTTCATCCCAGCGACAGCTCTCCCCGGATTCTTACCGTAAGAAAAGTCCTTCTGTAGTGGTTTTATAATAGAGTTTATAATTCTCGGCGCTTGATCAGCGGCGATTTTTTGTACCTTGTTTTTTGCTGCACCAAGCGCTTTTCCCGCTATTGGGATTGAACCAATAGCCGTTCCAAACCCAGGCGTTAAGACGCTTGCCCCTGTTTTACCATCCAATAAGTTCTCAGTTACATCATAACCAACTCCAGCCCCAAGAAATGAGCCAGCCTTTCCTAGAACCTTTGCTGCTGTAGCCCCAGGATAAGCGAGAAGAGCAGTCTGCCCTATGGCCCCTGCCATTTCACCACGAGTAGGCTTTGGTATGAATTTTCGTTCTTCCGGTGAAGACATTGCCCTTCCTCCTGCACGAGCAAAGACATCGACGGGTTTCTGCCCACTAACTAATCGAACTATGGTATTAGTAAAACCAGATTCTTCTTTCGCTCTTGCCTCTTCGACTCTTGCATTATTAAGAGCCGACTGAGAATTTTTAACACGCAGAGAAAGCATTTCTTTCCTATCGAGTTTCTTTGCACTTGGGTCGTATTGAGGATATTTCTGCAAAGTCCTATTCCCCAGCTCTTCATCGCTCATATTCTGGTACTGAGGGTATTTCGCCTTGACTTGTCGACCGATTTCTTGTGGTGTCATAATCTTACTTTAAGATACCCAGTGGGTCGTTAAGATCGAATTGATTATTCCCTTGGTTTTGATTAAGACCATAGTTAGTCAGATAATCTTTCCCATTACTAGAACCTGTCTCACGGTCGATTCTTCGTGCATATTCAGTATAAACGTTGTCAAAAGACACCTTTTCAACATCGTATTTTTTCTGAACCGTATCTTTGATATTCTGAACAGCCTGTTCTGTCAAGAACTCTTTATTAGCGAGGATTCGAGATGCATTAAATCCTTGAGTATCAGCCCATGATTGAGCGTATTTCTGAACCGTAGCATATTCACCTTCGCGTACAACAGAATTTGGATCCATTGCTTTTGCAAACGAGTAAATCAAAGCCTGGTTATCAGCAGGGTTCTTTGTATCCTTCGGAATAGCTTGAATCAAACTATTAGCGCTCTGAACTTGCTGAAAGTTTTTAACTTGTTGTTCATTGTCGAAGTTTCCAGCAATGCCACGAACAGTAGCTTGAGCACCCGTTGAAAGACCAACTGGTGCCAAACCTTGTAACCCCAGTCTGTTCTGTTCATTAGAGCTAAGAAGTCCTCCAAAGGCTGCGTCGAAGTCAGCGGCACTCCCGTTGGCTCGCATATAAGCTGCCTTTTGAGCTGCATAAACTCCTGGGTCTGCCTTTCCATCTACTTCTCCACGAGAAGCGAGGAGAGCCTCTTGCGCCGTAGCGGATATTCCACCGAGAGCCCTTGAGTTAGCTGCAGAAGAACCAGCGCGAGCAGAAGCAGCCGCGGAAAGAGCGTAGTTTCTATCACTTTCAATCTTGTTCTGCTCAAATGACCGGTCTTGATTGAACTGGCCCAACTGTAACTGATACGAGTTCATCTGATTGGATACGTTGTCTTGAAATGTCTTGTATGCGCTTGAATAAGCCCCCTCTACCTTAGAAGAAACATAGTCTTTCGAGGCCTGCCCGATTTGAGCTTCTTGACCAGCGTATTGATTGTTCGCTTGCTGTTCTTGATAGCCGAGATCACGGATAGCTCCAGCCTGTTGTGCTCCAATGCGGTTCTCTTGGTCGATTGCTCCACCAGAGAAGAAAGCTCCACGGCGGTTGATATTCTCTGTCTCTCTTTTAAGTAATTGTGCGAACTCGTCATTTGTTTTCGTCTTCGCGTCTCCGATTTGGGAAGCCGTCGTTTGCCTTAGTCCTTGAATCTGTTGCAGTTGTGGGTTGAACAGCGAAGCGGCCTCTGTCTGGTACTGAGGGATGAGCTTAGAAGAATTGAATTTGAAAGACCCATAAGAAGGAGCCTTTGGAGCCTTTGGAGCCTTGAGACTGCCAGAAGAACTTGAGCCTGATGAGCCCGATACACTTCCTCCATTTTGTGCAGCGAATTCTCTTTTCGAGAGACCGCCTCTTTCTTTTGATGCCATAGTTTAATGCAGATCAACCCAGGAACCTGATGCTCTTACCTGGAGCTTATTAGTTGTTTCGTTATAGATGATTTGAGCGTTCTGAGGATTTGTGATTGCGTCTCTCTCTGTCGTTGTCATTGATGGCGCCATGAATCTTAGTAAGATATTTCGTATCTGAGGTTCGTAGCTTCTTGAGATTGTTCTGAGAAAGTCCATAAGCCCGATTAAGATTAGATGATTCGAAAGTCTTCCATTTCTTTAACTATGTTTAGATTGAATACTCTAAATTACCACTAGGCCCACGGCCAGCCCCTGTTCCCCAAACTGAGGCATCGAATCTTCGGCAGGCAAGAATGGTTGTAGATGAGAAATACCCAAAACACCCAACCGACGTAGAGTCACTTGCTTGACCAAGCCCAACTGTTTGTGTGGTACTAGACGGTGAAAATGGAACCACAAATCGTATTTCGTTCCCAGGGCCTGCTGATGTGGTCACCGTAAAGTTAACGTCAGCTTTACATCGATTCCCAAATATCTTGTATTGAGCCAAGGTAGTTACTAGAGAGGCAACGGTCATGCTTCCTGATGGAGTGATAGTAAAAGTCATTTGTCTCGTCTCATAAATCGGTCTCTGAATGAGGTTGATAGCCGTGAAAGTTGGTACAGTCCAAGTGAAGGCAGCCGTGGCAGAGAGAGTAGCAGCAAACCGTCCTATCACTTCGTAGTAGTCAGTGGAAGCGGCAGTTGTGATGGTCGAGATAGCACAATACTTTTCGTTGGTGGTCGTGGCAGAGAAGTCAGAATACTGATTGGCGAAAGGAATACGAGCGAAACCTATTACCACTCCATCCGTAGCGTTGTAGCCGAGGTAGACAAAGTAATCGATTTCTTTGGTAGCGAGTTCAGTACCACCAGAATTGAACCAGTTTGTACCGTCTGCTTTAGCCACCGAAAGAGCTGCCGAGATAGTCCGTACTGTATCTCCGATTCGTACATACACTGGGTCAGTAGCGGATGGGTCAGCACCTGCGAGAGTTTTGATAGCGACCGTGATTCCAGCTGCGTCCAAGACAGATATTTTCCCGTTGATGAGGAAGCCTTGAGGAGCGTTCAGTTTTGCGATGAGGGAGCCGGTAATGATCTGATTTCCTGTGAAAGTATTATTATCTGATAGCCCAGGAGCCGCGTTTACAGCGGTCTCGATAATCGCCAAATCCGACTTGAGCGTGACCGCCGAAGGTTTATTTGAAGAGCTGTATGTTAAATCCGGAAACGATAGATTGATAGCCATATTTAGTGGAAATTACCATGAGTTAAAAATTTGTAAGCGGCGCCGTAGAAGGTGACATCTTTGTTTGTTGATACTGTTACTTTTAGTTGAATCCCGTATGTTTCTCCTGTTTTCTCTAGGTCTTGAAAGATTTTACTCGTTGCTCGTCCTGAGAACGAATAGCCTTCTGAAAACCCACCCGTTCCTCCGTCATCGTATGTAAAGTCGATATCTACTCCGGCTGCAGTCCTTTGCACGTCTGTCCATTGGGCGTTTTTATCAAATCGGTATGAGAAAGTGATGGTTGTTTCCTGTTCAACGTAGGTGTCTATAAAAGACTTCACATACCGCTTTAGGTAGTACGGATCATTTTCCTGATAGAACTTAGTAGAGAAGAAACAGGTTTGAGCTGCTCCATTAAGGCCCTGAGTCACCGATGCATCTCTAAAGTCGTTGATGTAGGCGAAAAGAGCGGTATACAATGAGGCCCCAAAATAAAGGCGTGTCCTTCGTATGCTGGAAACAAATCTGTCCTCTTTGATGTAACAGCCGATATTCCTGCGGTTTCTTGTAATAACGTAGGGGTTTTCATCCTTCCCAGTGGAGAGCTTTCGGTTCACTACAAGCTCCAGAGAATTATAGCTATTCGTCGTCTCAGGGAGGGCGAGGCGGTACTTGCCATTGAAGTACACTCCGCACATCAAAGACGTGTCCTGGGGCGATATTTGAGCTCTGGAGATGTTCCCTGAAATGATCTTAGCCACCGTACCATCGAACTCATAGATTTCACCATTCGGGCCAGACCACATGACGCTGTTCTCAGTCGCCACGGCTGTCCTCCCGACACAGAGAGCGAAGCCGATAGGGTCTACAGCCACTGTTCCTTCGGTGATGTCTGAAATGGTGTAGAATCGGGTCGTTTTATTGACAAATATCCCTCCAGTCGGGGTCATTACCGCGTCAACGATGTCGTCTCCATCATTCTTCCCGATAAACTGATAGGAAGCGGCATTGATTGTGAGAGGGTCGTTGATATCTGACCAGTCTATCCTTGAAGGAGCCCCTGTCTGGGCAAGATAGAGGATTCGGTTGAGGCCATTATGTAAAAGCTTCTTTGACTTCGGCAGTGAAGAGCGCAGTGTCCAGGTGATGCCGTCTGTTGAGCTCATAACCGAGTCTAGTCCGTTTGAAAAGAGCACGATGTCGTTGAGCATTTCAAAAGAGCTCTGGATTTGGGAAAGAACGACTACTGTTGCTGGTGAGGCGTAGTTTGGGAGGGTACAGTTCGTCCATGTCCCTGAACCGTTATCATATTCGAGGGTCGTGCCTCTCTGGCGAATCAGTCTTTGCGTTCCCGAAGAGAACCGAGCATGAAACCCTCCCCAGTATCTGTCGGCGGTCGGGGTGCCATACATGACATATCCGGGAGCCGTCTTGATAGTCTTGTCATCCACTTCGATGTTTTCACACTCTGCCATTTCGTTATCAGCAATTTCAGTCGGATCGGCAAAGTTATTCAAGCCCCCTGAGAGGTTTGCAATGTTGCGTATCCGGTATGAATTACTGAATCCCATACTATCGTCCGAAGAATTTAGGTTTGACTGGCGTGAACTGTGCGGCAAGCTCTTTTTTCATGTCCTGAAGAGAGGCAGCGTATTTTGCTTGATAGTCTACGGCTTCCGATACACCCTCGTACATCTTGAAACGAGCCACTCCGCCCAGAAGGACAACATTGGTGTATCTATCAGGCACCACGGAAACAGTCGCTCCAGTGAGTTCGTTTTGTACTGGAACATAGACCACTTCGAGCGTTCCTGCGTTATTGGGTGTCGGCACGAGGATTACTGTATTCGCGTTGCGGTAATAGAACTGCGGTGAACCATCGGCGGCGTTGTAGTGCTGTTCGATCGCTTCAGTCTCGGAAATCTCCTTTAACTCATTGAAGTTTGTCTGGTCAGCGTTGTGCCACATCACTCTCACTGTCTCGTAGAAGGCGGTCGGGGTGTACTGCTGACTCCCGGCTGTCGCCACGGCTGAATAAGTGGTTGTGCCAATAAGATACCGAGAACAATGCTTGAGTATTTCCTGGTAAACATCTTGAAGTCCGCGTTCAATGACGGATTGAGCCCGTGACGATGTGTCATCGACTTCGTTCTGGACGTGGACTGTGTAGGTGGAGAGTGTCGCCATATTACGCTATTTTATGTCTTGAAAACTTATCCTTGTAAGCGAGTTGCCTCTGTTGCGCGTCTTTTTGCAGTCTGTTCCTGTTCTCTTCCGTATCTGGACCTGCCTGAAGCATCCATGATCCACAGTGGATACATCTTGATGCGCCTGTATCGTTTTTTATATGGCAGTAGTTGGGGCAAATGTAGAGATTCATAATTCAGTACTTAATCGGGAGCCCGTAGGCGTCCCTCAAAGTATTCAATTTGTATCTAGCGATAGATCATAACGCCATGGTTCGGGCGCAATGTCTCTGTTCCAAACAAACAGCGAGCATTGATAGTGAGACCCTGGAAGCGCAATGTGTATTCCTGCTGCACTTCAACATCTTTCTGCATCGCGAGTCCGATAGCAGACTTGTGGAAGTAACCGTTCTTGTAATAGGTAGCGACTGGGGAACCAGCGGTGCCTGTAGCCAAGTTGGTTGTCTTCACAACTGGAGAACCCAGGATGAGGTACTGGAGCTGACCTTTCACGAGAGCTTTGGTATCAGCAAAGTCCATCGAGGTAAAGTAGTTACCAGTGTCAGCCATAAGGTCACGAATCGCGTTCGGTCCGAGGAACCAGACACGATCTTCCTCTGGCACATCCAAGAGGTCGAGAGTCTTCTGAGCGTCCAAGAGGTGGTTTCTGGCGATAGCGGTTGAAGGAGTAAGTTCGTTCTGAATAGCATTGACAGAGAAGTCAAGCATTTCATTACGGATAACCGTATCAACTCGCTTGGCGATAGCGTATCCACAGCTCTCGATAGCAAGAGCCTTCGAGTCGGTCTTCGCCTGGGCGGAGAGCGTGTCGAGGATTACGACTGGGCACACTGCGAGCTCGTTCACCGTCAGGCTCTTCTTGGTCTCGATAGGAGCCGAGAGAAGATCCATCAGGTCGTTACCGTCTACATAAGCAGAAGCGGTAAGTTCGGTCGAGGTTGGGAAGTCAATGGTCTGGCCCATGAAAGAAACATCTTCGCTTCGGACAGTTACGAACTTTGCAAACTGCAAGTTGGCCTGGCGAAACTTGATGATGTAGTCAGAGACTACTCGTGGGATGAACACTGACCCCGTTTGACGATTCATTGTGTTAGCAATAGATGCCATAATTTTGGTCTAAGGGGTTTAAACCCTTTCCAACTACCGGATAGCTTTCAAACGCGCGTCCATCTCGGCAATGACACCTTGTTCATCTCCGTTGAAAAACGCTTCGTTGTTCTGTGATTCTGGTGTTGCCCCAGGGGTAGGGGTTGCCTGAGCGACAGGCTTGGCGATTTCTGCCGACTTAATGATTCCGTCCATAATGCTTGATTTAACCCTCATGGAGGCCACGTCTGCTCCCTGCATAGGGTTTTGAGCGAGCTCCTGAAGTACGAGATTAAAGTTATCCTTAACAAACGGGTCTGTCACCGCAAGGGTTAAGAGGTCTGTCTTGGCCTTATTCTCATAAAACATCTGCACGGCTTCATCGTTGTCGTTGGATTGAGGGGCAGGCTGATACTGCATCTGAGCTTCAAGGGCAATCCTTGCTTCTCGTTCTGCTTTCTCACGCTCCCTGGTCTCCTTCAAGGCGACTGCCTTGTTTTCAGCCTCCTCTTTGGCTTTCTCGTAGAGGGCCTTGTAGTCGGATGAGTCCTGAGGTTTTACGTCTTCACTGACGCTAGGGGTTGGTGTTTCTACTACTGGCGAGGTAACAGGAGCCACCGGCTCTTCTTTTACGCCTGTTTGCATTTCTGCCATAACATTACATCCATTTTAACGACCAGGAAGATGGTCGGGGTTATGGTTATTGGCCTGATACCGCTGGAGATCAAAGCCAGAGAAGTCTGACTCGTCACCGCGATACCCGACTTTCACACGGTAAGACGCTTCTTCACGTCTCTCATTGAGAAAGTCTAATATCGCTCTCCTGGTAATCTTAGTTTTGAAGGTTCTCTCCATACTGCATGAATTTCTTATGAAGCTGTCTCATCCTTTTAATCTGCCCGATAAGCTTCTCTTCATTTCTCGGGTCGTTTTCTTTTATGAGCACCCTCATCAGCGATTCCTCTCCGTCCCTTACATACCGTGATTTCATAAACTCGTAGAGCTTTGAGAAGTCATTCCTGAACTGCATACATACAGAGTCGAAGTCACTCTCGGCCTCCGCCCACCCTTTCAGCTCATCTCGCTTATCCTTTGAGCGCATTATCTTATCAAGGGTGGTTTTTTTGTATATTCCTGGGATCATTGTGGTTGTGGTTGAGGGACTTCACCTGGCATTGCTCCTGGGTTAACACCGCCTGCCTTCGTAACGTGGTCATCTCTGTGCTGTGTCAACATTTGGAGTTCTTCTATTACTTCCTGAGGGATTTCCATGCCACCTTGTTGTGCCGCTTCCAGCTCACGGTTTCTTCGTTCTATTTCCGCGTTATGGAGAGGGATGTGGACATCATCAGCGTCTGTAGGAAGGACACGAGCGTTCTGTGGCTGTTCATTCTCACTCTTAGCGTCTGCAATCTGGGCTTCTTTGCCTCCAACCTCTTCCTCTTCTCTGTCTCTTACGTTCGGGAGGAATGTTTCGATGTCTTGGATTCTAAAGCCATAAGTAAGGAGTCTCTCGATGATTGGTTCTTTCTCCATTGGGACTGGATTAGCAGTCAGGAGCTCGTTATTCGCAATCAAGAGAAGATTCATGTACTTCTGCATTTCTTCCGACTGTGAGATAAGTGCGGTGGATCCAGCGATAACTACCACGTCCTTGATAGAGTCAATGTCATCGAAGTTGATTTTCTTTGACATAACCGCACCCTTCTTCCCGACAACACGGAATACCATTTCCTTTTGGTCTTTGAGATACTGCTTGTTCATCATCAAGGCGAACTCACCAAGAGGTTGAACGATTTGGTCTTCAAAGTTTGCTTGTATCTGAGCCATTCGAGAGTTAGACTCCTCGGTCTTGATTTGTATCTCTCCCAGTGTCTTGCCACCAGCTCCTTGATCGGCACCTGTCTGGAAGTCTGTAATGCCGGAGATGTTTTGCTTAGCTCTTTGGAGATACTCCTGGATGAACTGATATGCCCCTGTAGAGGGTCTTGGTGTCTGCATGACGTTCATGGTCTGTCCGAGGTTTCTAACTGGTACCAGGGCCATTTCTTCGTACTTGAGAGCATCGAGGTCAATGATGTTGGCAGGGTTGTATTCAATCGGAGGAACAGTAGCTATCATCTCTGCCTTTAGGTTCAGGTTGAAAGCGTCTTCTTCTGCGTCTAACACTCCCATAGACGGTTCGATGATTCCAAAGCCATAGGCCTTTCCTGGTCGCTTGATAGGAGTGAAGAACACCAAAGGAGTGAACTTCTCATCGAGTGGGTTCTCCATAGTCCCGATAGAGACAGGAGCGCCGTTAGAAACACAGCCCAGCATAACAACGTGGCTTCGCACCATCCCCTTTTCGTCCTGATAGTCTACATAGAGCTTGGCTACGTCTACGATCTGTTCTTGAGGGTTTGAGACCTTCTGAGTCAGCGTTTCGTCCTGTACGCTAGCTCTTTGGACATCAGTGTCGTTGGTAAGCATTTGATTCTTAAGAGCGTCAGTCTTGTATCCGTCTCTTTCGAGCTCCATGATAGACTTTCGCATCTTGTATCCGCGAACAGGAGCGTCTTTGATTCTCCGAACAGTAGGCGACCAGATGAGGTCATAGGTAGGGATAGCGGTGATGGTCCAGTTTGAAACTACTTTAGACTCCTCCTTCTTGCCATCTTCGAGTTTAGTATCTAAATTGAGGCTTTTCAGAGCCTTTAATGCGAGAGGGTTGGTGACGATAAGACCGAGGATTTTCTTTCCTGACTTCTGGACGACTCTTGTTCGTGTCGTCCATCCCATCTCGGCTCCAGAAAGACCTGTTACCAGTCCCCACTTCACTACCTCCTCAATCTCTTCTTTAGCATTGGCTTCATCAAACTGATACTCAGAATAGGCATCGTAGAGTTCGGCTTCTTCAGTGTCTTCTGTTTCTCGTCCGAGGTAACGCCACTTTGGGTTTCTCCCGAAGACACGAGGTAAAGCATTTTCAACCAAAGCAAACGCCGCTCCTAAGAGTGCGTTCATTTTCAGTAGAGCGACAAGCGAGCCGGGCCGGAGCTTGTTCTCGTACCGATCCATTAAGTCCTGTGAGCGTAAGCGCCAATCAGTGAAGGATGTTCGATGTCCTATCCAGGCATTGATAGCCATCTCGTTCACCTTATCTGTAACTTGTTTTGAGTTGTCCTCCATAGTAGTTATCTGGTGCTACCGCCCAATAGCGGAGAGCGTCTGCAATATGACTTGACCAATCATGGTACGGTTGATTCTTATAGGTTCCTCGCTTCTCATCAAATTCTTTATGATAGTTCGATATAGCTCTGATAGCGTCCTTATTCTTCTCTCCATCTATCCAGAGGCTTCCGAATCGTGCTCTCACTGCGTTTATCCCATCTTCGATCGACAGTCTCGGGACAATTTGGAAATTGATACCAAGGGCTTGTGCCATTTCGAGACGAGATTTCCCAGTACCGAGTTCCCTAACCTCGATGTCAAATGGGGCGTAATGAGCTCCGTAAACATACCCTTTGGCTTGGAGGACTTGCGCATAATGTGGGAATCCTTCTCCGTCTTGTTCATAGGTATCTATCCAATGTTGTTCTTGACCAACTTTCTGAAAGAAGAGAATCGCTGTTGAGTCTCCCATTCCGAGGTCCCAGTAAGTAAACACTGGAAGTCCTGGGTTGTAGGCGACGTTTGTGACTCTGTTTTCTCCCTTCGCTTTATTCAGCACTTCTCGGTAGTATGCACCTTCGACATGGATGCCTGACCAGCTGCCCTCTCTCCATGCTTTCTTTAGGTCTTCATCCTTCATTGATTCCAGGTATCTTACATACCCTGGGTCGGCTGTCATCAGAACTGGGTTGTCTTCTACTCTTGCTGGGATGAAAACTCTTTTTCTCCCGTCTGGCATTTCAGTGAGGACTCCCTCCTTTGGCTCGTCTGGTATCCGGAATCTTTCTTTCACCCATCCATACCCCGGGCCGTCTGGATTTGTTGTACAAAATATCTGTGGGTAAATGTTTGGGACAGTGCTTCGACACGAACCTAAAAGCTTCTCATAGTCTGACTCTCTTGGAATGTGGGTGAGTTCTTCGATAAGAATCTTCTGATACTCATGCCCTTGGTACTTGGTATAAGCACTCTCATCCTTTAAGTGTCCTGTTCGTATGATCGCTCCACTTGGGAAACGTATCTCAGCAGGGTTGCCTGTAAAATCTGCTTTTGTTGGAAGGTACATTCGTCTTGCTCTGTCTATCCAGTCCTTGAGGTCATCAGCGTTTCTTCGGATCACCAATGCTCGGTAGCGTGGATTGTCTTTATCATAGAGTAACCATGCTTGTCCTGCGTCTGTTTTCCCACCTCCTCTTGCGCCACCATAGAGAACCTCATCTTCAGTTCTCGCTAGAGCTTCTATCTGTTTCGGTTGTGGTTTCCAATGTACGGTCATTCTTTTGAGGAAGCATTATTACTCCTGTTGATAACTTCTCATCCATTGTTGTGATGTCTTGTCCTTCTCTATATCCATGCTTAGTAAGAAGCACTTTTGCAATGGTAGAGTTATATGTCCCAGCTAAGCCACAATTCACTAATGCTTTGGCTTGTTTAGCGAGTAAATCTGCAATAAGCTCGGAAAACTCATCCTTCTCTTTACGCCAAGTGTAAATTGTGTCCTTGTTTATCTTTAAATGGAACGCTAGTCCTTCAATAGTTGGGAGATTGACTTTCTTGTTTGCCAAGTCATCTTCACAGCTATCAATGTACTCTCTCGTTCTCACTAAAAAGGTCTCATCGTAAATAGTCGGCCTTGCCATTATGCTTTTGTGTCTTCTTTGTTATGTGTCAGCTTAGGAGTCATGCTCTTTGTGTTAGGGCGTGATCCGTTATCTTTCTTTGGATACATAGTCTCTCCTCCGTTGGACTTTCTCTGATTGCCAAATGTAGTAGCCTTGATGGTTACCTTTGATGTGCTTGATGTGTGCTTTGGTGTGGATGCTTGCATATTATTTTTTGAATGTTAAACGCTCACCAGAAGTGCTGGGCTTTGATACACGAGTATCGTGGTGGTCATTTACGAGCTGATGTGTTTCGACCTTGTAGGCTTTAAGACTTGGCCCACTCTTAGCCATCTTGGCCTTGAATGAAGTTCCTGTCTTGTGCTCCTTTGAGATGTTTGCTGATGAGTCCATAGTTTTTTACGTTATAAAGGCGGATTTTATAAGGGATTTACCCGGCCACCTCTCGCTTCCATTTAAGGAAATACGCCTTCATAAAGCAAATAGGACGCGTCCAAAAAAAATTGGCTGCGTCCCTTCAACAGATGGACATATTCAATTACCCGAATACTAGCACACCCTTATTTTCTTGTCAAACTTCCCACTCCTGGAAAGCGGCAACCTTTACTTTCCTCTCCTGGGAAAGAACCCTTCTCGGTATGTTTATAATTATTTTCCCACCATGCTTCTTATACCCGTCCATCATCGTGATCGCTTCGTCTACCATTTTGAGAACTTTTGATCGCAGGTTATCCGCTAGCAAATCATTAGGCATCATACACCAACTGTTTTTATTAACTTTTCTATTGATTTATCCCAGGTGAAGTTTCGCGCTGTTTGATATCCTTTTTCTACTATCCACTTATGCTCACCGGATCGGATATGATCTCCGAGCTGTTTGAAATAGTCGTCCATGATACAGTTTGTTTCATCACACCAGGCATCGTTTCCACCCATGTTTCTGGTCGCTACAAGGCATTTAGAGGCCATTGCTTCGAGAATAGGGAGACAGAACCCCTCTGAAGTGGAGAGCTTTATGAATGTTTTAGCCCTCTGATAGATAGCAGGGATTTCTTCTTGTCTCGGGTTGGTAATACACTCTACTCCTAGTCTATCATCAGTCTCTCTTCCAAGCCAGACAATTTTTAGCTTCTGGTCGAGATATGTTTCAACCTTATCCGCTATCCATATTGCCTCTGGGATATTTTTGTTTGGTTCGTTGTTCCCTTCGATCAGGATATCAATGTCTTTATCTAGCCTGAAGTTTTCAAAGAATCTCTCGTTCACGCCATTTGGTATAACCTCGCCTCTATTCCATCTCATCAAGCAATACCGAGAGACACCGATAAGACTCCATGCTGGATTGTTTCGCTCTCGTGAGCACATTCCCCTCGCTACATCGTCTCCGAGCAAGAGTAGGTCATCGCCTTGGACGAATTGGTATTTCCTCCCCTTATATGTTGAAAGCATTTCGCACTGTTCCCATCTTGTTGCGATTATGACATCATCTTCGGACGTTTCCAGTGTTGAAAGAGGAAGGACTTCGACTCCATAGAAATCCTCAAGCTCTTTGTTCCCTTCTTCGGCGTACATCCGAGCATCATGCCCTAGCTTCTTGAGGCGTGAAATATACTCAAACGGAACGATCATCCCTCCACAGGTGATAGTGTTAGTTGAGACGAATGCAATCATACTATTCGTTCATATAATTTAATATACAGCCAAGGCCAATCAAGAGGAGTAGCCACGGGAACAGGGCGATGAGCCACAGCGCCATGATGATACCAATAAACCCTAAGAAGTATTTCATAGAATTGCAATGATAGCTGAATTAGGGAGGAGATAGTATTTCTTCTTTTTCCCTTCGATAGTGAACATCCCAGTGTTTTCTCCGACTGTTATTGTATCGCCTACCGCCCATTCGACCTCGTCTTTCTTGCTGACCGCCACCACCTTGTTCACCTTCTTAACCCCGATTTGTTCGCCCGTTGAGGAAATGAACTCTGAACCGCCGACTGTTTCTACCTCTATGAGGGTGTACCCTGATACTGGTTTGATCATATTAGTGCATAAATTCTGATGGATTATCTAGCCTATACGCCCATGCTGTGTTCCACTGTTTTCTTGCAGTTTCCCTGTCTACCCCGGATGTTTGATAAAACTCTTCAAATGTTGCATTCCAGTTCATACGTTCATCGGATATTTAAGTTTAAAATACTCCATCGTTTCTTCTCTTCTGGCGTTTCCGTCATCGCTTCGACACCGCTGTGTACTGTGATGGTCTCGGTACTCAAGGGTTACTACTGGGATGTGCCTGAAATTGAGATTGAGGGTTTGAGAAAGGTTTAGCCAAAACTCCCAGTCCTCCAGCGCACATGTGATATCGAAACCGCCCGAGCAATCGAATGCGTGTCTATCGACCAAGGCACACACGCTCGGAATCATCGAAGCCTCTAGCATTCTGCTCTTATCGTAATCAGGGAATGGCCAATCTCCAACTCTCTCTCCTATCCAAGTCAGGTCTCCATATACTACTTCCGCGTTCGTTCGTATCGCTTCTTGGAGCAATTCTTCTACCGCGTTAGGACGTAACCGATCGTCAGCATCCAGAAGAATAAAATAGTCACCAGTTGAACGCGCAATCCCTTCATTTCTTGCCGCAGCCGGGCCTCCGTTTTCTCTGCGATATATCTTCGTAATTCCAGTATATCGGTCAATAACCTCTCTCGAATTGTCATACGAACAATCGTCAACAACGATGATTTCGTGGGCCTTGTATGTTTGGTTGAGTGCGCTTTGGATGGCTTCTCCGACATATTTTTCATACTCAAAGTTTGTTATAACTATACTTACTCTAGGTGAAGAAATTGTTTTAGTCGGTATGCCCAGTGGCGTTTCGATTTGCTCGCTTTCGTAGCGGCCAGAAACCCAGTGGTTAATGAGGGCGCTTTCTCGACACTGCTCTTCGTGCCATTCCGGGTGGATGTTTTTTTGGTAGTTGATTTGTTTGGCATACTCAAAATGATAACCTCTCGTTCTTGCGAGATGATAATAAGTTACGTCAATTATCGGCTGTTTGGGATGGATGAACGACCTATCATCCTCGTTGTCATACTCTAGTGGCCCGATGTCTCCCTTCGTCTTGTTCGGAGCTAGTAGATATTCTTTCTTCACATAGGTCATATCAATGGGAAGCACTCCTCTGTACCCCTCTACTACTTCTCTCTTGTAAATGCGGTCTGGGTAGTGTCCAAAGTCTTTCTGAGCGTATCCGGAGCGCCATGCGAGGTTCTTGTAATGTACACGAGCCGATATGAATCCTTTTCCATCTGCCGTCTCGATAAACTCGCGGATCTTCTTCATCTCACTGGCTGGGTAGATTTCATCTGCATCAATTTGTAGGAAAAAGTCTCCAGTAGCTTTTGAGAGAGAGAAGTTCCTTACCTCTGCCATGTTATTCGTTACGGGGTAATCAAAGAGCTTCACTTTAGCAAACCTTGAGGCTATCTCCTTTGTTTTATCCGTGCTCCCGTTATCAACGACAATGATTTCGTCCACATACGGTTCGATGTGTTCGAGGCAAAGAGCCAAGAAGGCTTCTTCGTTTTTGCAACAGAGTAGAGCCGATAGAGTCATAATGGTTTCCTAAGAATAACATGAACTTCCAATTCTCCATCTTTCGGTCTCAACTCATTCAAAATAAGGTCAAACATCGGGAGCTTCATTTCCTTGCAATAAGGATTTGCGTAGAAGTTCATAAAAGAGTTCTCATTGAAAAATCTTGTGTGTTCAAAACATTCCACCGCTGAGCTAGACTTCCAATAGGGGACACAGATATCAAGCGTTCCTCCTGGATTAAGAGTGTTGAGGCAATCCCACATCACCTGCTTAAAGTCAGCGTTCATCTCAAGGTGCTCGAAAATATGGTACGCCTCTATCTCATCAAACTGCGCTCCGTCTAAGAGGTCGATGAATCCATGCGTTATGTCAGCGACTATGTCTGGCTCAAACTCTGGTATTAAATCAATGGCGATTGACTCCTTCCCTTTTTCGAGGTCTCTTTGTTTTTGCTCTCTCCACCCAGGGCCTGGCCCGAGCGTTAATTTAGTAATCATAGTAACGGAAGCATTATTTTGGTTATCCGATGTTCGTATAAATGTTCCTTCATCGTTCTCAGATGGGCTTTCATGGCCATCGCCTCTCGTTCTTTAGGGTGGTCTAGGTAGTAGTTGAATGTCTCTTTGAAGTCTTCTGCTGTTGCCATAGGCACCTCGTCATCATCGTAGAAGTCTCTCACTAAAGGGTTTTCGTCTGCTATCTGAAACCCTCCTGCGCCGGGGATCCAAAACAATCTCTCATTGACTGCGTAGCCGGGAACATCAATTACTGATTCAGGAACGTCTAGCATTTTTCCCTTTTGAATGTTGAGATGGACGTTCGGGCATATCTTTGAATGAACATAGAAGTCTGAGACGCTCTCAGGGGTGAGGTTAGTCTCTTTCCGTATAGGTAGCCCCTCAAAACGTGAGATATCCCTGAATGAGGTATCGCTCCCAATCCACATACCGTCAAACAAATCTTTTATTGACGATATCACTGGCATTGGAAAGTACGCATGAGGGAAGTAGTGTGTCTTGAGTCCTGATTCACTTTCAAATTTTTCAATCACTGCTCCTTTCCACTGGGTCAGTATAATGTCTTTCTGGCGTATCTCGTAGGGGTTAGGATAGACAGTCTTTGTAAAGTGTCCCAGAAGAACAATGGCCTTCTTACTTGTCTTATAGGCGTTCGTCAGAATCCACTCCGACTGGATGATTGTATAGTCTCCATAGGATGTATCGCTCTCATAGTGGCAGTATCGGACATCGTGACCCATTTGGATAAGAGTGTCTCCGATATGTCGAATCCATATTGATCCGCCGAGGTTATCGTCTGCGATTGGTATGTAGAAAATCATATTTTTTCTATAATCTCATCGACTGAAAACTGTTCTACTTCATTGCTGAAAACTTTACCATCCATAGTCTCGTGGAGGTTTTCTCCTGGTTGTAGGCCTATTTCTTTCACAGAAGTATAACCGTATTTCTTCTGCATGGCTTCCAGTATCTTTCCCATGCTCATAGCCTTCATCGCCGGGACAAATGGGGTGGAGTCCTTCGCTTCTTCGATACATTTGAAAATGAGGTCGACAGCTTCTTCTCTCGTCCAAAAGAACCGTGTAGCGTTTCCGTCAGTTATCGTTATCTCTTTGTTTGTCAGAATCCTATCTCTCCATTTACACAAAACGGATCCGGTAGAGTAAAGGACATTTCCATATCTAACCGTGCGATATTTCGTTTCGCTGTTTATCGTTTCCGCTTCGGCAATAAGCCGCTCCATGATGAGCTTGGTCGCGCCATATACGCCTACGACTTGCGCCGCTTTGTCAGTAGAGATCGCCACGAAAAAAGACGGCCGGACAGTCATTGACTCCCTCAAAAGGTTTATTGTCCCCGTGATATTTGTATTCACGCACTCGAAGACATTCTTTTCAGCGAGGCCGACATGCTTAAACGCCGCGAGATGGTATACGCCGGTTACCCCAACCATCGCTTTTCTAGCGACCCATTCGTCAGCGATATCGCCAGTCAGTATCTCTATTTCAGGGTGCTTCTCCTTGAGAGCAACCAAATTTCCCTCGTTTCTTGCGACGACTCGGATAGCCTTTCCCTTTAATCTTGCAATAAGTGCTTCGGCGAGGAAGCCAGAACCGCCAGTAATCAAGTAAGTCATACTTCTAAAGACCTTTTACGGGCGAATAAATTATCAATGGCTTGTTCCCTCTTTAGCAGCCCCTCTGGGCCGATATCTTTGAGCGGCTCGTCATAGAGAGCGGTTATCCTCTCAATCAACAATGATTTTTCCCAGTCTATGTCTTCTTGTGTTCGGTGTTCGTGTTCTGGCACTTCTCGCCTTTTCCCTGCGATGTGTCCAGTGGTTGATTTTATTGTTGCCATATATATTTTAAATATATTGTCCATGATACCAATTTATTTGTCTACCCCATGTTTCTGTTGTCCGATGGCAAGAGATACAAGCGGAATTTCATAATGCTTTTTTTAATCTTGGTTTATATCCTTTCCCTTGCATAACAAGAGTTATTTTGACGTTTTCTTTGTCTTCGTAAATGGCACAAAAGATTTTCCATTTAAGTTTCCAAACATCTGTTGCATATCCTTTAGTTTCAACGTACTCCAATGAATTGTCATTGTGATAGATGATGAAGTCGATGTAGTAATCACAGACTGTGTACCCGTTAACAACGAGAGGAGTCCTAACGTGTGTATCATATCCTTTAATTTCCTTTGCTTTTTTGCGGAACTCCAACTCTTGTCCATATCCAGCCTCAAACTTACTGTCATAGGCTCCTTGTTTCTTTGTTTTATAGTAGGCATAAGTTTTATTCCAAGTCATTATATTTCCATTTCTCTAGGCGGATTATGTCTAGCGCCATATTTTTAGACCTTTACCCTCATTATCTCACCGTTTATCACAAATGTTTTGTACCCGACAGCTTCATTCAGTTCGTGTATTGACTGCATCCCTTTTTCGGCTCTCCATTCGCGCTCTAGCCGCTCTCCTTTTGAGTCGTTCGGGATGGCCTCTTGAAGCCTTCTAATCGCCACCTTTACTTCAATTTGCTTCTCTGGTTCCACTCCGGTCAGGGCTTCCACGATTTGAGGAATGTAGCGACGGTGTTTCATTTCAGGATGGAGATCGAGGAAGCTCTGTATTTGTGATGCCTTCATACCGTCGTTTCTCTCTCCGGGAACGGCACATGTACCCCTGTTCGCTCTCCTACAGCCCGATTGATGACTTCATACACTTGGTCAATGTCTTTCGTGGTATGCGCCTTAGTGCTCTCTTTATCGAGCATTGAGTCCATGACCGGCTTCCAGAGAAATCGCTTTATTGAGTCTTTCGTCCACGGGATAGAAATCTCTTGTTTGAGGAACCGGCGCATATCCCAACCGGCATCATTGAGGGCTTCGGCGAGGAGGGTGAAAAACACATGCAGCGCTTTGTTTTGTTGGCCGGTACGCTGATTCTCTACGGGGAGCACGTCAAAACACTCTCCTTCATGTTTGGAGAGGTATTCTTCCCATGCTTCTACCGGAACTATTTTTTTGTTTTGTATTTGAAACATAATCTTTTTTTCCGCTACGTTAGAATAGCACTTCTCCCCCGTCGTCTCCGATAACAGGTTCCTTCTCCGGTTTCTTCTCTTCCGGCTTCCAAGTGTCGAGTTCGATGTACTGCTTGCCGCCCTTGGATTCTTTGATAACCATGTTCACCCAGACACCCTCTTGGTGCGCGAGGAAGTCTATAAGTTCCTGCTTCTTAGCTGAGAGCGATCCGATGATGAAGGAGGGTGCTTTCTCGCTTGGTTTCTTGAAATAAAGTCCCGGGATAAATACTTTGTCCATATTAAAAAAGTTGAGCGTTGAGTTGGTTATATTCTTTGAGGAATGTTTCGAGCTTGGTCTTCGCTTCGAGTATCTTTTCGGCCAATGCTTCGCGCTTGATGTTCACAATGTGCAGTTCTTTGATCGGGAAGTTCGGGTGGTAGCTCACAAAGTCGAGTTCCTCCAGGTCTTCGATGACGACAAAGTAATGGACGATCTGCCAGAGATATTCGCTTGGGATGCCGTTTACGATGTACTCGATGTGTTTGGGAAGGGATGGACACTTCACTTCGATTGCCTTCCGCTTCCCGACCATCCCGTCAGGTGAAAGGCCGATGTCTGGGCCGTTCGAGATAAACCCAATTTCTTTGACGGTCTGGCCGGTTTCTTCTTGGTACTGGTCTACCGCCCACGGTTCCTTGAGCGTTCCTTCCGACATGGCACTCGTTTGATAGCCCGGTGTCGAGTCGTATTTCTCCGCGATCATCTCGTACATGAGCTTCTTTGGGCTTCGTCCCATCACTTCCTTGAGACGGGTTCCCGTGACTCGTCCCTTTTTGAGGTCGAGCCATTCCTTCGTCCCCTGCTCTACTTGGTGGATGTTCATAGAGTTTTCTTTCGTGCGGTAAAGAGGGCGAGGGTGGCCTTATCTTTCGGTGTGCCCAGCTGCTTATGGTAGTTTGAGAGCTCTTCGACCGTATTGAGGAGGCTTAGTACTCCTTCGATCATGGCGAGCTTCTCTTCGTTTACCTCCCCCGTTCCCACCGCATCTTTGTCTTCTTCGGCCACGATGATGTTGAAGAGCATACAGAGATTATAGCGGCGATAGTACGTCACCTCACCGCCCTTCTTCTGAGGGTCAACCTGCGAAATGTTCATTGCGCTTAGGAGCTTTTCGCCGGATGTGTGGACGACAACGGTCACTACTTTGTCGCCGTCTCCACAGTTGTAGACAGTAAACCCATGCTTTTCGATAATGGGCCGGGCAATCTCCCATATCTTTTCTAGATCAGCGTATGAGTAGCTGAACTTTCCTACGTTGGCGGTCTTGTTCCTGCCGATTACGGGCATTTCTGCCTGTACTTTGGCGAGTGCTTGATAGATGGTTTCTGGCATGGTTTCTGGTTCGGTCATAGCGTTTCGATAATCTTATAAATGTCTTTCACATAGTAGGCATTGGCTTGATTCGGAACGAGGCCGTTATGAGACCGGATCATCTCCGCTTCTCCGAGGTGGGCGTACCGCTTGAGTCGCTTGGCTGTCCATCGAGCACTCCATTCGAGATCAACGGCTTGATCCTTCTTGACCGCTGGATGATAGAGGGTATGAATTTGAAAGGCCCCAAGGGAGTGACCACTGTCTCCGATCCGGTCATTCCGGCAGTTGGATTCCTTGAGGCAGATAGCCATGAGGATTTTCCAGTTAACGCCTTCTTCTTCCCCTACTTTCTGAATGACCGAGAAGGCTGGATTGGAAATGGTTGGTTGTGTGGTGCCACCATCCGTGCCAGCCTCCCGATCTGTATGTACGGCCATCGTAACGGATTGATTCCAACTTTTAGAGGCGCGTGTGTCCTCTTGAACAGAAACCTCCTCAGAAACCACAGCCGTGTTGATAAACTCCCACTCTCCTCGATTCTCATACCAGTCGTTGACTGCGATGCAAACGATCAAGATGAGAGCTGGGACAAAGAACAGTTTTTGGGCCATCGGCCGGAACCTTGCATAAAACATGAAGCGGACACGATTTCGATACTGTTTCAGATTTTTAAGCGATTTTTTGTTTTTCATAGGGTTGATAGTTCACCCACCTACCCTGTTTATTTAGTTACCGGTAGCTCGAGATTCTTCCGAGTCGTAGTGATCCCAATAGGCAGATTCCTTCTCTTTCTTGCCCCTGAGAGCATCCGCGAACGGTTGTGCTGGCACCGCGTTCTCTGCCTCCTCGATGGTGAAATTCCGCCAAACGTAGAGATTATTAGCTGTTACGGCTGCCTCGACTTCTTGTGTTGTCACCTGCATAAGGTTTTATGATACTAGGAGAACGCGGATTACTTGGTGTCGATCGGTGTCTGGCCTAAAGTATATCTTGGGCTACTACCTTTCTTGACCGTGGCCTAAGTATAGCATACTACCGCTTGTCAGTCAAATAACCGGTTTCTTCCCTTTCCTTGGCCTTTTTCCTCCTCGCCGCGACCATCATTTGTCCATACTCCGATCGCTCCTCTTTCGTCTTCCCTTCCCACCGCTTCTTGCCGAGTGCCCTGGCGTGTTTATTCGTTTCCATATCTTTATTCTTTATCTGTTAAGGGTTTGTCTAGGATTTGATTTAATTCATCTCTAAAATAATTTATTCTTACTTTAGGGTCTTCTGGGTCATCTGCCATTTCTTTGTCGTCTTCTGCAAAGTCTAATATATATTTTATCTTCCCCCCCATCCTCTCCCTTTCTTCTGCTCTGGCTTGGTCTAGTTTCTCGGAGAGGAAGGCTCTGATGTGCATAAGCAATTCTGATAAATGTTTCCTCAGAAAATCTGGACAGCTTTTTGGTATTTCAAACTTCTCATCAAACTCCTCTAGTATTTTTTCATTCATACTTTTTATTTAGGGTTAAACTCCGGCTTTATATTTCTTATAAGTGAAAGCGTCGTAGGTACCAGCCTTCTTTTCTTCCATCATTTTCACCTGGTAGTTGTTTTTCTCCAGCGCTTCCAGCTCTCTGACAGGACTGACGACGGTACAGAGCTGAACAACCACGGTGTACCCATCGACCTTGGCACCGCGCCTCGCCCAGTGGCTGAACCCGAAGGGGACAATGAACGGATTGACCTCATCGACATTCATGGACTCTTGTAGCAAGGCACACACGTCACTAAGAAAGAATATCCGTTCCCGATCCTTGAATGTATCTACCTGGGCCTCGAAAAGTCTCAGCTTGCTCGGAAGCCTAAGCTCTTTCCGAATTGAATCACAAAGTGATGTCGCTTTTTGAGCGAGTATCATCATGTCATGCAATTCATCCGTTGCCGTTGGTAGCATGTCTTTATTTAGGGTTATTTATTCATCCGTATCATTGAGAGCGTGGTCATCATTATGAACTCCCACATGAAGTTTATCTGGTCGTCAGTGAATCCTGCCGATAGCCCTTTCTTGATAAACTCACTATACAACTCGTTTTGTTCTTCGTTCATACTCTTTATTTAGGGTTATCTTGGAGAGAGGAAAGGAGGTCGTCTAAAATCCTTTCCAATTGATTATCGGCTTCAAATGCTTCACTATGTCTACGCTTTCTTTTTGACATTCCATAACTTCAACTATGTTTTTGTAAGCACTAGGGCTTTCATCTATAACTTTTTGGACTACAGGAGCAACAATACCAACCATCTGCTCTTTAAAAGTTTCCATAGTAATCTCCTTTCTAGCTCTTCCGCGACTCATCAATCTGCCAGCACCATGAGAAGAGCTGTTTAAAAATTCAGGATTCCCTTTTCCAATAACAAGAAAACAACCGTCTCTCATATTTGCTGGAATCACACCTCTTTCTCCTTTGTTAGACGTTGTAGCGCCTTTTCGATGAATATATGTGCCATCTTCCTCTAGTACGCAGTGGTTATGGTTTTTGTTAGTCCATAAGTTACCATCAACACTAAAAGTAAAACCCGTTATTCTCTCAATCGCATTAGCTACTCTCTTCGCCATATCAAGACGATTAAGTAGTGCAAAGTCAAGACAGTAGTTTTGGTATGCCATATATCTTTCAACTTCTCCACCCATTAGAATATGTGTCTCTTCAAACCCCTTTTCTTTGCCAGAAGCTGATTTCATAAAGTGAGTACCTATGAAGTGTCCGACTCCACGCGAGCCACTATGAATAACTAGCCATGTCTCACTTTTATGTGTAAGGATTTCTATAAAGTGATTACCAGAGCCTAATGTTCCAAGGTTTCGGCTAGTAATTTTTAATACATAATTTCTTAATTCATCATTTTCTACTTTTGAATTAAGCGTCTCCACCACCTTTCCCATATTTGTCATTGTACTTTGTTGTATATCTTCAACTCTTTTATTGAAAACACCAGCCCCCATAGGAACATCTCTATTCACTTGATTAAAAATTTCAGTTGCTTTATCTTTAATACTCTTTTGCACACTTAACTCTTCTGAAATTAAAACCGCAATCATTCCGCAACCGATATCGTACCCAACCCAAGCTGGCACAACTGCGTCTTTTGTCCTTAGTACAGAACCAATAGGAGCAACATAGCCCATGTGCGTATCTGGCATTAAAGCACCTTCAATAACAAAATCATGCTTCATGCAATCTTCAAACTGCTCTAGTGCTTCCGCTTCTATATTTTCTGCGTGTATATACTTTTTCATACTCTTTATTTAGGGTTAAAAGCGATTTTATGGTCAATCCTTTTTTCGTCGCAGTATTCGCACTCTTGTTCCTCTCTCGACCCATAGTAAAAGCCAACCATTTCTCTGTTGAATACCGGCTCTACAATAGGTACTCCCCGTAACGCCAGCCATTTAGGCCGGTGAGACACGGGGATTCCTAGTGAGCCGATAGTTTGGTGTTCCATTTATTCAGTTCCTATTTCCACTCCTCCTGTATTAAAAATAGGAATTGGTGAAATATCTAAATGTTTATTACATCGACCAGATGTTGATTTTCTACACTCTTTACATTCTTTTATTGTATCGTAGTTGTCCATACTTTCAGACATAGTGTTTTTTATTACACCCCCCCCTGACTATTCACCACTTTCTAAGCTCATAACTTATTTCTTTGCCTTCCCGGCATAATAGTCTTCTCGCTCGCTTTGCCAGTCTCGTTTCTTCGGCCGTTCCCAGTAGTCATTCAGCCGAGCGACGAGAGCAATCGGAGCGAAGATAATCATGGCGAAGAAGATAGTGATTGCGCTGAGTATCGCTCCAAACCAGCCGAAGACTATTTCGAGGCCCTTCCCTGGGTTCTTACTCTCGAAGGGATGATGCGCCGGGGTGAAGTGTTTTTTCTTTGGGTTCATACTCGTTTTTTCAAATCTTGAATCATCGAGAGGATAGCTGATACATCTTCACCATCGAGTTCTGATTTTCTGATTGTGGCGGCGAGTTCTTCGAGGAGGATGCGCTTCTCTGCCGCGATTTGTGCTTCGGTGTTTTCGGCTTCAGGTGTGGGGTCTTCGATGGAGTAGCCATATTTTTTAAGCTCAAGGACGTTCCACGCGCCATCAGATATACTCGTATCTTCCGAATCCTTCTCGCCGTAAGTTGACATCACATACATACAAAAAGCATCTTCAGCACTTCGATTGAGGACAGCGAGCAATCTTTTGTAACCTCCGTCTTTGCTTTTCATATAATCACCGACCTGGAGAGTGTTGAGGGTTTTGGTGGCAGGCGTGAGATTTGCGTCTTTGAAGCAATAGTCACACACGCTCACGATATTTCCTTCTTTGTCGAGGATGTCATATCCATATCCACCGTCTGAAGTAATCTTGGTAATTCTGATGGCAGCAGGCGCTTCGAAGCTTTCGAAGCTACTGTATTCATTACACTTGCTTCCATCGATTGGCTTGAGGATGTCGCCTACTTTGTAATTTGGCATACGATTGTTATTATGTTTAGAATAATTCGATTATAGCAGACTAGCGGTTGTCTGTCAACCGGGTTGATTCTTAGCCTGCTTAAACCGCCAGAAATAATAGCTGTGGAAGTTACTGGCCGCGTTGCATTCCCCATAAAACGCCCTCAGGGCCTTCGTTTCAACGTATCTGAGCATTACACCCACCCTTGCTGCCTTGAGAGGCTTGTAGGGCGGTTTTCTGTAAAAATTAAGGGCGACTAGGAACATCCCTATCAGCTCCTGCCTCTCATTGAGCTTTGTTTTTGGTATAGACGTGTATCTGTCCATACTAAGCTCTAGCTTCTTCATAGTTTTTGTATTATGTCCCGAATCACATTCACTGTTACCGCGTTACCTGCACACTTATACTTTTGGCTATCGCTTATTCCGTCACACCAATCATCAGGGAAGCCCTGGAGTCTCATACACTCGGTTGGGGTTAGGCGGCGAATACTATTTACTACAGGTGGCTCTTTATAACTGGTTGCTGTAATTGCCACACTGTTTTCGTAGTCTTTCTTGTAATTTATCATTTTTGGATTCTGTATAAACGGCTGTCTATTCCCTCCCTGCATTGTGTTAAGAGTTGGATTTACTCTGTTTGTTCCGTACACTCTGTCGTTTGAGTGGGTGGGGTGGTTGAGCTGGACTATGTGCGGAGTCTCTGCAACCTGAACAGTTGATGCAATGTCGCTCATTAGCCCTCCATTTCTCCCGAGGTGTCGTGTAGCAATCCCTTTCGCTCTTTGTTTGGTAGTGATGCTAGGCGTAGTATCTTCGCTGTCTGTGCTTCCGAAAGGAAATACTTCGGGTCTACGCATTCCTCTAAAATAGAGCTTAGGTTGTTTTCTTTGCATATTTGTTCCATTTTGGTTTGATAAATATTGACCCAATCTCGACCATCTCCAATTGAGTAAAAAAGTCTCCCTTGATATGGTTGCACCGCAAACAACAAAGGGCTATGTTCCCAGTTTCGTAGTGTTTCCCGTTGTCTATCCTGTCTATCGTCATTCGGAGAGTCCTGTTGTTGTACTTGTCCGATACGATTGAAAGTTCCTCCTCTTTTAGACCACAGTAACAACATTTCTTTGGTTGGGATTTGTACCACTCCACAAAGTCCTCCTGTGTCATTTTGACTTCCCAAGAACGCTCCGAGTGTTTCAACTTCTTGTATATTCCCTTTGGACTCCCGTCGTATTTCCTGTGGTTCTCTCTCAACTTCTGAACATTCTTCTGTCTGTATTCCTTGCTCAATTTGCGTGAACAAGTCTTGCATTTCGGATAAGGATAGCTTTTCTCCCTTGCTTTGTGCCATACCCAAAAGAAGTGTTCTTGAGTTTTCGGAAACACTTGGTGACATTTGGTACACTTTTTCGTTAATTGTCGTTTCTCCATACTCATATCTTATAGGAAAAACATCTGGTCGTCTAGTACCCCTTCGGTTACCGACAATGAACACTCGTTCCCTGTTTTGGGGGACTCCGTGGTTCTTGCTGTTAAGCACCTGCCATTGGAGGTCATACCCCAGTTCATCAAGGGTTGCGATGATAACTCTAAATGTGTCGCCTTTGTCGTGAGATAAAAGCCCTTTGACGTTTTCAAGGAGTAGTAGGCGAGGTTGTTTAGCTTTAAGGATTCTGGCGATGTCAAAGAAAAGAGTTCCTCGAGTATCTGAAAAACCTCCTCGCTTTCCTGCGATAGAAAACGACTGGCACGGAAAGCCTCCAACAAGGAGGTCAAATTCTGGTAGGTCTTCGGCTTTGATTTTGGTAATGTCTCCATAGTTTTGATGTGTTGGGAAGTGTTTTTGATAAGTTTGTATTGCGTGCTTGTCGATTTCGGAGTAACCAATACAATCTGGTTCTTGGTTCCGCTTTGTCCAGCCTTCACTGTGCAAGCCAACATGTCCTTCCTTGGCTCCGGTCCTCTGCTCGGTCTGTTCAGACCTGTCCATTGATTCATAGGCTTGTTGTATTCCTAATTCAAATCCTCCGATTCCAGAAAACAATGAGAGGTATTTCATACTCTTTGCTTTTTATATTAGTTGATTATTTCATCGAGCTTGCCCTTCCTCCTCATCGAGCTTGTCATACCGCCAGCATTGAGGGCACGTTATAGCCATCTTTGCCTTTATCATCCACTGGTGCCCTTTGAATGGGCTACCACATCGTTCACACTTCATATCTATATTCCCCACTGGTTGCTTTGGCGAGAACTCTTCTCTTTTAACAAAATCAAGCATCCCCATACTTTTCTATTATTAAATTACAGACTATTTTTGCTCTGGATACCCTTCTGTTTTCTTCTGTAAGGAGTCGGTTCTTCTCTTTCTCTATCAAGCGCTTGACCTCCTCCGTTACTCCAAAAGAACCATTTAGGACAAGCTCTTCTTTATCACTGTAAAGTTTCATATGTCCCGTTATTGTTACACATATCCCCCCTCAAATCGTCTTCCACCATTACCCGTAGTAGTATTCTTGATTCTTTCTTTAGAGAGGATCGAGTCTACTTGTCTTCTACGGTATAAAGGAGCCAAGTGCGTTTTCGGGGGTTTATAGTATCTTTTTGAAGAAAAAAACACGAAAATCCTCTAAACCTTTGCAAAAAACAAAAAAGACGGAATCTTGCGGGACTTCCGTCATCTTTGTCCTTTAACCCCGCAAGAATTAAAGAGATGGAAACTAAGTTGTGAGAACTATTAACAGTATACACCCCCCAGGAATCTTGTCAAGGGGTAAACAAAAAGACCCCCATCTAACAAACAAAAGGGTCTTATCGTTTAATTTAACCAAACTGCACACTGGCAAGACAGGCGCAGGAGAGGTCTACCATAGTATAGCACTATTTCGCTGAAAGGTTTTTCGATACCTTGTTCAACAGCCCGAAACTTGAGGCTCCTCCTCCCCAGAGTGTCAGAATCTGCCCGACTATCTGGTTCCATGGCAGT
>Ga0163149_10000960_pt1 | contig 37430 bp, 52 predicted proteins | sample OliLakLV19MP5G1_FD_148604 | JGI IMG/M metagenome (GOLD analysis project Ga0163149, IMG submission 148604) | Freshwater microbial mat bacterial communities from Lake Vanda, McMurdo Dry Valleys, Antarctica - Oligotrophic Lake LV.19.MP5.G1 | ecosystem: Environmental > Aquatic > Freshwater > Lake >... | reverse complement strand
GCGGCGACATTCCTCACCGTCCGCTATAGACGGTTCCGTAAATGCGACCGTTCCTACGATAGTTCCAGAAAAGTATCCCCCCAAAATGTTACGGGAAATTTTTCCTATCCCATACGTGGGGGTACTGAGTTGCCCCGCAACCCCTTTGTATAAACGCGCACCGACCTTCGCCCCTCGACCTTCGCCCCTCGACCGAAGGACAAAGACATCGCGCGCATTACGAAACGTAACATCACGAAACGCAACACATTGGGCGGATGCTACGAAACACAATATCTCGAAACGCTACACCCCACGCGCATTACGAAACGTAACACTACGAAACGCGGCGCATGTTGGGCGCACAGCATGTTGGGCGCAACGCGCGGTATGTTACGAAACGCAATACCCCGAAACGAAACACGAAAATGGGTGCAAATGATTACTAATGATAATGCTGATTATCACAGAGTAATCGCGATTGCCTATTGATCCGATCATAGCACATGTGTTCGCGCCTAAGAACATGCGTGCTATAGACGCCACAGCGACCGAAACAGCGAATTCGCACGCTATGGCACCGCCACTGCACGTTAATCGGAAAAACGTCTCTATATAGCGGAGTACCCTAGAACGTTGAAATTCGCTACTTTGAGAGAGAGTTAAAGCGCATTGTGGCGCAATGTTGGACGCACATTGTGGATCGTGTTTGGGACTATCTTGCCCGCAATAACTACCCTATCCCCACGCCCATGTCTTTACCCCCTGATCGCTATCCTATCGCCACACTCATCCTATTTAGAACGCACTCTCTCAATACCAGAACACGAGATGAGAGTTTTACAGAATTTTACAAAACACTTGACATACGTTTTGCACATCCGTATGATGATGTCATGTTCAGTTATGCACCACCAGGCACAAGCAACCGAACATAACGCACATTAAAAATTGAGAGCAACACACGCATAGGCGATAGGTATCTCGCACATGGTGATCGCCCTACAGCGCGAACGTTGGTACTGCACACTAGTGACTGTGTGAAGGAACGAACGGACATGACAGACAGAAAGCATCAAAAGATGCGCGGCAATCTGCAATCATGGTGGGGATCAGCGACACTGCATGTGAGAGACATTATTGGTAAAACGACCAATAGACCGGATATGCGCGTGCAAGCTACATACATCAGACAAGGCGATAGGCTAGACACACAGTACAGTCTAGCGTCATATACGTAGTAAAGCGCGTCCATGCCCAGTATGGGCGCGCCATAGTGCGCATATGCACATACACAATATAAAGGGAAACGTCTCATGTCTCAACCAACAACACTGTTAGGGATGATCAAGCGCAATCACGCAATCAATCAATCCATTGCTTATTATGCCGGATTTAGCGACGCCGAAACGCTCGCTATCGATTTCGAATTCTGGGAAATCGAAGTTGATCGCCCAATCGGCTTACAACGGCGGATTGCACAGATCACGATAGCCGACGCTAAGGCGATCTGGTTATTTACTCTCGATCACGCTTTAGCGCACTACATTTTTGCAGTTATTCGGCACGCTGAATATCTGGAATCGATTGCTTAATGTGTAGATCGCGCTTAGATGCCCAAAGCATCTAGGCGCTACTGTACCCATTAAATATGATGATGAGGATAACGAACATGATCAAGACACTGCATGAAGTACAGAAAGAAACAGATCGCAAGAATCAGAGAGCGCGAGAATTAGTCAGTGAAGCAGCACAATGGCTTGATTTTTTGCAAGATTGCTATGATCGCCAAGATCATTGTATTTTTGATAACTTGTTGGGCATTTGCGATAGCGCCTTTTTTGTCCAACGGTTAGGCTGCCTTGCCACAACGCGCATCAATCTTGACAATGCCAAGGTAGACTTAGAGATCACTATCGCTCAAGCAAAGGTAGTGAGGGTGCAATGCGCTATTGATCTCGAAATTGCATATGCGCGGCGCGATCAAGTAGCATTGCAATACGCACAGTGGCGCGCTTGGCTCACCGCTTAATGTGTAGATCGCGCCTAGATGATCAAAGCATCTAGGCGCGCAATGGTAAACATTCCACACACACACAAGGGTAAACGTCTCATGAATATATTCGACCTAGCAACAATGACCGATGCGCAATTTTCCGACTTGATTTACGATGATCCAGTAGCGCCCATAGCAGTAGCAGTAGCGATTGCCCCACTTGCCCCACTTGCCCCACTTGCTTTATATCATCTGCCCGGCGTGCGCAATGCGAACGATGCGCTAGATATGGGCGATCTGACAGAAGCAAGCGATGAGCAAATAGCGTCATGGTTAGCGCGTGCGCTAGAGATCGTGCGCCCATTGATCGCACTTGCCAACAAACAGGATCGCACAACAAAGATCACAATCGAGATCGTCGGGGTATGGGCGTGGGTGCAAGGCACCAATTACGCCGATACTGAGTTGCGTAGCGCACTGAAAATAGCCGGCTTTAGGTGGGCAAGCAAGCGCAAAATGTGGAGCCTTGCGACCGTGCCTAGCGGCGGGCGCGGCAAGAAAGGATATGGCGCGTTATGCGATAAATATGGCGCATATAGCATCGCCGCTGATTGATGCAAAAAGGCATCGAAATCGACCTCTTTAAACCCGGGGTTACTGAGTAGTGAGTAGATCGCGCTTAGATGCTCATCAGTGCATCTAGGCGCTACTGTACCCATTAAATATGATGAGGATGAAAGATAATGAGCAAGACACGGATTACTCTACAGGAAATCGACGTTCAGATCGCTCAGTTTAACGACCGCTACAAGATGGAGCCTTGCAAGCTTGTTCGGTCGGGTGCCTACGGATACACCTATGTACAGATGCGCGTTTCTGAGGGCGGCGCGATAATGTCCGTTGCGTCAGGCACCAAGCGCGATTGTTGGGACGCCATCACTGCCAGCAGTTTTGACCGCGCCATGATTCGCATGGTGACTCGCCTATATGATTATCATCATGCGCCCATAAACGGCTTGCGCTATAGCCCGTTCGTGTACGCATCGCTGGAAGCATACGTCACGTTGGTGCTCGAGTCCGTCCGATGAACAAAACGCGGTCGCAACTTCGGAACGAGGCAAAGCTATATCTCGAGATCGCGCAAAAATACTATGCGCGCCTAGATGCCGATATGGATCGCGTGGGGTATAGCGACCCCGCCGATCTCATAGAACAACTGGCAAAAATGGCGCACGTCAAGATCGCTATCGGCGTGCGCAAGGCGGCGCTATCGGCGATCTCGAATCGGCGCGGCGGACTCGCTGAGTGAGCAGTATTTAGTTAGCGCGCCTATCCATGCGGATAGGCGCGCAATGGTAAACATTCGACACACACAAGGGTAAACGTCTCATGTCTCAAGACAAAACGCAAGACCAAGTAGTAATCCAGATCGCTTTATCGGCGATCACCCCATCGTTCGGCAACGATAGGACGATTTTTGACCCTATCGAGATGGCAGAGTTAGCCGCCAATATCAAACAAAATGGTTTGGTATCGCCGATCATCGTGCGCCCAATGCAAGACGGCGGTTATCAGTTGATCGCGGGGGAACGTCGGTATCGCGCGCATATTTTGAATGAAGCAGTAACGATCAGTTGCATCGTTCGCGATTTGACCGACGAACAAGCCGCAATAGTGATGCTGGCGGAAAATACCGCCCGCGCCGATATCGATCCAATTGACGAGGCTAACGCTTTTGCGCGGCGTATGCGCGATTTCGGTTGGACACTCGAAAATACCGCCTTGCAATCCGGTAGGCAGATTGGCTACGTAGCACGGCGGTTAGCATTGCTAAAACTGACAGATACCTTGCAGTTCATGGTCCGCAAAAAGCAATTTGGCGTGGTCTACGCCGAAATCCTAGCTAACGCGGGTCTAGACAAGACGCGGCAATTGATCGCGCTAAGGCAGTTTAACGCGGCGTCCGCAAAGTCTAACGAGATTTTGACCGAAATCTGCTCGGTCTTGGCAAGCCAGCAAAATCAGGCTGGCATGTTTGATGATCAACTCATGGACGCGGGAACGCAAACAAAGCAAGAGTTCGTGTGGGTTGCGCCGCCCCTACCCAAGACAAGCAAGCCGCCCGTCGCAATGGGCACTAGCCCGCATGAAAACGGTCTAGCACAGATCGCATTTTGGGAGTCGGCGGCAGAGCAATGGGATCGGTACAATCGGAAATCAGAGAAAGCCTTGTGCCTGATGGCGGCTGAGGGGGTGCGCGGCATGTTAGAGTTCCTGCCCCGACATAGCACGGAAAACGCAAAGCGCGCCATGAAAGACGGTAAGCATTTTATCGTCTATGACGTGGTGCAGTAAAGCATCGAAACCCCCATCGATGGGGGTCTGGCTCCGCTTAGAGAGTCACTGACGAGATAACGCCCATTGGGCAGAAAGCAAATATCATGGACATTAAGCATTTGGAAGATATGCCTGCGCACCTCCCGAGCTTTTCGGTAATGCTCGCCGCACTGTCTGAGGCACAAAAAACGGCTTTGAGCAAGGGCGAGCGGGTTTTTGTATGGTCGAGGGGGCATTTGCCCTCCGCGACTCCCGAAGGCGAAAGCGTCTCGTTTATGCTGGAGTACGGTGTGGTTGGCGGCACGTACTACAAGAGTGTTCGTTTCGGACCGGATATTGAGTATACCCGTAAGGTCGAAGGCGAATTTGTCCCAGAGTTGGCATTGGGAAGTCTCGACTTTGCCATCGCAGCGACGGTCGTTGCGGATATGGCAATGGAAAATCCAGAAGTTGGTACTGAGGACCGCAAAAAGATGCAGGAAGATGCGGACGATGCACGTGCTCAAAGCATTGAGCAGTTTCTCGCAGATCATGATGCCGTTAAAGAGCCAGAGCAAGAATCGCTTTTGGAAAACATTGACTTTGCCATCGCCATGACAGCCATCGCGGACATGGCGATGGCAAATCCCGAAGTTGGCAGTGATGAGGATCGCAAAAAGATTCAAGAAGTCGCGGCGATGGCACGCGCTGCAAGCTTGAAGAAAATGCTCGCGGATTATGACGCGGCGAACGGCAAGTAATTGACCATCAGCGCGCCGATCCTCATGGTTCGGCGCGCTACCCACTACCCACTACCCTGAAAGTTATCGCCCAATTACGGGCAGGAAGAACAATCTCATGACTATCAAAATTATCCAAGCTCAAATCGCGGGATACACCGCGCACATTACCGACATTGACCTATACATGACTGACTTTGTAAGCGCCGCCGAAGCTCAGTTTTGGGCGGAGCGGCGACTCCAGATCGAAGGAGTTCTGATCGATGCGCGCAGCCAGCGCGTCAGTTTTTTTGATGGTCTTGATCTCACGACCGAGCAAGTAGCGATACTGGAGTTGCCGCGTAGTTGGCAGGACAAGGTATATTATACCCGCGCTGAGGTTGATGCACTGGCTGCCGATGCTGTCGGGAGCTTTGTCACGGCATCGGATGACGAGGCAATCGCGGCGGCAGGGGTGCGCGGCAGCAAATACATGTTGCCGGAGGATTTTGACGGGACCGTCAACGACCAGCGCTTAGGTACGGTGGTCACTGAGTATTACAAAAACGGGGTGAACTATATCCCCTTTTGGCGCGGCACGTGGGTCATCTTTGTACCTCGCACGGGGTCCCTAGCGGACACCGCCGCGCCCGAACCGGAACTAGAGCCGGACTACGCCGAGATTATGCAAGCAGTCGCCACCTATCGCGACTCGCTCGATCCAGAGTTCTACGAGTCGATGCTCGAGAGCATCGACATGACCTATGAGGAGTACGGAGAGGATCGAACAGCGCTTGTGCGCCAAGCAATTGAGGAGCTAAACGAGTCAATCGTGGCGGGCAACGTCGCGTATCAAGCCGGGTATCGTGTCAAGTCATCAGATCGCATCATGGATGGCATAAGCTTTGACATCCCCGACGCCTCATATCTGGTGTGCCGCCGTCAATTTAGCGGCTACCGCGCCACATCCAGCACGCATCGTTGGCTTTGGTTGATCAAAGCCGAATAAAACCGTTATCAGCGCGTCGATCCCTGCGGTTCGGCGCGCTACCCACTTCTACGCAAGTTATCGCCCAATTACGGGCAGGAAGAACAAAATCATGAATGTCGAAGTTGGAAATCGTTTGTCGATCACTGCCGAGTTTTTAGCCGAGTTGGAAGACCGCCGAAATCCAGATGATTGGGAAGGCGACCCCCGATTCACGGGGGATTTCATCGGGTGGGATGAGCCTGATTGTCGGCTCTTGATTGCTGGACAGCCATTTGGCGACTATGTGCTTATAAGCTGCCACTCAGCGGCGGGGGAAAATTTTGGCGAATCACTATTCCAGCGGGCCATTGTCGAGGAGATGCGCTTGACATGGTTCGTCAATGATATGCAAGCGCGTTGCGAAGATGCGTTAAATAAAGGGGAAAATTGGACGCTAACGTCCGACGAACTGCGAGCTGCGTATGAGTTCGGTGAACGGGAATTTCAGGGGGTAGACCTCTCGGGTGCCTATCTTTGGCGTGCGTGTCTTCGAGAGGGTGATTTTCGCGGTGCGAAATTTGAGGATGCCGACCTCTCGGATGCCGACCTCTCGGGTGCGAACTTCGAGGACGCCGACCTCTCGGGTGCGAACTTCGAGGACGCGAACCTTGAGAATTCCGACCTCCGAAATACTGACCTTCGGGGTGCCAACCTTGCGGGCGCATACCTTGTGGGCGCAAAACTTGAGGGTGCCAACCTTGAGGGTGCCATCCTAGATGAGTGAAGCGCGGCAAGCCCGATAATTGACCATCAGCGCGCCGATCCTCATGGATCGGCGCGCTATCCACTTCTACGCAAGTTATCACAAAAAGGATAGGCGATGCCTGACATTCAAGCTATAAAAGTTTTGGTAGACCGCGACATTCGGGGGAAGATCGCACTAGATTGGTATCTCTCCGGGCGGCTCGACAATCTGCGCACGGAGGTTGCGCAGACGAAACTCATGATGAGAGAACAGGATGAGGCGGTCAAACGCCATCTCGAAGCGCGCGTGCAAGTCGCCTATCGCGAGCAACTCACTAGCGAGAACGCCGCTGCACGCATCCAAGAAGAAATTCAGGAAGCGGAGCGGGCGCAGCAAAAAGCGTTAGACGACGACCGCTTGCGCAAGCAAACAATCGCGCTAAACGCGCTAAACGCGATTCCGCAGACTTTGACCCCTGCCCTGCCCCCGATTGACGATCCGATTATCGATCCGATTGTCGAATTGACGCCGGAACAAGTTCGTATTCAACACCTCGAAGCCGTGATCGGCTTTGCTTTCGAGGCGCTGTGCCGTAAGGATTATTCCGCAACGGCGGAATTCTTGGAGGGCGAACTTTGACGGATATTGAGGATATTGAGGACAACGAGCCGGCGATGTCCATACGCTTTGCGTATCCGTTCGTGATGCGTTGGACGAGAGAAAACTATCGCCGCCGCTTCAGTGAGGCGATGCCGTGCCCGGTTCCGTATTCGCGAGTGCGCAGACCAAATGCAAATACCGCATGGGAATATTTCCCCGTGACGCGCACGATGTTCATCGGCTGGTTCTCAGCGATTCAAGGCACAAAGCAAACGCTTGGCATTCCCCGTCTTCAGGCGGTGATGGGCGTGCCATTCGACCGATGGGGAACGCCTATCGAGGAAAAGGCATACACGACGACGAGATACTACCTCTCGACCCGATGGCAGCAACTTGCCGTCGTCCTTGCGACGAATCTGAAAATGTCGAAGGACGGGGTGATGCGACTCCCTAGAGAGCAGAAGGGGTGGATTATCCTTGATAAGGATGCGGTGGGGCGATTGCTCGCTTACGAGGAAAAGCACGGCTGGAGCGTGCCTAACAAACGCAAGGTGAAACTCTGAAAGAAGTGTACCATTTTGCGCGCTCAATTGTCAATTTAAGTAGATAATTGGACGCGCATACTGCAAGCTATGTTCAAGCAACTTAACACGAAAGAGGATAAAATGGAAAGTTTCGATCTAGCAGCGATACAACAACGCCGCAAAGAAGCACTAAATCAAGGGAAAAATTGGACGTTAACCGTCAGCGAGCTGTACGCTGCCTACCAGCTCGGAGAAAAGGAATTTCAGTGTGTCGAGTTTGTCGGTGCCAATTTTCCGCATACCAATTTTCGGAATGTCGATTTTCAGGGTTCCAAATTTCAGGGTTCCAACCTTGAGGGTGCCAACCTTGAGGGTGCCAACCTTTTGGGCGCAAACCTTTTGGACGCAAACCTTCGGGGTGCCAACCTTCGGGGTGCCAACCTTCGGGGTGCCAACCTTGAGGGTGCCAACCTTTTGGGTGCCAACTTTGAGGGTGCCAACCTTTTGGGCGCAAACCTTCGGGGCGCAAACCTTCAGGGTGCCAACCTTTGGGGTGCGAATCTTTGGGGTGCAACCCTTCAAGATGCCGACCTTCGGCTTACCAATCTTTACATTGCGAATTCAAAACGCGCAAACATCACAAACGCGCGCGCTGCGCTTGGTTCGATTCGGGTGTTGGACACGTCATCTGACAATGATGCGCTCGATGCCGGGATCAACGCTCGTGGGGAGCTTATCTTTTGGTCGGAATTCCAACGATACGCGATTACCACGACCGAACTACGCGCAGAAGTTGCGCAGACGCACGGTGATAGCGCCGCAGGAAACCTTTATCTCATGGCGATTGCCATATTCGAAACGGCGTTCGTGGCGCGCCAACGTCTCAGCGATTTAGGAGGATGAAATGGAAAACGGTTTCGATCTAGCCGCGATGCAAAAGCGTCGCAAAGAAGCACTAAATCAAGGGGAAAATTGGACGTTAACCGCTAACGAGCTGTACTCTGCTTGGCGGCTCGGTGAACGGGAATTTCGGAGCGCCATTTTCGAGGGATCGATTCGTCGCGATGCTGATTTTGCGAAGACCGATCTCAGCGGTATCGATCTCAGGTGGGCAAATCTTCGGGGTTCAAGTTTTCACAATGCCAATCTTGAGGGCGCAAAGTTTATCGGCGCGAATCTCCAGTTTGCAAGTCTTACGCACGTAAATTTTCAGAACGCCGATCTTCGGAACGCCGATCTTTGGGGTGCCGACCTTCGGTTTGCCGACTTTCGGTTTGCCAATCTTGAAGGGGCAAATCTTGGAAGTGCCAACCTTCGGGATGCTGACCTTCGGTTTGCAAATGTAAGAGGTGTGGATTTCGCGAGAGCGAAGATCAAAAACGCGCGCGGCGCGATTGGTTCGATTCGGACATTGGGCATGTCATCTGATAGCGACACGCTTGACGCTGGTATCAACGCTCGCGGGGAACTTATCTTTTGGTCAAAGTTCCAAGATGCAATCAACGCAACCGAACTACGCGCAGAAATCGCGCGTGAGTACGGGGATAGTGCCGTAGGAAGCTTTTATCTCATGGCAACCGCCATGTTCGAGGCGTCGTTCGCCGAACGCCAACGTCTCGCCGATTTAAGGAGATAATAAAGTGGGGAGAACAACTGGACCAAAATCAAGTATGACATTGGCGGCGGTCGCCGCCAATGTGTCGGAGAAGGAGTTATTGCGGATGTTGCTTCGAAAGCATCTCACCCTAAAGCGGGTTGCGAAGGAATTAGGAATATCGCGCCAGCAACTCTGGAATTGCTTGCAGAGAACGGGGGTAAAACCGAAGTACAAAGGTTGAGGTATCACCATCACCATCAGAGCCACATTCAACTAATCCCAAAGGAGCAATACTATTTTAGCGCGCTGCACATGATCATGACCCTTGTTATGACGTTGAGCGGTTAACCACACTCTTACACGCCTATCAGAAAGGACAAGGCGCTATCCTTCCCCCTGCCTAAGGGCGGGGGGATTGCGCGCCGATTTCAATGGACATTCAAGGCAGTAGTGAAGTCGAAACACCGTGACGCTTTTCAATCTCTCGCGATCCAAGCGCTCATACTCGTTGACGCTACCCGTGCCGCCGTCCGTCAACAACTACTACAAGCGAGGCGGGCACAGCGTCTACTTGAGTCAGTCTGTACTCAACTATCGCCTACAGGTGATGGCAATTTGTGTGGAGCAGCAGATCACGCCACTCGAAGGCGACGTGTATTGCAGTATCTTCGTCTATCGACCTGCGCAACGCGGGGACATAGACAATTATCTGAAAGGCTTGTTTGATGCCCTCAACGGTTGGGCGTGGGTCGATGACAGCCAAATCAAAGCAATGGATGTCGGAATTGGTTATGACCGAAAGAATTCAAGATTGGAGATCGATGTATGGACGAAATAGGGCTACTCGTAATACTCGCGAGCGACGAGGCGAATATTCGAACGTTCGAAGATGCGATCTCCATCGGTGCAGAGGAGGTGCGCAGAAGCGAGCTTTCACGTTGGCGTTATGCGGTGATCGCAAGTCGCTATGACGTGGAGGCGCGTAAGGAGTTCGCCAAGAGCATCGGCGTTGGCAAGTCGTACCTTTACGATTGCGTGCAGGTGCTTCGGTTCTTTAGTGTCGAGGCGATTGCCCGCTACTACGACGCCGTAGCGCCTGTGACCTACAGCGGTTATTTGAAGGTCATGCGTGCAGTGCGGATGGGCGCTGCGTCCAAAGACAAGGGGATCGAGGAGCAGCGGCAAATGGCAATCCTCTTTATCGAGGAGATGGTCATCGGCAATCTCCAGACGCCTGAGGAAACAACGCGGGCTTTAGCCGAAACGTTCAACGATGGGAAGGTTTCGGGTGATTGCATCATCCTCGCTTACGATGAGACGAGGATGGTATTGTCAGTGTCTGCGACGCTAATCGGCGTTGAAATCGGAACCCCGTACCGCTTTCGGCTTAGCCCTGTGACGCCAGTGGTAGAAGGTCTGTAAAACTTGTTGTACATTTGCGGGAATCGTGCTAGAATTGTTTTTTCAGAGAGGAGAATGATGGACGTTACGCTAGTAAACGTCGAAAAACGCGCGCAGGACTTCATTGATCGGCAGCGCGCACTGGAAATATCGTATCGCGACATCGCAGCACAAATGGGTGATGTCATCAGTTTCACCACCATCGCCAATATCCACAAGCGTCGGTTTGATATGTTGGCAAAGACGAAACGCAAGCTGGCGGCGTGGGCTGCCCTGCAAGAGGAGGATGTAACAACATGAACGAGTCATTGTATCAGGATATCCTACGGGATATCGTCATGGAACTGAAGGCGGATATTGCGCGTTATGATCAGGTGATCAGCGCGCCAGAACGGTTACAACAGCGCGCGGGCGACGCAACCCTTGACCGTCTTGGAAATGAAGCGGTCTTGGCAAAAGCTGCGGCAGAGAAGCTGTTGCTTGGCATTGAGCGCAAGATCGGCGATATGGTGCGCGATCACACCGACAGCGCGCAGGGACGGCGTTTACCTGTCTTCATCTTTGGTCAGTCAGTGTCCTCTTTCTCCAAGTTAGCAGTCATATCGGCGAGTACAGCAATGACGCTTTCGGAATTCCGTCCGAACTATGTCAGTCCCGTTAATGCGCATCCCTCGCGTATGCCTACTGAAGCGGAGGCGCGCTATACGTCTAAGCTCGCAGATCGCGTCCAGAAATTGGATGTTGATCTGCGCGGCAAGGATGCTGCGCTAACCGAAAAAGCTTTTCGACTTTGCATCCGACTCATGGCGTCCCTTACGCTTGAGACCATTGAAGCGGCTGCGCTCACGCTATCGGACTTCCTTGACGAGGCGACCCGTGCCGCTGATGTCGAGGCGATGCAAGCGATTGAACCGCTCAGCGATGCGCTCAGCAAGCGGTTCGAGAAGGACGATCTTGTTTGGGTTTCGTTTGGCGGCACTTGCTTGTGGCGCTCACTGCAAGAGTTTGACGATCAATTGGATTCGCTGAGAGACTACCCACCCATTGGGTACTACGGCAACGACAGCGAGTGTGACTTATTGAAGGACGACCCAAAATGACGTATAAACGCCATCTCGCGCAGCAAGACCGCCGCCGCGAAGAATTCTTCGACGGCATTGCCCCTAGAATGGACGGAACGACCGCTAATCGTCCGAAGATAGCGTTGCGCCCCGAAAACGCCACAGTGGGCGAATTTCGTCCACCAGTTACCACTGCTCCCGTCGCGACAGTGGAGGAAGTTGGCGAATGGCTCGCGACTTTAAGGTTCAGTCGGTCGCTGAGCGTTTTCGACTTCAATACGGTGCGCGCAATCGAGACCTTCCCCACGCCAGCGATTGAGCTGTGGATGATGACGGCGACGCCTGTGTTATACCAAGAAGCATTACTCGAAATGGCAATGATCCTCAATCGCGAGGATAAACAACTTGGCGGACGGGCGCGCGTTTATGTGCCCGGCATTGATGAGGAAATCTAGAAAGGGAGAGTAAACACATGGAGAAGTTTTACGTTCTTTCGTCGTACACGTCGGACGAATTCACTCACGAACTTGGCTGCCTGACTGCTGAGGGGTGGGAAATCAAACACATTTATGAGGATGGCGCGGAGTACGATGAGTATTTCTACCGCGCGCTGATGCACCGAAAGCGCGATCCGCGCTCCACATTTGAACACGGGGATGAGACCAGCATTCAAACCCCGTCCTATTTGACATTGCCCGAAGGCGCATGGATCGAGTGCATCGAGACTTCTGAGACCGGACGAACGGTGACGATTACGCTCAACGGCATGACGAAACCGACCACGCCGAAGGAACCGACCACGCCGGAGGAACTGCCCAAGTGGAAGGGAGTGTTGGACATCCGTGACGGAAAGGCATCCGACCCGGATGTGTTGGAACTCCTCCGAAACGGATGGACGCTCGCAACGGATGGGTCGAAACCCATCCGAACTAATTGGACGCTCGTGTCGAAGGAGTCGACCGTACCGGAGTATGTTCTTTCAGCACTGGAAGTAATTCGCAAAAGGGGAGCCGTCAACATGCTCCGACGCAATGATGTACTGATCGCGCTGTGGGACGTGAATAGCCATGTCTATTATTGGCTGAAAAGCAATCCAAATCGGTATATGGAAGCCCTGAACGAGATGGACAAGCGCGTAAATAAAAAGCACGACGGCTCTTAAGCCGTCGTGCAGTCACGCCGGAGCGGGCACCCGCGTTGCCAAACGCCACTCGCCCCGGTCTTATCTTACTTTATGAGACCAAAGGAAACCAACAATGTCTATCGAAACCGATGCACGTCAGGCAATTGCAAACCACGCCGAAACACTGAACGAGTATGACACCATCAACGAACGCTACAAAACTCTCATGGCAGTGTTCGAAGATGAACACGCTGAGTTGATCGCAGCACGCAAGAGCGCCAAAAGCGCAGTAGACGCCACCGACAAGACTGTCCGCGAGAGCGTGATAGCGTTGTTCACGACCGACACGCAAGCGTGGGCAGCATTCGATGACGAGGCGATCAAAGTCGCCATGAACAACGTCGCTGAATACGACGAGGCTGAATTGTTTGCAGCAGCGCTGGAACGCGCGCCCCTGTTCCTTACCGTCGATAAAGCAATGATTGACGATCTGGCAAAGGCAGAGGTATCAGCGCGATCCAAGTTTATGGCAGCGTTGATGGTGAAATTGCCCGAACTGCGCTTTGAGAAGCGCCCCTTTGTCCAGATCAGTGACCCCAAGCTTATCGCCCGCGTGCGGGGGAGTGTTTAATCATGCCGATCACAGGACGGACGGACAGTCATCAGGAGGGTCGGGGCATCCCGATCCTTGCTCGGATTTACAAGGGCGCAGCACGCGACCCGAACAACGAGAGAAAGACACCTGCTGAGTTGCCTTATTTTCGGGTTGAGTGGCAACCAGAAGCGCAAAAGTACGCCGCGACATTCGAGGCGCTGTACGGGGCGCAACCCACTCAGTTTGAAGGTGCCCTTTTGATGGGCGACACCCCTGAACGCGCGTTCGATAACTGGATGGAGGAGTGGGGTAGCGGCGCGAAACTGATCCGGCGCTGCGATGGCACCGTCATTCATGATGCTTTCAACGGTGCGACTCAACGCACCGAACGCGGGGTAGCCTTGCCTTGCCAGCAGAATGCGGAGTCGCCCTGCGGTTGCAAGCAGGTCGGGCGCTTGCAATTTATCCTGCCTGAGTTCATGCGGCAAACGGGCACAGTCGGCGTCTTCGCACTCGCAACGCACGGGTGGCACGACATTATGAGCATCGATGCGACCGTCAAGGATGTCCAAGCGCTGTACGGCAGTTTGCGCGGGGTGTACTTTACAATCTACCGCAAGCCAGTGGAGTTGGCAGTGCCCTACAAGGACAAGAGCGGCGAAATGAAACGCACCGTGAAGACGTTCCACATGGTGCTGCTCCGAGTGCAGGAAGGCTATGTCAACGGTGCGCTGTCATTGCCCGCGCCCAACGATACCCCTCCTCGCCTGATAGACGCGGGCACGGGTGAAATCACGCACCCTGCCCTGCCCGCCGGAGTGCAGGGGTGGAGCAAGGCAGAGGTCACGGCGTGGGTCAATGCGACGACGGTCAAGTTGGGACTTTCCACAACCGAACTATTGCGCGCGCTTGGCGTCACCAAGTTTGGCGACTGGACTGGCACGGCGCAACAAGCGACCGCGCAAGCCAAGTCATGGCTTGACCAGCAATTAGCGATGCCTGAGTAGTCGGCGTCGGGCTAGGTCAATTACGACCTAGATAGCATCTCGGACGAGCGGTTCGATATCGCGGCAAGAAGGGAGGGAATAAAATGGCGTTGGAAAGCAGCGGTCTCAAAGCCCCATTTCCGTATTTTGGCGGGAAACGCAAAGTCGCGGGGGTGGTGTGGGAGCGGTTCGGGGATGTGCGGACGTATGTCGAACCGTTCTTCGGGTCGGGGGCGGTGCTGTTGGGGCGTCCGGAGTGGCACCTGAGAGGGAATGATATTCGATTCGAGTTCGCCAATGATAAGAATGGTTTCGTGGCAAACTTCTGGCGGGCATTGCAGCGCGAACCGGGCACGGTCGCCTCCCATGCTGATTATCCGGTGTTTGAGAACGACAAGCACGCGCGCCATGCGTGGATCATGAGTCGTAAAGCCGATTTGGTGGCGAAGTTGGAAGGCAACCCCGACTACTATGACGCTAAAATCGCGGGCTGGTGGGCGTGGGGGGCGTCGATCAGCATTGGGGCGACTTGGTGCGCTGGCGACGGACCTTGGAGCGTGATCGATGAGAAGCTAGTGCGGACGCGGGGCGCGCCGAATGCCATCAGGAGAGCGTTGTTTAGTGCGCAAGGCATGGGCATCCGGCGAAGTACAAACTCGCCAAGTTATCTATATGATTTGGCGGATCGCCTGAAAGGGGTGAAGGTGGCGTCTGGGGATTGGGCGCGCATCGTCCAGCCGGCATTCACGACTGAAGGCGGCGCAACGGGCATCTTCTTAGACCCGCCGTATACGCATGAAGGACGGGACGCGGGCGTGTATGCGGATGATGATGTCGATATTGCGGCGGCGGTGGCGGCGTGGGTGCTTGCCAATGGCGATAACCCTGATTTCAGGATCGCATATTGTGGGTATGAGGATGGAGCAGTCCTGTTTCCGGAGACATGGGAAAAGATTGCATGGTCGGCGCAGGGCGGTTATAGCAATCACAGCGCGGATAATCAGAATAAGCATCGCGAGACGATTTGGTTCTCGCCGAATTGCTTGAAAGCGCCGGAGCAGTTGGGGATGTTTTGATGTGCGTCGGGCTAGGTCAAACCTTGATCTAGTAATCAAAAAGCGATCCCTCGTGCAAAGTGGGATCGCTTTTTTCCACCAAAAATGCTCAGGGTGTGATAAAATGATAGAATAAAAAAACGAGCGTTCGTGTGACCAGCACGAAGCGCCCGCAAAACCGATCTCAAACTCAAGCAGGAGTTCAAGACATTGCCCTATTATACCCTAATCCCCATCTTTTTGACAACTTGCAACAACGATCCGCCCTACCCTGCCGCATCCCGCGAGCGGGCGATTTTTGTTTACCGATGTGGCGAATTTGCCGATATGGGAGCATCATGATGCATCAAGTTTTCGACCCAAACGACCCCGCGCGCAACGACGGGGATATCTCGATCTCGCTCACCAAAGGCTATGTGACGGTGGTATCACCTGAAGACTCTGATCTGGCGGGCTTCAAGTGGTATGTGCTACCGTGCAAACATACGGTTTATGCCATCCGCACTATTCGCGTTCAAGAAGGCGAACCGCAAACAAAGCAATTACTGCATCGCGTGATCCTCCAACGAATCCTCGACCGCCCTCTTGAACGCGGCGAATTTGTCGATCATCGCGACGGAGACGGATCGAACAACCGCCGCGAAAATATTCGACTTGCCAGCCATACCGAAAATATACGCAACCAGCGCAAATCATCCGTCAATACGAGTGGACATAAAGGTGCGTGCTGGCGCAAGGACGTTCGCAAGTGGGTGGCGCAAATCGGCATCAACGGGAAGCTTAAGCATCTAGGGTATTTTGACAACATCGAAGATGCGGCAGCGGCATATCGCGAAGCTGCCGACAAATATCATGGCAACTTTGCGAATTATGGTGAAATACCATGAAACGCCGAAGTCGTTCTCTCATTGATAGCGATCAGAATCGCATTTTTGACAGCGACTTGGCGGTTGCTGTGGGGGATCGCGAGGCAATTGCCCTCCAACAGATTCACTATTGGTGCGATGTGAATGAGATCGCTCAGAAAGACACGCATTTTTTTGGCGGACAGTATTGGGTGTACAACACGTGGAATGAGTGGGAAGAGAGAAATTTCCCGTTTTGGTCAATATCTACGATCCGGCGGGTATTCAGCAGCCTCGAAATGAAGGGATTGATCAGCACCCGACCGCAGGAGGTGCGCAATCGAGGCACATGGGCGACGATCAATTACGATATGGTCGAGGCGCTGATAACGCAAGGCGGAGAGCATTTGCGAGTCCGCCGCCAGCGCGCACATACATCTAAACCAACAGGGGGGTCTGCTCAATTTGAACAGGGGGGTCTGCTCAATTTGAACAGACCGTCTGCTCAATTTGAACAGGCTACAGGCTATACAGAGAATACATCAGAGATTAGATCAGAGATTAAAAGCATTGCGCCTATCGGCGCGGCTTCACCCTCTTCAAAGAAAAAACGCAAACCCACCACGCCTATCGAAGATTCCGCGCCTACGGAAGATCAAAGCAAAAGCAGCAACGACGTGAACGCCATGATCTCGGCATGGTGGGAGTGGGTACCGTCGCGCCCATTGTTGCGAGGCAAGGTAGCAGAAGCTAAAACGCATTTCGCGAACAAGGCTATCCGCCAACACGCCGAAAACATCACGAAGCGCGGCATCGGTGCAGCGGATATGGCTCGTTTCCTCGCAGATGTGCGTTTCTCAACGGCGGGGGAGAAATATTTCCACCTTCAAGAGAAGCCGATGGGTTTCACTTACGCCGCCACCATCCTCGAAGAATGGGTGATCGCCGAACGTGCCAAGCGTTGGTATACGTGGGATCAGCCGCGCGTCACGCCCGCACGTCCGGGACTGAGTCGGGATGCCAGCACCACCAACGATGAGCTACGCCTCGACCCCGATTTTATCGTGGACGTGCCGGGTCCTTATGTGACCGCGCAAGAGGCAGCCAACGGGAAGCCAGAATTTAACACCGATCCCGATCCTGAACCTGACAATTCAAACGACGCCGCTATTCTAAGAAAATTAGGGATACCTCTATGACACAAAAAGACGTAATACTCGCACCTTTCAGCGAAGAGGCGGAGCAATCCGTGATCGGAGCAATCTTGGTAAATGCCGACAGTTTCCTAGCTATCTCCGCTACGCTGAGAAGCGAGGATTTTTATTTCCTGCGCAACAGCTTTGTGTGGGACGCCTTCATGCGCATCAGCGACCGCAATGAGCGAATCGATTATGTCACTGTGTTGGAGGAGTTGCGCACGGTCAAGCAACTCGATGAGATCGGCGGTTCCAATTACCTGCTGAAGCTGGCGAACAACACGCCAAGTGCTTATCACGCCGAGTCCTATGCGCAAGTTGTCAAGCGCGCGGCGATTCGGCGGCGGATGCTGGCAGCCGCCGATGAGATCAGGATGCTCGCTCGGAATGAGAGCATGACCATTGAGGATGTCCAGATTGCAGCAATTCAACATCTAGACGACGCGGTATCCAACCTGTTCGTAAAATCGCGCTATATGACTGGAGTCGAATCGCTAAGCCACTATGCGGGGCACCTCGATAATTTAATTGAGCGTGCTGCAAAAGGCGAGGCAATTGGTGTGCCACTTCCGAAGGCGTGGGCGGCGCTGCGCGGTAAGGTGCCCGCTATTTATCCGGGTGAGCTTGTCATCGTGTCCGGACAATCAGGCGGCGGCAAAAGCGCTTTCATGGAGCAGTGGTCGGAGGATTGTGCAGCGCAGGGGGTGCGCACCCAATACATCCATACCGAAATGACGCTTGAGCAAATATTTGCGCGACGCACATCCAGAAACACGGGCATTCCGTACTACGTTCTGGCGTCCGGCAATTTAGCGGACGGCATGTACCAGAGAATTATGGAAGCCGAACAGAGAATTAAAGGCTGGATGCCATTTATCGCCTACGAATGGATGCCGGACGTAAGTTTCGCGCTGTTGGCGTCCGAAATGCGGCGCGCCGCCCTGCACGGCATCGAAGCGTTTTTCTTGGATCATTTCCAAGACGTTCAGACGCTTGCGACTGGCAAGGAAAATCCAGTTCTCGCAGCCGAAAGAGCAGTCACTTGGCTGGCGGGATTTGCCGAGCGGCGACAAGTGAGAGTTATTGTTGCGTCGCAGGAAAACGCGGACGGCGCGACAAAATGGACGAAGAAATTAACCGAGAAGGCAACGGTTTGGTTCCGATTTGAACGCGAACGCCTCAACAGCGAATATGCCTATCAGTACAAAGGCGTTGAAGTACGCGCCCTGCCGGGAGAGGACAGTCCGGTCGCTGATGTCTTCGTAAACAAAGCCCGTTTCGGGGCAAGGGCGCAATTCCCGATGTGCTATCACGGACCATCCTTCACATGGTTGGACATGACCGCAATCACTCATCAACAGGCGGAGGGCAAGATTGTTTCGATAGCGGATATGCAAGCGCGCCAACAAGCCTCAGCGATGAAAAAGGAATCTCAATGATCATCACGACCGACAAAGAAATGCGTCCTCGCGACGAACACGACCACTACCCGACGCCCCCCGAGCTTGTGGCGGCGGCATTGCGCGAATGCTTACCATCGCGCGGCTTTCTAGGCGACTGGAATCGGTTTCGCGTATTGGACGCGGGCGCTGGAACAGGTGTGTGGGGGCAAGTGTTACGCCAGTCCCTGCCCAGTGCCGTCGTTACAGGAGTCGAACTCAGAGACACGCTGCGACCAGAAGCATACGCCGATTGGCACGCCAACACCGACTTCCTAACTTGGGATAGCGACGGCGGGTATGATTTCGTGATCGGCAACCCGCCCTACAAATTCGCGGAACAATTTGTTCGCAAAGGGCACGATCAGCTAAGCGATGGCGGCACCATGATCTTGCTGTTGCGTCTTGCGTTTTTGGAGGGGCAAGCGCGCATGGCGGGGATATGGTCGGAATTGCCGCCTTATTGCGTTTACGTTTTAGGCGCGCGTCCCTCGTTCACGGGGAATGGGAAAACAGATGCGACGGCTTACGCGGTGTTTGTTTGGCACAAAGAATCAGATGAGGATGGCGTTCACACGCATCTGAAGTGGCTCGACTGGAAACCCGCGCCGCCGCCGAAAGGCAAGAAACGAGGCAAACGTGAAACTGAAGTGGTGGTTCCTGCTTAACCTGATCGCAGCCGTCATCGTATGCGGCGCGTTCTTGTGGTCACTTTATTTGATGCCGTATCCGGCACCTGTGTTTTAGGAGAGTGGAAGATGAACGAAGAACAAGAATCGCTTAGGGTTTATCAAGCGCACGCTAAACGACACGAGCAAGCATACCTATCGTTCACGCAAGTGTACGAACTCGAAAACCCGAAACCAAAAGCGCCCGCGATCCATGCTGGTTTGCCTTGGTTAATGCTCCCGTTTCTGGTCATTGCTGTATCGGGCATTGCGTTATCAGCACTGCGCACCGCGCCGATCTTCGCATCTATCGCGCGCCCAATTGTTGGCGAGCAAATGGCGAATTGGGAAGCCGCACTCGCGGTCATTGTCATCGAGTTTACTATGGTCGTTTTGCGGTACGTTATGGTCATCCAGTCTGTACAGGATGGCAAAGAACTACATCTAGCCCGTTGGATGCAAGCTGGCTTCTGGCTTGCATTCGGGGTGGCTGTGGTAGCCAATATCTACTCGTCTGTCGTCCACTTGGAAGCACTCAAAAACATCACAGCGGTTATGGACGTTGTGGTTGCCCTAATCGTTGGCGTGTCCGCTCCTGTGCTGGCGTTTATTTCTGGCGATGTGCTGGCGTCGCTTTACGCGCGCGCCGAGATCGTTCGCAAGCGCATGAGTGGCGAACATCGGGAGTTGCTCGCTGTGTGGAGTGATACGAAAGAGCGCCGATGGTCTGCTCGCCAAAGCAGCTACGGCGTGAAGATACACGTCGAAAATGCTTCCAATTCTCTTTCCAATTCCAATTCCAATGGAAACTTTGGAATGGAAAACGCGAGGGCGCTTCCGAGTAGATCAATCCTTGGGCACTCTAAGCAACCGAACGCCTCAGAGATAGCGCGTACACATTTCCAGATAAACCCTTCCACGCTGTGGGACGACTCTGTTGATTTGGTCGCACTGGCAGCAACGCTTGAGATTGGAAAATCTACCATGTATAACGTGCGCACGAAAATGCGCACTGAAACACCAAGAAGCAACGACGCATCCTGAAAATGTGGTATAATTGTCTCAACAACTTAAGCGAAACGGCGGTTGCGTTGATATCGCAACCGCCGTCTCTAATGACCTAGAAGGAGTAAACTTCATGGCTACTGTTTCACATTCTAGCCCCCCTGTTTCTAATCCGCAACCCACCTTTGTCTACTTCATTTCAGCAGGTGCAACGCCGATCAAGATCGGCGTGTCACACGATCCCATTCAGCGCCTCGCAGAACTCCAAACCGCCCACTATCAAAAGTTGAGTCTGCTTTACACGATTGAGTGCAAAGAGCGTGCGCAAGCATTCGAGTTGGAGTTCGCCTTCCAACGCCGGTACGACGACGTGCATGTCCGCAATGAGTGGTTCAACTTAAACCCGAAGCGAATCGCAGATGATATTCGCCTGTTGACGACATTGGCACATTCAGTCGCTTCGGCGACGCAGCACATTGCCACCCCCGAACTCGAAAGAATGGAAACCCGTGCGGAGGAGCGCATTTCGCGACGCCGCGCCGCAACTGACTACAGTCGGACGGCGGACGGGCAAGGACGCCGCGTGCTTGATCATCTGGCTGCGAACCGCGCAGATGCCATGCTCTCCAGTCGAGTGTTGGCAAAAAAGATTGAGGAACAGACGGGTGCGCCCATTGGGCACGATACCGTAGCCAAAGCTTTGAGGTCATGGCGAACAACGATCCACGTAGACACCGATGGCGCATCCTAGCCCCATCACCGCACCGAACACCTCAAACGTCAAACCTAGTAATTGTAAAAGGCTAACCTTGTGCCCACATATCTCATGTCCATTCGCAGTTTCGCTGAACTGATCGCGCAACCTGATCGCGCACACGACATCGGCTTCTACGGAGGCTACCGTATCCTGTACGTGCGACCGTACTCAGATTTCCTGAGCGTTTATGCTGTTACGCTCGATGCGGGTGAAAGCTCTGCTCACATAGGCTTGCCCGCCAACACGCTGATCTGTGTGAACCATGCCACACCAGATGACCCCACGTCCGGCACTATGATCGATGAGGATTCATAATGGGACAAACAAATATCGAGTGGGCTACCCACACCATCAACTTCTACGATTGGGCGTGCCGGGCAATGTCGCCCGGTTGCGATAACTGCTATGCGCGCGCACTTGCTCAGCGCTACGGCAAGGACTTCGACAAAGCTCCCGAATGGCGCGAGAACGCCGTCAAGGAGTGGATGACCGTGCCATCCGGCAGCGTCGTTTTTATCAACTCCATGTCCGACACTTGGCACGCGGACGTGTCGATTAACGTAATCCAACGCCTCTACGGTCATCTTTCTGCCCGTCCCGACGTGACAGCGCTCGTCCTCACCAAACGCATCGGACGCTGGCGCAAGCACGCCGCCGATGTGCCCGTGCTGCCCAATGTGTGGGCGGGCACATCGATAGAATCGCCAACCTACGCTTTTCGCGCCCGCTACCTCACTGATGTTCCCGCAGCCGGACGCTTCGTTAGCGCCGAGCCGCTCCTCCACGACATCAGCGCCGCGCCCGCGCTGACGGCGGCAATTGTCGATCACCGCATCCATTGGGTGATCGTTGGCGCTGAAAGCGGACCAAATCGCCGCGTCTTCAATACTGATTGGGCGCGCAACTTGCGCGATTTATGCAACCAGAATAGTGCTGCTTTCATGTTCAAACAAGGCAGCCACTTCAAACCCGGACAGGAGCGCGTCCTAGATGGACGCACTTACGATGGCGTGCCCGATTTCGCCCTCCATGCCGGACAATCCGATCCCGAACCCACGCCAACTACCCAAATGAGGCTTTTTTCATGACCAGTCTACCGTTCACCATCTGTATCGTGGAGGGATGCAATGAGCCGCGCCTCGCTTCGGCGTCCGGTGCCACACTCTATCCACGATGCGAGCAACACATCCGCGCGCAATGGAGCGCAACAGGAGCGCAACGCTACAAAAAGCCGCACGCTCCGAGAAAGAAGGCGGCGGATAGCCAACCCCGCGCACCACGCGCGCCCCGCGTAGCAGCCGAGACACTAATCCTGATTAATCAGGCGAATGGCGAGGTCTTGACTGTCAAAGTCATCAGTCGTGCGGCGCGACACCTCCACGATCTGAATGCGCACACTATTCCAATCCTCGTGCGCGGCGGCGCTTTGGTTGCGGACATAGTTGAGCAGGAGGCTCGCGAGGGATCATGACCGCCACCATTGACGAATTAACAGTGCAAATAAACATGTTTGCAGAACCAAAGAGAAAGCAGAATCGCGTCACAAAGAAACGGCGAAACGTTGGCAGCGTTCTTATGCTTGGCGGCGGGAGGCAGTCTAGCGCGTTGGCTGAGATGACCGTAACAGGCGATCTTGCCCCGTTCGACTTGGTTCTTTTTGCTGATACTCGCGATGAACCAGAGTATGTATACGAGCAAGTTGCATACTTAAAAGGACGGCTGGCGACTATCGGCACGCCATTAGAAACCGTCTATCACCAGAGCGGGGAGGGGCTGATGCAGCACGCAAAAGCAGCGCATCCGCGTTATGCTAAGATGCCGTTCTTTGTTCTTAATCCTGATGGTTCAACCAGTCAATTGCCACGCCAATGTACGAAGGAATTCAAGGTCGATCCATGCGACGCTTACCTGCGAAAGTGGTTAATTGCGCGCGGGCTTGGGAAGGTCAATAAGGCTGGCGCGCATCGTGTTGATTTGGGTGTCTATGTGGACGTTTCGTTCGGCTTCGGAATTGATGAGGCGTATCGCGTTAACCGTAAACCCTTCGCTGTGGGGTGGAAACAAAAAGCATTCCCGCTTTATAACGCGGGAATTAGCACCAAGATGCTTATGCAGTGGTTTGTCGATAAAGGCTTGCCTGTGCCTAAGAAGTCATCTTGTATCCAGTGCCCATATCATGACGATGCGCATTGGTTAGACATGTCTATCAATCGCGTGGCTGAATTTGAGGTCGCGTGTTCTTTTGATGAGTATGCCCGAACCGATGAGGCTAAAGCGCGGCTATTCAGGGGGATTGTAGGGGAATGCTATTTACACCCCTCTGGCTCCCCATTAAGGAGTGTTGATTTCGTTCACTGGAAAACCAAACGGCGCGCAAACCCGTATCAGATCGAACTACTCATCGCGGACCAACCTTCGTGCAGCATGGACGGGTTTAGTTGTGCAAGTTAGCAATTTATCGAATATGCGCGCAATAGGAGGGAACATGATCACCGTTGGTAGTCTTTTCTCAGGCGCGGTCGATGGCATGTCTATCGCCTTCTCCGTCGCTGGTGCTGATGTGCGTTGGCACGTCGAAATCGATGCGTTTAATCGCAGAATACTGGAGAAACATCGTGAACTCTGGAAACACTCAGCCATCCATGCCGATGTTCGAGACGTCGGAATTGCCAATCTCGAACCCGTTGACATCATCGTCGGCGGGTTCCCGTGTCAAGATGTGTCGCTTGCCGGAAGCCGCGCCGGCATGGGCGAAGGCACGCGCTCTGGTCTCTGGTCTGAATTTCGGCGCATCATCAGCGAACTTAAGCCCTCAGTCGTCGTCATTGAAAACGTTCCCGGAATTCTCGCGTCGATCAAGGGGCATAAGCTGGCGATGCGTGTTGGTCGATTACCGTTCATTCATGCGCCCAATGTTCGCGCCCACATCACCCCGCCGCCTCTCTTTGAAGTCGCTCGACAGCTTGCCGAAATGGGGTATGTGGGATCGTGGGGGACTATCAGCGCTGCCGACGCCGGCGCACCCCACCTCCGAAACCGCGTCTTCGTGGTGGGTTACGCCGACCGCATCCGACACAGCCAACCGCGCAACCTCACCAACCCCGTTTCTGACATCGCGCGGGACATTACGCCACTTAAATCTGCAAGGGGGACAATCGTCCATGCGCCTATCGCAGATGGTGAAATCATCTTGGGCTACCCCGACGGTTCAAGATTCGAAAAATCTGAGATTGTCGGCATCCAATCTCAATCGAGCGACCTTAGCGGGCGATCTGGCACGCCTCTACCCGACCCCGCGAGCGAAGTCAAACGCCACCAGCGTCGCGTCGCGGATCAAACATGGAGCGACCGACAGTCTACGGGAAGCCCTCAACGCCGGCAGCGCAACAGGACAAATAAACCCCGCATGGGTGGAAACGTTGATGGGATTACCCCCCGGCTGGACGGCTGGCGAGGATACCCCAACCCGCCCGGCTTGCCACCCGCGCCGCATGAACCGCCTCGGTTGGTCACGCCCTCGCCGCCGCTGATCACCAAGCGCATGGCAGCGCTAGGCAATGCGGTGCAATGGACTACCTTTTACCCGATTGCGTGGCATTTAGCCACATTTATGGAGGAAACATCGTGATTTTCGTGCAGGAACCTGCGATAAAAGCCGGAGACAAGACTGAAACACGCCGGATCATCAAGCCGGATGAATACCTTGATTTCAAGCGGAACGCGCCAAACAAAGTTTATAAGGGTGGGGCACGACCTCGCCTCAAGTGGGTTGTAGGGGGCAATTACGCGGCAGTGCCAAAGCGCGGGCAAAAAGCCTTTGGGCGCATTCAGATCGAGAGAATCTGGATCGAGAGCGTCCAAGACATCACCAAAGCGGGCGCTATCGCCGAAGGTGTCGGAAGCGTCGAGGCATACAAGACGCTATGGAATCGCATCAACGGCAAAACCAAAGGCGCGCGATGGGAGGACAACCCAACCGTGTGGGTGATTGAGTTTAAGTATCTAGGGGATGTAAATGACGGTATCTAGCTTCAAGGCAACACTTTATCCGGTTTAGGGAGATCGTAATGGACGAAGAGAAAGCGAAGAAAAAAGCACAGGGGTCTATGTGGGAAACTGGCGGGTATGATACTCGCAAGATATCTCACGACGGTCGAGTTCCTGCGACATCGGCACTCGGTTCAATCGCGGTATTTACCGACCCGCGATTGCAAGCAATCAGCAGTGGCGACGACATCGAACGCTCGGCGGTAATGCAAGAGAAGCGAGCCGCTATTGCCGCAAGAGACAAAGCCAACGAGGAATTGGCGGCGAAGTCTTTGCGCATCTGCGATACCTGCACGGAGGTGAAGTCGTTCGCCGATTTCCAGGGTGGCAAGCATCGGTGCCGCGCTTGCTGGTCAAAAAATGACCAGTTGCGTTTCAAGTTGAATAAACTAGCGAAAGTGCTGAAAAGCAAATGAGAATTACGCTCTTAGCATGGGGGGCTGGTATAGACGAGAAACGCGAGTTGATCTCCGTCAGGGAACGTAGCGAAAGCAGCAGAACTTGGGACTACACCGTCCTTCGCAATAACGGCACGGAACCGTTGAGAGGGGTTGTAACGGCGGACGGTGCCACCCAAGCGGTTGATAAAGTCAAAGCGATGCTCGCGGAGGGGTATAATGTTTGAGGCGGCGATATAACGCCGCTGGAAAACGCGACAGGATGGGCACAGAAGAGCCGAAACGCCACCGCAATGGTAAAACGGGTTGTGCCCTATGCGTTATCGAAATTAGCACCATCAGAGCAGGTTATAGCGCCCTTGTAGACGAGAACGCGGTATTTCAGCCGCCAGCAAAGCAGGGGTATCTCTCGCTAATTTCAATGAGCATCCCATTGGGGCTAGAACATGGATAACTGCCCATGATCATCTTTTGGCAATAAAGCTATTTGAGGGGGAATTGCATCATCGTCAGTCCCTGTCTTTTTGCGGTTTTGTTCACGCCATTTGAACGCCTCTTGCCTAACATGGGTTTTCTCCCAAATATTAATCGCCTTATCCCATTGGGGCGCGGGCGTTTGATAAATGTTAAGGGGGCGCAGTCGCCCGCTATCGACACCGACGTTCTCCATGCCCATTCGCAAATAAAACCCGTTCGCGGGGTTGTCTTGTGTGCATTTTAGGCGAACAGGCTGTGGCACCGATACAAATAAGCCGCGTCCAATATTTAAGCCTTTCATGGCGCGGTCAACAGCGATTTCGTAAATTGTCGAAACGCCGTCCTTGCGCGCTCTGTAATTGCAAAATCCGACGATGCGGTTCTCATGCTCAGCAACAAGCAATGTGTGCCTTTCGGCGCTTTCGAGCAGCGCGGGGCGCATGACCCGTCCTAATTCGTCTCGGTATTGATAAGCAATCTTCTGGACTGATGGCACGTCGGCGGCAATAGCGAAGCGAATAATGCAACCACACCCCGCCCACATGGCGCGAATATTCATGCAAGATAGCTCAAATGCAAGATAGTAGGCGTCCTCGCCAACGCGCTTGTAAACGCTCTCCTCGAGTTTCGTGAAACGCTTATTAAGGGCTAACGGGTTCGCGCCAGCAGTAAAATATTGGTTCCTGTTTACTGCCTCTTTCTGAACGTAATTGCCATCGGCACTTACAACATTGAGATAGCGCGTTAAATGTGATTGATTCTGCGGGCTGCCACCAAGCAGGTGAACGGGACGATCCCCAAATTCCCCGACATGTAATTCTGTCCCCCCGTAGGAGGTTGGCACGCTGTACCCTAGCCGTACAGGAATGCTATTGAAACTGGACGGAATCGAGTCGATAGTCCCGTGCGCCTTCGGGATGATTATAACTGCTTTAGTGACGTATCTTGACGCTTCTTCAGCCCATGAAAAGACCTCGTCTTTTTGTCCTAGTTGCTCCCAATCAAGTACGGTCGCAATGCGAGGTCGGTGAATCTCTAACGCTTTCATGTAAGCCGCCCTGTCAGGGAGCTTGTAGTCATTGTCCACAAATTCAGGGGGGAAATAGGCGGTTGCGGGCAGTCTTGCGCCATAAGTAAACCCATACTTAATCGCAACGCCCGCAAGGGCGGGGTTCCCCGCAGCACAGTATATCAACTCAGGATGCACAGTAATGCTCCAGCGTTCGCAAAATAGGAAATGCTATTGTACAGCATAAACCTATCAAGACTACCCATCAGAGCAGGTTGTAGCGCCATTGTTTGGGGCTTTTGGGGATAAAGAATCATGGGTAAAGATCGCTCAATGGAAGAAGATCGACCGCGCGATATGGCGCAACACATTCGACAGACTCGGATTGCTGGCATTCAGGATGTATTGCTGGCACATCCCCGCTGGTTTCCGCAAGACGCTAAAGATTTGCGCTCAGCCGAATCGAATTTTAATGCTGCATGGGAACGTCTGATCACTGCCGAACATGAGCCTGAGCTACCCACGCTTATGCAATCGGTCATCGAAGCGGGGAATGTGCTGCTGTACCGTCAAGCTCATGAAGCAATGATGACACGCAAACAGCAGTTGCGTGATATAATGGTGAAACCGTAAATAACGAGCGCGCACGGTGCATTCAACACCGTGCGCGCCCTCACCAGCTACACGAGAGGACTCGTGAAATGGTTAAATCAAGTATACCCCAAAACCTCTCACAAGTGAACCTTTTTGGCGATGCCGCCCGCGCTGATGTTGAGACTTGCCTACGCATCGTTCAATCCCCCTCCCCAAAAGCAGAACCCCTAAGGAAAGTGCGCTCATGACCCAATTATCGTTATTCAGTCAGCCAGACCCTCAATTCACTGAACGCATTCGTCGCACTGAGCAAGACGGAAAATCTTTTTACTCCCTCGTGGACATCATGGCGGAGTTCTCTGATCTCGGATCGCGACCAGATGTTCTATGGAAACGGACGCGAGAAAGACTGGAACAGGATGGATTTCAACTTGATCACGCTGTGATCAAGTTGAAATTGACCGCGCTAGACGGGAAAAAGCACCCCACCGACTGTGCTGATACTGAGACCTGCCTACGCATCGTCCAATCTATCCCCTCCCCAAAAGCAGAACCCATCCGCCAATGGCTTGCACAGATCGCGGCTGAGCGCCTTGAAGAAGCCGCTAACCCCGCACTCGGCATTGAGCGTGCCCAAGACCGCGCCGCTGAAACATATAAACGGCAGGGCAAAGAACCCGCTTGGATTACCGCGCGGGTTAACGGGATCGGCGACCGCAAGGACTTCACTGACGCTCTCGCCCGACACGTTGCCAACATAGGCGTACAGCACTACGGCATCGCGACCAACAAGGTCTATACAGGGCTTTGGGGGAGGGATGCGAAAACACTCAGGGAGCAGATGGGATTACCCAAAGCCGCAAACCTGCGCGACCACCAATCTTCGATTGCGAACCACTACCAATCACTTGTTGAGATCACCGTGAGCGCTATTCTGGACAAAGAGCAAACGGTCAGTCCTCAGCAAGCAATGGCAATCATTGAGAAGGTCGCCCGCATACTCGGTGTGCAGTCGGCAGAGCTTGGCAGCTTGCTAGGGATCGACATCGCAACGGGGATGCCGCTGCTCGAAAACGGGGATTTCCGCAACTGATCACTTCTAAATTCTTATTCGCGGCGCGCCCCTACTAGGCAGCGCGCCCACAACACAAAGGACAGTCAAATGGTTACGCAAGAAGAAAGCACCAAAGACGTGCAAATCACACAGATCGAACGCTTAGAACGCTGGTGGGCTGCCACCGCGCTTGACGGCACCCGCGTAAATATCTTTCCAGCCAAAGAGAACAAGGTAGGGACGCTCGTCCATTTCGGCGTCGCCGGCTACCGCGAGATCGCAGCAATGGCGGTCGGCGACAAACTTCGATGGAGCAAATCCCCTATCATCGCAACTCTTGAACTGGTGGGCAAGTGGTGGGAAATTGTTGCTGTTGAGGCAAGGGGTGAGGGCGCGCAGCCCGATCAGGCGTGGGTGCCGAACGCGGAGAGTTATCGGCTGGCAATCAAGTATTGGGCGTGGGCGCTGGTCAGACGACTTAATTCCGGCTATGGCATCTTTGACACGGAGACGACGGGTGTTCAGGCGCACGACGCCATTATCAGCGCCGCGCTGCTGTACTGGAACCAAGAACCTGATGAGGGGTATTTGGCTCATCACACGATGGATGCGGATGCGTTCACTGCCAAACTTCGGAGCCGTGCTGAAAAGGATAACATCCTTTTCAAGCCCTACGATTGGGCGCTTTTAGAGCAGAATAACGGCGCGGCGGCAGTACACGGGATTACTGCCGACATTCTCAAAGAAAGCGGTAGCGACTTCGGCGGCGATAACGCTGAGGGGTGGGACATGTCGGCATGGCTTGATTGTCAGTACGTCATTGGCTACAACATCCAGTTTGACCTTGAGAAGGTCGAGCGCGAGCTTGCACGCCACGACATGCCACCCGTGATGCCCCTCTCAACAATCGACGTCATGCCGCACGTCGCGAAGTATATCGGCGTTTGGGACGCACCTCGCGAGCGCTGGCGAAACTGGAAGCTGAGCGAGGCTGCGCAAATTATGGGGATCGATCCAAGTGGCGCGCACAATGCGCTTGCCGACTGCTACATGACGCTCGATCTCATCATTGCAATGGCGCGCGATGTTACGCCGGACGCGAACAAGATGGCTGAAATCATTGCCGAGCGCGGGGCGTAAAAACAGCGGCATTGGGTCGGGCTAAATCAGAGGAAGGAACGGTCGTGGAAAAGGAACTGAAACGCTTTTGGAAAGTGTCCGGCACGCTGCAAACAGAAGCCGGCACTTGGCTGTTCCGCGAAATTGCCGACGCGCTATATTTTGTCAGTTATAGCACGGATTGGAGCGGTCGCGGCGCTAACGTCACGATTGAAGAGGTGCTGATGTCCGAAGAGCAATTTGTGAACGAGACGAGCGAAGAGGATTGATACGCCGCCAGCGGCATTGGGTCGCTGGCTTACACGAAAGAGGAATCAAAAAGCGCCCCTGTAACCACGATGGTCACAGGGGCGCGTCTATTTTCCGCATGTGCGGAACTTTATTGGACAGCGGTGGGCGGCGGCGCAGTAGTGCCCTCGTCATCTTCGGCGAACAATTCATCCATATACTCGCGAACCTTTACGCGCAATTCATCATCGAAAGTGGTGCCGGGAATGTTTGTCACCTTTTCCAAATAGGCGTAGCCACTCTCGGCTGTAGACTTAATCACCATCTTCGCCAATTCAGGCATTGTCTTATACACACTTCGCAAGAGCGTCCCCGCGCCTATCAGGATTGCCACGATTGCCAGCAAGACAAGCATTAACGCCGTTTCACTGATCCCCATCGCGGGCGGTTGCTGAGGCGGAACAACGATAATCGTTGGCGCTTCCGTCGCTTCCGGTGTCGGCTCTAACGTCGGGGTGAGGGCGACAATCGCAGAAGCGGTCATAAACACTTCATCGACCGCCACCTGTGTCTGCCATGCAGATACGTTAAGAGTTGCCTCCGGCATCGGGGCTTCCGTTGCTTCCGTCGATTCCTGCGCTTTCAGCGGGGGCAGCAGGGTGAACAGCAGGATCAGGCACACCAACAGAAATAGTCGGGACAGGTTCATCTTTTTGCTCCTTGAGAGATAGAATTTCTTGGTAGATACTTTCTAGTTTCCCTTCGATGGCGATTAACCGCACTGACTCCTGCGGGGTGCCGAACGATTCCTGAACAACGCCAAGCGCTGTCTGGACTTTCAGAAATCCGATAAGCAACTCGTCGATCTTGCCTGACAAGGCTTCGAATGCCCCCATCGTTTGTGCTCCTTGCGCCTGAATGTCATCCCCCAACTTATCAATTGCGTCTCGATTGCTTTGCGTAACCGATTGGGCACTTTCCAGTTGCTTAACCATTGCCGCCATGAGTGTCGTTTGCTCAACAAACGTAGCAGCGGAACCGTTTAACCCTTTTTGAAAACCATCCAGCACGGCGAGCGTGCTTTTGTCGCGTTCTTCTTGCCGCAACTCTTTAGCTTCTGCGCGCTTAGTCGCTGCTGCCAACGTTTGCTGAGCAAGATTAAATGTTTCCGCGTTCTTGCGATTGGTAATTGCCATTAGGCGAACGATTACGCCAATCCCGAACACTACCAATACCGAAAACAAGGCAGGGTTTTCAAGAAGGCGCTCCAGTATCGAAAGTAAATCAGTCATGCCTCCGCCCCCTTTTCCAATGTGTGCAATTTCTAACCCCCTATCGAATTATGCCTTTCATGGCGCATTCCTGCCCTCATCTTACAGGGGGGCCGATAAGGGCAGGAGTCCGCCATGAAAGCCTTGTTGACAAATTGGCAAGATTGCCATATACTAAATGTGTTCATCTTCCTCATATTTGACAAAGACGCCCTCCGCGATAAGGGCGTTTTTGTTTTACCTTACAATGACAGTCCCCTCGATAAGCGCGGGTGTGAGATTCCCACCCGTCAACGCCACTCGCACCCTATACCGCCGAGTGCCTAACTGGAGCGTTGCTGTCTGTGCCCCCGTGAATGAAAACGTCAATACCCATGCGCCCGCGCTGCCCGTCAGCACGCCATCGAGAATGACATCCAGATCGGGAATCTCGAATTTCGGAGTTCCTGTCAACGCCATGGGTGTAGCCGAAGTAACGACTACCGTCTGAGTGGTAATCCCATAGGTCGAACCCGCGAAGAGCGTCACGTTGCCGCCAGTCGTTACTGGACTAGCTACCGCCGCCGCAGCACTCCCGATCAGTGCCAGTTGATACCCTGCCGTCCCCACGCCATAACCGCCCGGCACAGGGTTCGCCAACGGATCACCAATCGCACCAGCCGCCGCCAGCGCCGCGCCCGCGCTGCCCGCGATCACATGCCCACTCAGCAAATCATCAAGCACCGCGTTGGCAATCGCGCCCACCGTTGGCGGCGTCGTCGGTGCCACATAGGTGGCTGTCAGCGCCGCGTCAAACCAGTACGTGGCGTTGACACGAATATCACCCAATTCCTGAGGATACAGGTAGAAGACCGGCGTCACCGCCCCTGTATTCGTGAACGTGATCTTGATGATCGTGCAATCGGCGTTCATTTCCGCCGCCGTCAAGTCCAGAAACCCGATACCTGAAGTCCCGATCTCGGTCGCTTCGTTCGTGCAATCGGTGAACGCCCCCCCGTCTAGACTTTCTTCGCTATCCGCGCCTGCCCACGTCGTTACCAGCGTCCCCGAGCTATTCCGCACATCGATATACAACCGAAACGCCGTATTCTTACGCGGTACCGGCATTGCATCGCCTGCGGGCATAATCTACCCCCTTACCCTAGCCGTGCTAAATATTGGATCACGGCAGTTTTCGATACTTCTGCGACGGCGCTGCTCAAAAGGTTGTAAGCCGCTTCCGCCTCGTCCGCTGGCAACCCCAACAGCAACCCCAATTCTTCCCAATTTCCTCCGGCGGCGACGACATCGAAAACACCTTTTAGGCGATTTGAATCGTCAAGCCAGCGCCGCCCTGTGTCGATATTGTTGCGCAACTGCCCTTGATGCGTGCTGCCTAGCCCTGTGATCGAAATGTGATCCGATTTCATTTTGTCGCTCCTCTAACTGCTGATAAACTATACATTCGTCCACGTAAAACTGTACTTGTCGGCGAGGTACTGCCCGACGACGTTCATGTTGGCATTTGACAGATTCTCGCTGAACACGAGTATCGCCGACAATATGCCGTTGAAAGCCAGCGACGTTGTATTGCGCCCGCCAATGCGGTCTAAAGTCAGCCCTGTAACAGTTTCGTTTGGAGCGTGATCCCAACTGCCCAAATGAGTCGCATCGACGCCGCCATACCGAACTGTGCTGTTGGTATGGCTAACGAGGCGCGGCGCGGTGGAAACGTTTGTCGATCCCCTTACTCTGACACCATCAAACGCAAACGCGCCCGCGGCAGGGTTGACGCTGGATGTCCCACTGCCAATCCCAACAATAGCATTGCTTATAATGTAGCTTGCGGCACCAAAGTTCGGCGCGCTGTACACCAAAAACGCGGTAAAGTTGCTCAAGATTATTGATGCAAAATCCAGCTGATCCTTGGTCGAGCTAAAGTTAGCTACAAATTCCAATCCCGCCCGTCCGTTTAAGCCGGCGGCTCGCAAAGTCGGCAACAATGACGCGGTGGCTTGCGTGGCATGTGCAGCGTTATTGCTGCGATCATCCCACCTTTGCACACTTCCATTCGCCGATGCCGGGGTCGTCCCCGCCGTATCAGCCCAAACGCCATGATCCGCCTCGTACCAACGCACCAGCGAGGCAATCGAAATGATGGAACTCCCATACGCTTGCCTAGCGACCGCAAACGGCTGCGTGAACGGGTTCGGATTACGTCTTGGCTGAAACATGTCAAATCCTCCTCTACACTACGCCACCGCAGACCAGCGTCTCAAACGCTACTCTCACCCTCTTCTTTTTATGGGAGAGAGGGTGGCGGGGTGGCGGACATCGCCGCCCACAACGCCCGCACCGCTTCTACAATCTTGGCATCTTCGACACGCAACTTGAACATCTCTGCACATTCCGCATTCCGTTTCACCGCCTCCGCCTTCAAGTCACGGTTCTCCGCTTGAGAGAACGCCAGTTGCGCGTGTGCGTCCGCGTGCCGGCTTGTCAACCCTTCCAACTCCGCATCCCGCGCCGCGACCGTCGCGACCAACGCCGCAATCTCTGCCCGAAGCTCCGCAATCACAGCCTCATCCCCCTCATTCACAATCGCTTCCAACCGAAACACACCATACGTCGGCAACGTCTCACGGGGCAATGGTGCCACCAGCCCGCCCGTCCATCCTGTGGGCAACGCCCTCGACGCCCCCGTCATGTACAACACCGTCTCACGATCCGGCTCCACATCCCGCCGCCATTCGCGTATCAGCGCCTCGCCGATCCATCCATCAGGCAAACTCACATCTACCTGCCGCGTCGGGTTGTACACTGCGACATTCGAGGCGAACACCTCCAACCCCTCGACCTCATATTCCCGCACCATCGGCGCATCCGGCAGCCCTGCGATAAACGTGCTGTTGGTGTCGAACCCCGTCGCCGCTTGCCACTCCGTAAACGTCAGCCGTTGTTCCTGTAGCATCTTGGGCGACTTGGGATCTTGCGGGTTCCATTGCGGATTTTCCCTCCGCAGCACAAACGGACGCGCTTCCTCACTGTAGTAAACGTTCTGGTCCCACTCCCACGTCGGCGCGTCATACGTCACATCCACGCTCGCGCCTTTCGGGAGGATCACCACATTGCCGACAAAATCTAGGTGATTCCATGACACCAGCCGCCCGCTCGTGACGTTCCGTGTTCCCACCCGCGCCCGGCAGGGCACCGTGATCCCTTTCGTCAGCAAGCTATCAACCACCCCGCCCGCGCCATTTTGCCCGTTATAGCCCATGAGCAAAACGCAATCGAGGAAGCTGCAATCTTCAATTACAATGTCGTCTACGCCGTAGCTGACGCCGCCCACGAGGAATCCTTTGCCGACGAAAATCGAATTACACACCCGATACCCCGACAGTTTATTCTCAGGACTCAGCGCGCCCGCGTTAAAATCTTGGATGTGCCCGTTCGTCCCGTAAATCTTCATCCAGCTGAAGCCGGCGATAAACACGCAAGTATCGATCTCCTTGCGACCGCTCGCCCCAAAGTTCTGACTGTACAACGCTTGTCCATGCCCGCCCGCTTCGTCCGTGCGGTCGCCCGCCGCCGTTGTCTGCCAACCCACATTGAAGACCGTCACGTCGTACATTGTGCCGTGAATGCGCGGCGTCCCGCCGCCATTCACATCCGCCCACCAGCCGACGTTATGGACGTCGTGGATCGCGCAATGCCGCGTGTCCGTTCCTAGCTTGACCACCGTCGACTCGATGTCGGTGGGTCCGCTCCCCGCTTGTGCGCTGATGCGCCCCATGTCGGGCGCGCCGTGAATCTCAGCATTCGCGAGTCGGTCAAATTGCTGGATGCCGTTCACGATAATCTCGTTCATTTTTCATCTCCGTAATTGGCGAAGTCGCCATGATATTTGTCGGCAGCTTCGCGATATGCCGCTGCTCGTTCACTTGCCTTTTTCCCGCAGGTAAAAAGTGGCTCCCCGCGTCACACCAAAAACAACTCCGGCGCACCAGATTATCGCCACGAGTAAGCTTGTCGCAAAATCACTCGTTCTCGGGTGAATGACTATCAACAAAACCAAGGACAGCAGCAGCATAATCCGCCCAATCCATTTGACGTTAAAAGAAACCGAATCGTCCGTAACCATCCCTAACCCCTTCCCTCTACCAAGTATCATCCCATGCGGTTGCCACGCTTGCCGCAATCCAATTCAGTCTATAACGTTTTTCGAAACTCGACGCTGGCGTACGCCTCTATGCCAAACGAACTTGCCAAGCCAAAATTGCCAGTCGTGCTGCACCGATGCTGCAACTCAAAGATTTTGCTTGTGGCGATGGTAAACTTGCCATCGACCATCGAGACATGGGTTTCGCCTGAGACCGAGTTGGAGTTGCCCGACAAGCCCACGATGCTGATCGTATCGGTAATGTTCTGCAAGCGCGCCTGAACACGATCAGAGGAGGAGCTGACTGCCTTAGCCGAGAACTCGTAAGTCCCCGCCGCTAGGGTGATCTGATTGCTGGCAATCGAAGCATGGTTGCCGGTATCAGACGACTCCGTATTCAAGTCGCGAGTACGCCATGCTCCAGACGTGAAGGTTCCGCCCCCCGTGCCAGATGCTTTCTCGTCACGGATGAGAATGTAACCCGGTGCAGCGGCGCGCGGTGCCAGCCATTCGCGCACATCCACAAACCGCGTATTAGCGAGGGTGATCTCTGTTTGGCTCTCAGACAAAGTGAACGCGCCGACAGGGATAGTCCCCGCCGTGACGGTGACTGCCTCGATAAAATCGTCAGGCAATTGGTTCTTGTCGGCGAAGACGTAGGTTGTCCCGACCGCGTGCGCCATAACGTTGGCGGTCGATATGAAGATGACGCACCACCGCACCTCATCGCTACCCGTAGGCACATCAGCGCTACTGACGAGGTATTCCCCGCCCAACAACTTTCCGTTGTACCAGAATGGCGCGCTATTGATCCATAGCCCCCCTGTTGTTACGAGCGATGGCTGCACTCTGCCCGGAACGTAGTACATCGGCTCAATAACTTGTCGTGACCATGCGGCGGGAACGCGAGGCACGCCAGTGGAGGCGATGGCTGATCCCCAAGTCTCCACTGTTTGCGAGTCGATGCGCGGTTCAATGGCGTATAGCTCGTTGTTGTTCGCGCCGTTGGCGATCCAGATGGGGACATCCGCCATGTCATCTCGAATACGCACCTTGAGTGCTATTGTTTGCCCGCGCTCTCCCTCCGCCCCTTCGCGCACCCAAATATAGCCATCCGGCAGTTCGATTCCCGGATTAGGGTTAATTTCGTCACCATCGCGGCGTCCCGTGCGCGCTTCTCGCCTGTTGACATAGGCTATGCCAGATTGCGATCTCAGGATCATTTTTAAATTGCGCTCAAATTGAATACTCATGGTTCCCCCCTGCGCGTTATCATCGCTGGCAACCACAGCACCAGCAACGGCAACCACAATCGTGTTTCGTCATAAAACCCAAATACCAGCACAATAATCACATAGGGCACGCACACCACCGCCGCCAGCCGCGCATCGACCGCCGACCGCCCCGCCCACGCCAGCACCGCAAACGGCACCAGCGCCAAATGGTTGAACACCGCCGCCAGCATCCGGCTCGGCACCAAGTTCTGCGCCCACACCGAGAGAATGCTCTGCCCCCCCG